>JGI20153J14295_10000008_pt1 | contig 119659 bp, 126 predicted proteins | sample COG_03_FD_14295 | JGI IMG/M metagenome (IMG submission 14295) | reverse complement strand
GCTTTTTGCATGGCTCGTCCGCCCTGCATATCAAGGGAAATATTAACTTGAGCAAATCCACTCTCATCAAACCCTGAACTAGCGTTAGTAACTCTCTCACCAGCCACTATGACATTTTTTTCTAGGTAGGCTGCTCCCATTCTTTCGTCTTGATAATCAAACTCTTCCTTGCGTAAACGTGAGGTCGTGGATGCGGCTTCGAGTCTAAACTCCAGGTTGGCAGTTTTACCAATGATTTTCTTAGCGGCAGTTGTGTCCTGAACGCCTGGTAACTCAACCACAATTCTGCTGCTGCCTTGACGCTGAACAATGGGTTCAGATACGCCGAGCTCATTTACCCTGTTACGCAAAGTCATTAAATTTTGACCCACCGCATAATCTCTAATCTCTTTGATCGCTGATTGTGAGTAAGCAAGGGATACTCTGTTACGAATGGTGCTTGGTTGCAGGTCATATAGAGCAGTTCCTACCGCAGTGATGTTGTCATCACCAAAAATCTTTAAGGCTTTGTTGTAATCCTCATCGCCCACAAATTCAAAAATTAGTTGCTTGTCTTTCTTTTGAGAGCTTTCAACACTAATGCGGTCGTCCCTAAATCTTTTCCTATACTGATTGAGCAGCGAATCTAAGCGATTATCCAGAGCGCTTTCGATGTCAACCTCTAAGAGAAAATGAACGCCCCCCGATAAGTCTAACCCTAGCTTGAGTGGTCCCCCTCCAATATCTCTTAACCACTGTGGTGTTGAAGGCTCCAAGTTGAGTGCAACAATCGCCCTATCTAGCAAAATCCTTTGCAAAGCAGACTTGGCAGCTAGCTGATCATCAAAGGATGAGAACTTAGCAACAATATTATTATCTTTTAGACCTATAGACTCTGAGTTAATGTTTGTTGAAGCAAGAATCTCTGTCACCTGATCTAACAGAGGCTGATCAGCAGATTTCCCGGAATCTGTGTATGCAATTTGAATTGCAGGTTTAGCAGGGTAAAGATTTGGCAATGAATAGATGACCCCAATGGCTAGCACCATTAAAATAAAAGCGTGGGTTCCTGCTGAAAATCTATTCATAAAAAACTCTTAGTCTATTGAAGCAATGGTGCCTTTGGGTAAGGTGTTAGCTATAGCTGTTTTTTGAAGTTTAAAAGTAATGTTCTCACTCACCTCAATTGAAACATAAGGGCCCTTAATCTCTTTAATACGACCAATGATTCCTCCAGCTGCTACAACCTCATCGCCTTTCTCAAGCTCATCCATCATTGCCTGTAAAGCCTTCATACGCTTTTGCTGAGGCCTAATAGTCATAAAATACATGAGGGCTAAAAACCCTATAAAAAATACTAAAACAGGATCTGGTAAATACCAGGGTAATTGAGCTTGTGATTCGTTCATAAAATCTCCCTAGAATAAATGGGGTGGTACTTCTAAATGACGCTTATTATAAAAGTCTTTTATGAACTTAGCGAATGAATCTGACGCAATAGATTCACGAATATCTTTCATCAAGGACTGATAGTAATAAATGTTATGGAAGCTATTCAGGATGGAGCCAAGCATTTCATTTGTTTTATCCAGATGGTTTAAATACGCTTGTGAATAGTTTTGGCATACCTTGCAGCCACAATCAGGATCCACGGGATCTTCATTAGCTTTACTAGGAGCATTTCTAATATTAAGAGCCCCATAAGATGTGATTAATTGTCCATTGCGAGCATTGCGAGTTGGCAGCACACAATCAAACATATCAATGCCGTAAAAAACCGCCTCCACAATATCCTCAGGCTTTCCAACCCCCATTAAATAATGCGGCTTGTCTGCTGGAAGATGAGGTGCAAGAGCATGGAGAATTCTAGTCTTATCGTCCTTGGGTTCTCCAACACTCAAACCACCAACGGCAATGCCATCAAAGCCAATCTTGCTGAGGCCTGATAACGACTCCAGCCTTAGGTCCTCGTACATGCCACCTTGCACAATCCCAAAGAGCGCTGAATCTGATTGGTGTGCATCTCTAGATCTTTGAGCCCATCGCATGGAAAGTTCCATGGATTTTCGTGCAACCTCATGCTCAGATGGATACGGCGTACACTCATCTAGCACCATCACAATGTCTGATCCCAGATTCGCCTGAATTCTCATGGAGTCCTCAGGGCTCATAAAGTGTTTCTTGCCATCGTATGGTGACTGAAAAGCAATGCCCTCCTCGGTGAGCTTGGCTAAATCGCCTAAACTCCAGACCTGAAAGCCACCCGAGTCAGTTAAGATGGGTTTATCCCAGTTTGAGAATTTATGCAGGCCTCCTAAATTCTTAACTAGCTCATCTCCTGGGCGAAGCATTAAGTGGTAAGTATTACCAAGGATGATTTCTGCTCCAGTCTCCAAGAGATTATCTACCTCTAAAGCCTTAACAGTTCCATTAGTTCCCACAGGCATAAAAGCTGGAGTTTGGATATTTCCTCTCGAAAATTGCAGCTCACCTCTTCGAGCAAAGCCATCGGTTGCTGAAATATTAAATTTCATATTTCTTTAGTAGCATGGCATCGCCATAAGACAGAAAACGATACTCTTGGTCTACTGCTAACTGATAGAGATCAATCATTTTTTCATACCCAATAAAGGCAGCGACCAGCATTAACAATGAAGATTTAGGTAAATGAAAATTGGTGATCATGAGGTCCACCACTTTAAACTTATAACCCGGATAAATAAATAGCTGAGTCTCACCAGAGAACGGTTGCAACCCTTTCTGACAAGCTGTCTCCAAGGCTCTTACAGAGGTTGTGCCTACCGCTATGATCCTGCCTCCTCGAGCTTTAGTCTCTTTAACCTGCTCAATCAAATGAGCATCTACCTCAATTAACTCTTTGTGAATTTGGTGATCCGTGATGACTTCAGCTTGAACAGGTTGAAAAGTACCTGCTCCCACCTGAAGATTTACATACCCAAGATTCACGCCTTTACTCTGAATCTCCTCAAGCAATTGGGCATCAAAATGCATCCCAGCTGTAGGTGCAGCAACAGATTCTTTGCGTTCACTATTTGCATAAATAGTTTCATATCGCTCTTTATCAATTGTTTCTGCTGAGCGCTGCATATATGGCGGCAACGGTATCTCACCATATGATTCAAAGATCTCGTGCGGGTCTAAAGACCAATCTAAAATAAAAAAATTATCCTGACGCCCAATAACAATAGCTGAGAATTCTTTGGCATCATAAAAGAACATTAATTTAGCCTGTTCTTTGGGTGCTCTAGAGGATTTTATTTGAACGAGAGTTTGTTGACTAGTTAAAAACCTTTCAAGAAAAATTTCTACTTTTCCACCTGTGCTCTTTTCGCCAAAAAGGCGCGCCGGAATGACTGAGGTTTGATTCACAACCAGTAAGTCGCCCTCCTCCATGTAAGAAGGAACGTCTTTAAAATGCTGATGCTTAATCTCATCTATACAAGCAAGCAACCTTGAATCCACACGGTTTTTCGAGGGGTATTGTGCAATCAAGTGCTCGGGAAGATCGTAATTGAATTTTTCAGTTTTCATGCAAGGAGATCATTCTAAAAGATGTTCTTCTCAGCTACAATGCGAATCAAGCCCCATTGGCGGAATTGGTAGACGCGCGCGATTCAAAATCGCGTTCCTTCGGGAGTACCTGTTCGACTCAGGTATGGGGCACCAATCCTAAAACAAGATACAAATTGTTTAAGGGCTAAGTTTTTGTAAAATCAATAATATCAAGTAAAGTCTCCAAAGATGCATAACTTAAATTCTTACAATCGAATCGTGATAAAGATTGGCTCAGCGGTGGTAGTAGACCCTAGAGGCAAAATTAATCATTTATTTTTAGCTAATTTAGCCAAGGATATTGCGTGGCTCAAAAAAAAACAGAAAGAAGTGATAGTGGTCTCATCAGGAGCTATAGCATTGGGGAGGAAAAATATTGCACTTCCAATGGCCTCATCTCTTGCTGAATCTCAAGCACTTGCGGCGCATGGGCAAATTGAACTCATGATTGCATGGAAAAAGCATCTAAATAAACACAGCATTCATGTCGGGCAAATGTTGCTGACACCCAGGGAGACTGAGTTAAAAATCTCTTCAGACAATGCCAAGCAAACCATCGCTAAGCTCTTGGAGGTAGGATGTCTCCCAGTCATTAATGAGAACGATAGCACCGCAACTGATGAGATTAAATTTGGTGACAATGATTTATTGGCTGCAAAAATTTCGAAGCTTTTTAAAGCAGATTTACTGGTTGTTCTATCCAGTGTTGATGGTCTGTATTCATCAGAATCTGATGTAAAAAATAATAACGCCCTGGGTTTAATAAGAGAGGTCTCGAAGATTACTCCTAAGATTAAAAGCATGGGTGGTCAGGCCAGCGGCTCGGGCAAGGGTGGAATGATATCCAAGATTGAAGCTGCTGACATATGTTTTAAAAATAAATGTGACATGGTAATAACCTCTGGCAATAAAAAGAAACCAATTTCAGGTTTAAATGCTAGAGCAAGGGCTACTTGGTTCGTAAAAAAATGAACGTTGACTTGAAACAGCAACTCTATGAAATGGGCGAGCAGGCCAAAAAAGCGAGCTCTATTCTCAACACCTCCTCCTCCGTTCAAAAGAATAGTTTTTTTGATTTTGCAATTTTAGAAATAAAGACAAGCGCAAGCTTCATACTTGAGGCTAATGCCCAAGAAATTGCACAAGCTCAAAAGAATGGAAAAGATGACGCTTTCATTGATCGCCTAACCCTTAATCGTGAGCGCCTAGCTGCGATGTGCGCAACATTAAAGGAAATAAAGCTCTTTGATGAGCCTGTAGGAAAAGTTTTAGCAAACTGGGATAGGCCTAATGGCTTAAATATCTCAAGAGTCTCCACCCCTCTAGGAGTGATAGGGTTGATTTTTGAGAGTCGGCCTAACGTTGCATGCGATGCAGGTGCATTGTGCTTGAAATCAGGAAATGCTGTAATTTTAAGAAGTGGCAAAGATGGTCTCAAGTCAGCTTCGGCTATCGTGGATGCACTGAGAAAGGCTCTAATTAAAGCTAATCTGCCTGAAAATTCTATTCAAATCGTCCCTTCAGAAAGTAGAGAAGCGGCCACTTTGATGCTTGAAGGTTTAAACAGTGCCATCGATGTAATAGTACCAAGAGGTGGTAAAAGCTTAGTTGCAGAGGTGAAGAGGTCAGCAAAAGTTCCAGTTTTCGGCCATTTAGAAGGTATTTGTCATGTCTATGTGGATCAGCATGCGAATCAAGTAAAGGCACTAGCCATTTGCATTAATGCCAAAATGAGAAGAACGGGAATTTGTGGAGCGGCTGAAACAATTTTGATTCACCAGGGTATTGCTGATGAGTTTGGCTTGCAGTTAATTTGTGAACTAAAATCACTGGATTGTGAAATTCGTGGCTGCGATAACATCAGAGCATTAGATGCATCTATTATTCCTGCCATCGAGGATGATTGGTCAACTGAATATCTCGCACCCATTATCAGCATTAAGGTTGTGAGCGATGTTAGAGAAGCAGTTGATCATATTAACCAATATAGTACTGGGCACACAGAATCTATTGTGAGTGAAAACAAAGAGACTCAAGAGGTATTCACCTCATCAATCGATAGTGCCATTCTAATGATTAACGCCTCCACGCAATTTGCTGACGGTGGTGAGTTTGGCTTGGGAGGTGAGATAGGTATTGCGACTGGAAAATTTCATGCAAGAGGCCCTGTGGGAATAGATCAGCTGACAAGCTTTAAATATATTGTGTCTGGCAATGGCCAAATAAGAGATTAATCTTCCTCATCTAGGCTAAAAAATTACAGCTAAGAAAAGTTAAATATAAATATCAAATCTGGTGGTCTTACCGGAAACTTGATAGTTGATTCCTGTTGCAAATGCCTCAGCTTTTATAGGCCTTTTAACGATCATTTTTTTTACTGGCATAAGCTGCAAGACTTCAAAATCTTTTTGAGGGTCATTCTGCAACATCTCTGTTTCTAAAATCTTAGCTAAATAGTCCATCTGCCCTGAGCCTAGTGCAGTTTTCTTGGGTGCTGGATACATGGGATCAAAATAAATAACATCAAAATTACTTGCCTCTGCTGTAAAAGTACAAGCATTGCCTTGAGTTAAAGTGAGGTTATCTAAGAGGTTTGCATAAGAATCTCCACTTCTGCTTAATGCATCTTGCAGCAATAAATATAGCAACTTGCTTTGCTCAACCGCGGTCACTTGATGGCCTAAACTGAGAAATAACAAGGTGTCCTGCAGCAATCCTGCGGTGCAATCTAGAATGTTTAGGGGCTTATCTGATTTTCCGAGAGCTTTTTTAATTAGTTTTTCATGATCTGCTCGTTTTAGCCTCCAGCCACTAGAGCCTGAAGTAAAATCTATGTGAAATTTATTTGATGCCCTTGCGTCGGGATGAAAGAAAGATAAGCCTGAGCTGCCTAACTCTAAAAAAGCTCCTGGAAAATCATTGCGACTAGGCAATGCATCCAGCCCTATTGAGCTAGCAAGAATTTCTGCATGTGATTTATCAGTCTCTGTGGTATAAAAAAAACTACAGTTCATAAAAGCAATAATACTAAGCCCAGTCCCAGTCGATAGATCACAAATGGAGTCATTCCAATTCTTTCAACAAATTGCAAGAAGATCTTGATGGTTAAAAAAGCAATTAAGGCAGAAGCTANAAACCCNGTCAGTAAAATTACCAAGTCGTCTGCAGTTAAAATAAAAGCNTCTTTGAGCACCATCAGGACAAGNGCACCAAGAATTGTTGGAATGCTTAATAGAAAAGCAAATTTAGATGAGTCCTTGATGTTTAGGCCGACCAGCAAAGCGCCAGTCATTGCCATACCTGATCTTGAGGCACCAGGAAAAATAGCTAAAGCCTGCAGACAACCAATGGCAAGGGCAGCCCCAAGGGTTAAGCCCAACAGGCTCTTGTTCTGAGATGAAAATTTAAAGGCAAACAGCAGGAGACCAGCAAAGACTAGGTTGGCCCAAGCAATAGATTCAATGCTGCTGTTTCTTGATTCAATTAAATCTGAGGAGATCAGACCCACAAAGACGATTGGCAGTGTCGCAATAATTAAGTATAGGCCAAGATTAAAATCTTCTAGGTTGCGACCATGCGTCCAAGGCAGCCATGCGCGAATCAGTCTTATTAAGTCATCTTTAAAATAAACTAGAACTGCGGCCAAGGTTCCCCCATGCACAGCAATATCAAAGATCAATCCAAAATCCTTGGTTCCAAATAACAATGATGGAAAAAGTAGATGGGCAGAACTGGAAACTGGTAAAAATTCTGTTAACCCCTGGATACAGGCTAAGAGTAAAGCTAGAAAAAAGTCATGGATCATTTTTTCTGATACTCGGGCGTCTTGAGGTACACAGGATTTGCCAGCTCAGGGTCAAAAGTTTTGCCTGTCTCAAGCTCAATCTTTGCTAATGCTGCCACTGATTCTGCACCAGCCTGAGCTAAAGCAAGATAGCGTGAGTGACTGTCTATGGTCTGAGACCAGCCGGAGCCAATAAAATAAGAGGAGCTGTTGGATTGATAAGCATCTAATTCTTCGAAGCTCGTAACTAATTCTTGACCCACGCTCTCAATGCCGGTCAATGACTTGGTGAAGACTCCAAAATAACTTTCATTCTGATCGGCCTCTAGAGCAACCAGAATCTCAGCTTCATCCTCATCGATCCATTGGGCGGCCTCGTGTGCCAGCGCTTTTAAATTAGAGATGGGGATTAATGGTAAATTTTTAACGACCGCTATAGGTTTTAAAAATGATGCTGTAATTCTTAATGCAGTGTATGAACCTGGCCCTTGAGCAAAGGCTAGAGCATCCAAAGAATCAAAATCAGTGGTAGTGTCAAAGTCAATTCTAGAAAAAAGCTCGCCCCACTCTGGCCTTAACTTCCTTTCATGTGTTTGTGTAAAAGTATTGATTTCATCGCCTGCTAACAGGGCAATGGAGGAGTAAGTCCCACTGATATCAAGGGCCAAAATTTTCATGAGCTAGAAATGTTTCTTGATTGCCTCAAAGACTTTCTGAACCTCCATGGAGCCATCTACCTTGACATAATTCAATGAATTGTCAGTTGATTTCTCCTGATAGTACTCAACCAATGGCTTGGTTTCCTCATGATAAACATTTAAACGATGCTTCACAGTGTCCGGTAAATCATCTTCTCGTTGGATCAGGGGCTCACCGGTTTCGTCATCAAGCCCATCATGCCTAGGTGGTTGATAAATAAGATGGTAATTTCTGCCTGAACCAGGATGTACTCTTCTACCAGACATTCGATTAACAATAATTTCATCAACGACATTAATTTCAATAACATGGGTAAACTCAATATTATTTTGCACGCACAAGTCAGCTTGTCCTGCGGTTCTGATGCAGCCATCAAATAAAAATCCTGAACCACAATCTGGCTGAGAGATTCTATCTGAAATGAGTTCGATAATAATTTCATCAGACACTAAACTGCCTGATTTCATAACACTGCTCACTTTTTGACCCAATTCATTGCCTGAGGCAATGGCTGCCCGAAGCATGTCACCAGTGCTAATTTTGGGAATGTTTAATGAGCTGCAGATTAGGTCAGCTTGAGTGCCTTTTCCAGCCCCGGGAGGGCCAATAAGTAATAGTTTTTTCATACTTCCAATATTGCAAATGCTATTAGGTAGTTACTGTCATCGGACAGACTAACATGGGATTTAGTGATGCCCAAGTCTCTAGCATAAGATTTTACCTCTTTTGAGAAGACTATCTCTGGTTTGCCAGAATCATCTCTTAATATCTGAATCGCTTGAGGAAAAATTGGTTTTCGAAATCCTGTTCCAAAGGCTTTTGCTATAGCTTCTTTTGCAGCAAATTGCTTCCCAAGATAGCACAGCCCTTGCTCTTGTTTAAGATCTTTAAATTGAGCCAGCTCGTCTGGTCCCAGTATCTTCTGGGCGAAAGCCAGGGGAGATTTCATCGCCTGTATGCGACCTAAATCTACCAAGTCTGTTCCGATGCCAAATATCATATTTTAATTTTTTTAAAAAATTCCCTGCTGCTCAATTCTCTGCCATCCAGGCAAGCTGTAATAGCAGCCTGCGAGAGCTGCTTTAATTTTAACTTATCAATACTCACAAGATCACGATTCTTGATTGAATAAATTTCATCTGCTGTAAAGCCAAAATCATCACTTGAAGGGTAGAATCCTCTCTCGGGCTTGTAAGAGTAAACCAAAGAATCTTTAAATTCAGAATTCTCGTTCATGTCAGTCTCAAAATTGATGCCATAACCCAGGACATCAAGAAGGTCTAGCTCAAAGATACGCAAGGCTGATTCATTGATGGCATCTGAGCGGGCAAGATCCACAAAAGTACTATACAGTTGATACAACTCAAGATTAGCCAAACCCTTCGGCAGCAGCCTAATCATTAGCTCATTTACATACAGATATGTGTATAAATCATGAGGGCCCTTAGCAGACTGGGATAGATAATTAGAATCAATTTGAGTCAGAGTTTTCATCTCTGATTTGCCTGTTACCATTATCTTTAGAGCTGAAAAAGGTAGCAAATGACCAAAAAACTTAGACCGAGGATTTTTTGCTCCCTTGGCAACAATAGATACTTTTCCTGAAGACTCTGAAAATATATCTGCGATGATGGAAGTATCACCAAACGACCTGGCGTGCAGAAGGAAGCAAGGCTCCCAGCTATGAGGAGTCATGGTTGCTGCCCACGCCCAGACTACTTAGGTACTGCGCATCATTATTCCAATTCTTATTAACTTTCACAAAAGTTTTTAACATCACTTTTTTATTAAGCATCTTCTCTAACTCGAGGCGAGTTTGCTGCCCAATTCTTTTCAGGTTAGATCCCTGATGGCCGATCACTATACTTTTCTGGCTATCTCGAGCAACGTAAATAATCACACCAATTGAAAGCATTTTCTCTTCCATGGCTTTCGTTTCCACAACCACATAAGTCTCATGAGGCAATTCATCCCCAAGAGATCTGATAATTTTTTCTCTCACAAGCTCGCTGATAAAAAAGTTATCAGGCATTTCTTTCTCTTCAGCTTCGGCTGGATAGAGATGATTATTTTCTGGGAGAGCTTGTTTAATACAACCTAATAAGTCATCAATTCCTTCATTCTTAAGAGCAGAGATGGGCACGTAATCAAGAAAAGAATACTGAGCATCTATCTCTTGGATGATCGGCAGTAACTCATTTTTATTTTGCACCTGATCAACTTTATTAAAGACGCAAATAGCATTGGCCTTGGTATCAATAATCTTCTGAAGCACTTCTCTGTCTTGCTCTTGAAGAGAGGCCCGTTGAATTAAAAATAGTACCAAATCAGAGTCCTCTATCACGCTTAATGCTGAATGATTAAGAACTTTGTTCAATGTTTTTTTCGCTTGCATATGAATGCCAGGCGTATCAAGAAAAATCATCTGGTGCGCCTCATCTGTTTTGACGCCTAGAATATTATTTCGGGTGGTTTGTGATTTTCTAGAGGTAATGGAGATTTTTTTATCAAGGATGGTATTAATCAGAGTTGATTTACCCACATTGGGTTTTCCAACGATAGAGATATAGCCACAGAAAGTTTTCTTCATGATTGCCCCAAGCTTTGTAGAGCTAATTGAGCTGCTTTTTGCTCTGCTTCTTTTTTTATGTCTGCGGATGCTGAGAAGATCTTACCTGCAAGACTCACTTCACAATAAAAATGAGTGCCTTCCTCGTTGGGCGTAACTTGGTATTGAGGAAGACCCTGATTCATGGCTTGCAATGCTTCTTGCAGCAAAGATTTCGCATCTTTGAACTCATCTGTTTCGTCTAGCGAAGCAAGCTTGTAGCTAAATATGTTCAAGACAAAGGTTTTGGCTTCCTCTGAACCAAGATCAATAAATACAGCACCAACGCAAGCTTCAAGAGTCCCTGCATAGATAGAATGTTTGTGTGTCTCGTCAAGGTTCTCTGTGCCCTTTGAAACTTGCAGTTGAGTTTTACACTCCAATTGCAAAAAAATCTCAGAAAGAGACTGGGTGTTGACCAGCGAGGCGCGCATTTGAGTTAAGACCCCCTCATCTAGATCAGGAAATTTATTAAAAAGGTATTCTGACATTACTATTTCAAGTACTGCGTCACCAAGAAATTCAAGCCGCTCATTGTTCCGTGTTCTTGAAACGCTTTTATGAACAAGGGCTTGTTTAAAACTCAACAATTCGGTGTATGCGCTGCTAATCTGAATTGCGCTACTCATACCAGTTAATTGATGAATCCTGTCCTGCCAAATGTTGGCAAACAAGCCCAACATTCCCAAGTCATCCATATCAACTCTCCTGTTCCCATAAAATTCTCTCGAGGAACAAACCCCCAGTAACGAGAATCACTGGAGTTATCTCGATTATCACCCATGACAAAATATTGATTGGCTGGGACAGAGAATTCCTCTGGGTAGGATGCGCTGCCACCCTGAAGCCTAATGACTCTTTGAGAATTTTGAAATACTTCCTCCAGCAAAGTTTCCTGGCCATTCACAGCAATGAGCTTTTGATCAATAGGGTTACCGTTTACATATAATTTTTTATTAATGTATCGGATGGTATCACCGGGCTTTCCAATTAAGCGTTTGATGTAGGGAACATTTATATGTGGGGGGATAAACACAACAACGTCTCCATACTCTGGATCTGCAGCAAAAGCAAAAGGCTCACCCACTCTATTCACCTTTAAGCCATAACTATGTTTATTGACTAGGATGAAATCTCCAACTTGAAGACCAGGGATCATGGATCCGGATGGTATTTGATATGGTTCATACATGAAGGTTCTTAAAATAAAGATAAAGAAGACAGGCAAAAACCATCCCTTGCCTGTAGTAATAAGCAGGTTATTTTTCTTGATCATGCCTGCGATAAGGATGATCAGACAGATGATTGACCCGAGTAATAATACAATGCCCAAATCACCAGCATTGACAAAAATTCTATAAATACCTAGCAATGCTGCTAAAAAGCCTACAGTGTAAATTGTTTGCTGAATTGGCTCTGTGAGAGTATCTGCTAGAACCTTGTGAATCCATAATCCTATTAAGAAACCCACAGAGAGCAAGGCAATAATAAACACTGGATCACTGAACACTACTTCTCTCCTGAATTAAAATAGTTTAAAAATGCCTCTTGGGGAATTGACACTCTTCCAAATTGCTTCATCTTTTTCTTGCCTTCTTTTTGCTTTTCTAATAATTTCTTTTTACGACTGATATCACCGCCATAACACTTGGCTGTAACATTTTTTCTTAATGCCTTAACTGTTTCGCGTGAAATAATCTTAGAGCCCAGCGCCACTTGAATGGGGATATCAAACATTTGCCTGGGGATAAGTTTTTGTAGGTTTTTAGCAACATCTCGCCCTCTGGTCATAGCAAAATCTTTGTGGATGATGATGGATAGCGCATCAATTACATCATTATTTAACAGGACATCAATTTTGACCAAATTAGATGCTTGAAAATTCGTAATATTGTATTCAATTGAGGCATAGCCCTTGGTGGTGGATTTAAGTCGATCAAAAAAATCAATGATCACTTCAGCTAGGGGCATCTCAAATACGATGGATACTTGATTGCCAAAGTATGTCATGTCTTTTTGAGTCCCCCGTTTTTGAGTGCAAAGAGTGATGACATTGCCCACATAGTCCTTTGGTGTAAGAATAGTGGCTAATACGTAGGGCTCACGAATTTCTGAAACATGGTTCAGAGTTGGGAGTTGAGAGGGGCTATCGCAATCGATGACTTCTCCATCTGTTTTAACAACTTGATACTGAACGGATGGCGCTGTTGAAATTAAATTGAGGTCGTACTCTCGCTCCAATCTCTCACGCACCACTTCTAAATGCAATGTACCGAGGAAACCGCACCTAAAACCAAAGCCAAGCGCATCAGATACCTCTGGCTCATAAATCAATGCTGAATCATTGAGCACTAATTTTGATAGTGCATCCCTAAATTTCTCGTAGTCATCAGAGTCTACTGTAAACAGTGACGCAAAGACTTTGGGCAGTACTTTTTGGAAGCCAGGCAATGGCTTAGCTGAGTTATTCTTAGAGTCAATGATGGTATCACCAACCGGCGCCCCCTGAATATTCTTTATCCCGGCAACCATGTAGCCAACTTGCCCAACACCTAGCTCTTTTTTTGGAAGTTTTTTAGGTGAAAAAATACCAATTTGATCCGCAAGATAAGATTGTTGCGTTGTATACACTTTAATTTTTTGGCCTTGCTTGATTGACCCATTAATCACCTTGATGAGTGACACAACTCCAAGATAAGCATCAAACCAAGAATCTATGATTAACGCTTCAAACTCTGCATCTGGATCGCCTTTGGGGGCAGGTATTTTATCAACCAAAAGATCTAAGAGCTCTTTGATCCCCTCGCCTGTTTTTGCACTTACAAGAGGAGCGAGTGAAGCATCAATGCCAATCATGTCTTCTATTTCCTGCTTCACCCTGTCAGGTTCAGATTGAGGTAAATCAATTTTATTAATAACTGCAAGCACCTCTAGGTTTTGATCAACTGCTGTATAACAGTTTGCCAAAGTTTGGGCTTCTACACCTTGTGAGCCATCAACCACCAACAAAGCTCCCTCACAAGCTGAAAGCGAACGCGACACTTCATATGAAAAATCTACATGGCCAGGGGTATCAATGAAATTTAGCTGGTATACCTCGCCATCTTTATGGTAATCAAGCGTTACAGCTTGTGCCTTGATGGTGATGCCTCGCTCTCTTTCGATATCCATTGAATCCAGTATCTGTTCAGACATTTCTCTCTGAGATAGCCCCCCACAGAACTCTATCAACCGATCGGACAAGGTTGATTTACCATGATCAATATGGGCAATAATCGAGAAGTTTCTTATATTTTTCATGTTATGCGTAATGCATGACTATTCTATAAGAAAAGCTGATCGGTTATCAGCTTTTCTTGAGGTTTTAGAGGGAATTAATTGACTGTGATGGCAACAAAAAAGCGGTTCCCATTTCTTCTGCCAACTATGGCAAGCTTATCTCCTGAGTCAAATTCAGAGATTAGATTTTCAAAAGTTATGGCATCGGTTATTTCATGGCGCTTACCCTTGGCAATAACTTCGGTAATAATATCTCCCTTGGTAATTTTGCCATCTGCAGGAGAGCCATTATTGACCCTGAGAACTAATACACCTTTATCCGGATCAGTAGGTTTAGAGTTTTCTTCGGATAAATCCTCAATTTTTAGACCAAGAGGGTCCGATGAAACTTCCGCCTTAGCAGGAATAAAGGTTCTCTGATCTGCAGGCAATTCTCCAAGAACAAATTTTAGAGTAATCTCTTCTCCATCCCGAATAACCTTAGCATTTGCTTTAGATTTTGGTTGAATTCTGCCAACAACATGAGGTAAATCTGATCCAAATTTAATTTCTCGGCCATTGAATTCTAAAATCACATCACCTGGAAGAAGACCTGCCTCTGAGCCAGACTCACCTTTTTCAACATCCGTTATTAGTGCGCCGTAGGGTTTATCCATACTCAAAGCTTCTGCCAGATCATTATCTACTTCACCCACCCTAACTCCTAGGTACCCTCTAGCAACGCTGCCTTTGTCTATTATTTGATCTGCGACTTCCATAGCCACATCAATCGGAATTGCAAAAGCAAGACCTTGGTAGCCGCCACTGCGTGAATAAATTTGAGAATTTATGCCAACCACATTTCCATCTAGGTCAAACAGCGGACCGCCAGAATTACCTGGATTGATTGCAACATCTGTTTGAATAAAAGGCACATAGTTTCCAATGTTTTGATTTTGAATACTTCTGCCCTTCGCACTAACAATTCCAGCTGTGACCGAAAAATCAAATGAAAAAGGTGACCCAATCGCAACCACCCAATCACCTACCTTTAAATCTTCGCTACTGCCGATTGAGACTTTTGGTAGATTTTTTCCGGTAATTTTCAAAACTGCTAAGTCAGACAAAGGATCAATGCCAACCACTTCAGCCGAAAATTCTCGCCTATCATTTAAAGACACTGTGATTTCTTCCGCCTCATCTATGACATGAAAATTTGTGAGCAGGTAGCCTTCTTTAAAAATAAAACCAGATCCGTAAGCAACGGCCTCTCGAGTCTGGGGCTCTTGAGGTTGTGGATAGCCTCTGGGAATCCCAAAAAATCGTTCAAACTCATCAAATCCTCTGGGGTTTTGTCGCATCTTTACTTCTTTTCTAGAAGTTATGTTCACCACAGCAGGAGCAGCTGACTCCACTAAGGTAGAAATATTGCTTGGTAATGCAGCCAATGCTGTAATGCTGGCAAACAATCCAGCCACCAATAAAGTAGTGAGAGTAAGGGTTTTAAATTTCATTATATTTTCCTAATGTATATATTCTACTTAATTGCTTGAATCATCTTGCTAGCCAAAGCAGGCGGGACATCCCCATAAGCGGTTAGAAGTCTACCATCTCCCAGAGGAATTAAATAAATCCAGCTATTGCTTGCTTGAAAGTACTTAACCTTTGTGAGGTTAAGTTTATTATTTTCAATATGGAAAAATAAATTATTTCGTCCATTAGAAAATTGAGCAGGGTTTTGTTGAGACTGCTTAAAGCCAACTGGTATCCAGTCTTGAGATATGTTTTGAGACCCATGAGGCTGGTTTGATGCCATGATGTGTATCAGATGATCCATGACATTTTGGTCCGCGCTCAGAAGCTGGCTCCTTGCTTCCGGGCTCTCAAGAGCTGTCGCTAACTGCATTTGATTTTCATCATCAACTCCAAAGCGGTTTGTATCAAACTGATACAGGATAGTAATTGTTACAAGAACGGTAGCTGCTGCAGTAATAATATTTGAGAGCCAAGGGTTATTTCCAGGAAAGTAATCTTTGATCATCTGGACCTTCGAACTAGATTTCTGCTGTCGCTGCATTACTTCAGAAAGCAGGGCAAATTGATGTAATGTTTTTTTAGTTTCAGCAGAAGCATTAAGCTCATCAAGACCGCTGTCAAATTCTTGCTGGGTAACCTCACCATCATACCAAGCTGATATTTTTTCCATTTCCTTTGTCATTAGATAATATTCTCCTGATTCATAAATTCTAAAATAAGTTGTCGTGCCCGAAAAATTCTAGAGCGCACCGTTCCAATTGGACACTTCATGATTGAGGCTATCTCTTCGTAAGATCGACCTTCAAGCTCTCTAAGAGAAAAGGCAGTTTTTAATTCCATCTCTAGACTTGCAATAAAATTAAAAATGGTAGATTCAGACTCTTTATCTATTAGGTCAGTTTCTGGAGAAATATGATTTGAAATATCGTGCTCTGAAATATCCAGAGAAGTTGTGTTTGATGAATTCTTGGAGTAGCTGCTTGCAAAATTATTTTTTGCTAAATTGATTCCAATTCTGTAAATCCAAGTAAACAAGGCGCTGTCGCCTCGGAAAGACTCTATCTTTTGCCACACCCTGATAAATGTTTGTTGGCAAATCTCTTCGGCTTGTTCGTAAGACTTTGTATAGGCAATCATTGAAGAGAGAAGTTTGGGCTGGTATTGAATGACCATGGCTTCAAAAGCTTTGGTATTTCCAGCTTTAATTTGCTCCACCATCATTTGCTCTCCATGTCTTGTACTCATCAGGTTCCTTTAATTATTGGACAGGAAAATGTTGCAATAGTTTCACTGTTGTATAAATTTCTTAATATGCAGCAAAATAAAATCTTCTTGGGCCTGGCTCCCAATAGAAGTACCTTTAAAAATAAAATCGTACAAAGGTTGGTCTTCAAGATCTAAAATACTATTGAACATATCAAAATCTGCTTTACTTAGCGTCTCAAGATGATCTCCGCTGAACTTCCTGAACAACAAATCAAGCTCTCTCAGGCCTCTGCGGCACTTCCATTTAGTTTTGTTAATTTGGGTATTCATGTTCGTAGGTTAATATATTACCTTTAATAAAACTCTTTGGATTTAGCAATTGAAAAATATTGAATATCTTACATTTGGATCACACCATCTTCACGTTCTATGTGCGCTGCACCTTAAAGGTGATTTTGATGCTGTGATGCAATTGTTACAAGGTCAAGTCACCTCAGATTGCAAACTATTATCTACTGGGCATGGCCAGCCCTCCGCCCTTTGTAACGAGAAAGGTTATATTTTATGCAATTTTGACATTGTTATTCACAATGACTTGGTGCTAGTAATAATTGAGAATAATTCACAGGATATATTTATTAAAGAAATTACTAAATTTGCTCCATTCTTCAAGGTTTCAGTTGAGCCATTTCACACTGATATCGTGGGCTGGATTCGCCGCCCTGAAGAAGAAAGAGTGACCGGTGAGCATGCAATCATAGAATCAGCAGCTGCTATACTCTCTCTAGTTTTATTAGATAGTAGTCAAAATGAAGTCTCAGATATAGATCAATTACCTCACTGGGATATTGGCAGGAAAGTTCTGGGAGATCACACAATTAGATCAAATGACCAGGGGATGTTCAGGCCTCATGATCTTAACCAGACTGCTCATCGTGTTAGTTTTTCAAAGGGGTGTTTTAGAGGTCAAGAAATAATTGCCAGAATGGAGTATTTGGGCAAGCAAAAAAAACAAACGCAATTAATTATCCATCCAGAAAGAAAGGCTCCCAGTATCTTTCAAGTAATTGGTGCAACCTTAGAGGCTCACGAGCTATTCTTCTCCTCATGCATGGGATTGAACGATCAGTTTTAAAATAATATTTACTTAATCTGCCAATCTATAGGCGCTAAATTTTTTTTTGCTAAGATAGAATTGATCCTTGAAAAGGGTTTGGAGCCAAAAAAACCCCTGTAAGATGATAGCGGAGAAGGATGAGGTGAACATATTACATGATTGACTTGATTATCTATTAATGAAGCTTTTGCTTGTGCAAAATTTCCCCACAAAACAAAAACTATTCCGCCCTTATTGCTTAGCGTAGAAATAATTGCATCTGTGATTTCACTCCAACCGAAACTCTTGTGAGAATTAGGGTACCCCTCTTCTACCGTTAGCACAGAATTTAAAAGTAGCACTCCTTGATTGGACCAAGGGGTTAAATCTCCATGCGTCGGAATACTTAATCCTAAATCTGAATGCAGCTCTTTATAAATATTTTGTAATGAGGGAGGTACGCTGGAGCCAGTGTCAACTGAGAAGGCTAATCCATTCGCCTGGCCGGACTGATAATAAGGATCTTGACCTAAAATTAACACTTTTACTTTACTATAATTTGTCAGTTGCAGGGCGCGAAAAACTTTATTTATAGGTGGAAAAAAATTAATATTTTCCTGCTCGAGCTTGGATAATTTCATCCCTAATTTCTCTAGAAAAATCTTATCAAAGCTTGGACCTAAAGCCTTAAGCCAAGAGGCAGGAAGTTGAAAATCTTGCATAAATATTGGTTGAAAAAAGTGCCTAAATTTTATCCACAGATTCTGTGGATAAAGTTTGGGATAACTTAGTATTCCGTTAGTTTAGTCCTATTTAAAAGGGATTCATTCAAATTGATCAAAAAGTAACCAAAAAGTAATTAAAGTGCCGTAAATCAGATATTTATACAAAATAATCAACATAAGCTCCCGTGATGTTATAAATTTTATTGGCTGCTCAATACCACTATTTTTTGCTGTGGGCAAGTATTTTTTTAAAAAAAAATAAATTAGAATAGTCANCCTATTTANATACCATTACAAATACTTATGAATCATTTAAAAGANGCCCTTTTTTCGGAATATACCTTAAACGGTTTACGCCTAAAAAATAGAATTGTAATGGCTCCAATGACCAGAAATTTCTCTCCAGGTGGCGTGCCAAATGAGTATGCTCCTACTTACTATTCCAAAAGAGCCTCCGGGGGTGTTGGGCTAATAATGACAGAGGGCGTTGAGGTCAGTCATCCTGCTGCAAGTGGTTACCCTGATTGCCCAAACTTAGAGTCTGATGCAGCAAAAAAAATGTGGGAAAAGGTTGTTTCTGAGGTTCATGCAAATGGCTCCTCAATCTTCTGTCAGCTCTGGCATGTTGGCGGAATTAGAAAACTTGGGATGCCTCCTCTTCCTGAAGTTCCAGGCTTCACTCCATCAGGTTGTGTGAAACCTGGAAAAAAGGTTGCCTATGAGATGACGCTCGATGATATTCAGGAATTGGTTCAAACCTATGCCCGTGATGCAAAAATATGTGAAGAGCTAGGTTTTGATGGAGTGGAGATTCATGGTGCGCATGGCTACCTTATTGATCAATTTTTTTGGGATGCCATCAACACTAGATCGGATGAATATGGGGGCTCTCTAGAAAATAGAGCCAGATTTGCCACAGAGATTCTTCAGGCCTCTCAACAAAGTACATCCTCAGGATTTCAGGTTGGTATTAGAGTTTCACAGTGGAAGCAACAAGATTATGAAGCAAAAATTACTGAGGATAAGAAAGAGCTAGATGTATTCTTTAATTTGCTCAAAAATGCTGGGGCAGATTTCTTGCATTGCAGTAATCGAAGATTTTGGGAGGGTGAATTTACTGAAGATGGATTAAATCTAGCTGGTATAGCTAAAAAAGCCACCGGCCTTCCATCGATCAGTGTAGGCAGCGTTGGGGTTGATAAGGATTTTATTAAGCTCTATGCCGGTGATCATCAAACCCAAACCACAGACCTGGGCAAGCTACATGACAAGCTAGGTCAGAATGAATTTGATTTAATAGCAGTGGGACGAGCCTTGCTTGCAGATCCGGAGTGGGCAAACAAAGTGCAAAATGGTAAAGAGCGGGAGATTATTCCATTCGACAAGAGCTTCGTAGAGAACTACTTATAAGCTCTTTAAGAGGCTAGGTTAAGAGTCCTTACACTTAGGACATGGTCAATGGCTTTGAGCTGCTTGATCAATTCCTCACTAGCCTCTAATTCAAGGTCTATAAGATTAATTGCGATGCCATCTCGACTTTTGTTTGTCATATCAGCAATATTAAGATTAAGAGCCGCTATACAATCAGTGACCTTGCTAATCATCCCGGGTTCGTTTTTATTAATAATGACTAGTCGATAGGGAGTAGATCGCTCCTGAAAGATATTTGGAAAATTGACTGAATTGATAATTGTTCCATCTTCCAAAAAGTTTGCTAGCTGGCTAGCCGCCATAACTGCACAGTTAACCTCAGCTTCTTTTGTGCTTGCTCCTAGGTGAGGAAGTAAAATCACATCATTGCAGCCCGAAGATCTCGCAATCAATTCTGGGGTTGGAAAATCTGTAACAAATTTAGCTAAACGCCCACTTTCCAAGGCATCAATTACATCATTGCTGTTGACGATGCCCCCTCTTGAAAGATTGATTAGTCGAGCGTCCGGCTTAAAATATTTTAAATTCTCAGCATTGATCAGATGCTTGGTTGCCTCAATCAGTGGTACGTGCAGTGAAATATAATCTGAGTTCTTAAGCAGATCTTCTAAGGTCTCAGCTTTTTTTACCTCTCGCGGTAATCTCCAGGCTGCATCAATGGATATGTGAGGATCGAACCCAATTAACTTCATGCCAAGTGCTTGAGAAGCCTGCGCTAGCATTGACCCTATAGCACCTAATCCAACAATGCCTAGTGTTTTTCCTGCTAACTCATTACCAGCAAAGGTTTTTTTCTGAGCTTCAAGCATTTTATTGACGGTGTCGGCATCATTAGAACTAAGTGTTTGAGAAAAGTTAATGCCCTCAACAATGCCTCGCGAAGAAAGCAACATCCCGCAAATCACAAGCTCCTTTACAGCATTGGCATTAGCTCCAGGCGTGTTAACCACAACAATTCCAGCGTTTGTTGCATCAGCAATAGGTATATTATTGACCCCGGCACCTGCCCTAGCTATGCATGACAGCGCATTACCAAACTCCTCTTTCACTAATTTATGGCTTCTTAAAATCAAGCCCTCAGGATTGTCTGTAACCTCTAAAAATTTACGGTCAGCCAATGTAGTTATTCCTTCTGAAGCAATATTATTAAAAGTTTTATAGGTAGACATAATGAAGTGAGCTTATTAAATTGAGTGTGAATAAAAAAATTTAGTTTAGTACAGAAAGATTCAAACCAACATAGTTAAAAAAAATTTAATTTAATTATTTAAGATTTAGTGATCGAATTTTCTAACTTAGTTATAAGCTCCCATTAACAGCTGCATAAACTCTCTCCATTTAGCAAGATCCTCAACATCTTTAAAGTCCTCTCTTGGGGAGTATATTGTTATGAGCTCGGGTGATTGCTGAACCTCTGCTTGGGATGAGAAGATGCCGTGACCAAATCCAGCTGTGATAGCGGCACCCAAAGCAGTCGACTCAGTGCTGGCAGGTACGTTAAGGTTTAATTCTAGGTAATCAGCGAGGAGTTGACAAAACTTTTGATTGTTAGCCATGCCGCCATCTACAGCAAGGCTTTGAATGGTAATGCCATCATCTTTTAACGCCTCTTTAATATCAATAACTTGATAGATAAGCGCTTTAAATGCTGCAGTAACCATGTCTTGCTTGGATGTATCCCTTGTAATTCCATAAAATGCAGCTCTAACCTCGGCATTCCAATGGGGGGCACCAATACCTGTGAACGCAGGCACAAATAGCGCTCCATTCGACTGGCCTGAGCTTGATAGTAGCTCAATGCTGGACTTGGAGTCTTCAAAAAACTCCATCCTATCTCTTAGCCACTGGATAATTGTTCCAGCAGAAAAAATACTGCCTTCCAGCGCGTAATGTAAGTCTCCATTTAGCTGATACCCTATGGTGCTGAGCAATCTAGAGCTAGAAATCTGAGGCTTAGACCCAGAATTAACCATCAAAAAGCACCCTGTCCCGAAGGTAGCCTTCATATCACCACCATCAAAACAACTTTGGCCTACCAGTGCACTCTGCTGATCTCCAATCATGCCGGTAATTGGTATGGTCTGGCCATTACGATATAAAGAACCAAAGATTGCATCAGAGTTACAGACTTCAGGCAGCATAGACAAGGGAATATTAAAAATCTCAAGCAGCTCATTATCCCACTGCAATGTATGGATATTAAACAGACTAGTTCTAGATGCATTTGTCACATCAGTTTTATGATTTTTGCCATCCGAAAGATGCCAGAGCAAAAAGGTATCCACCGTACCAAACCGTAAATTCCCAGCTTGTGCGTTAGCCCTAGCACCATCAACATTATCTAAAATCCAAGCAATCTTGCTTGCAGAAAAATACGGGTCTAGCAAGAGACCAGTTTTTTCTTGAATAACAGCTCTAAGCCTTGATCTTTAAATGAGTTGCAGTAGTCAGCCGTTCTCCTATCCTGCCACACGATTCCATTAAAAATGGTTTCTCCAGATTTCGCGTCCCACACCAAAGTTGTTTCTCTTTGATTGGTAATGCCAGCGCAAACAATATCAAGTGATTGGCTAAGTATTGAATCTAGTGACTTGTACACAGAGTGAAGAAGCGCCCTTGGATTTACTTCTACCCAGCCATCGTCTGGATAGATTAATGGGTACTCTTGCTGAGTCGAACTAATAACATTTAACTCATGATCGTACACAACACATCGAGTGCTTGTAGTACCTTGATCTATTGCTAATAAATAAGACATATTTCCTCCCTGTAATGTTGGCTTATCCACAATTTATGCACCTCTTTCTCACAAGCCATAAACACCATTTATACAGCATCTAGTGAATATTTTAAAAGAATTCACAATATATTGTGTTTTTTACTTGATTATTTATCCACAATGTACGAATATTGTCTTTGGTTTTAAAGATTCAAAAACAAGAAGATTTGGCCCCACCCATTGGTACATTATTGCAATAAAACCAAAGAAAGAAACAAATTAATTAGAGTAGAGGTAGAGCATGGCATTACAGGAGTATGGTACTCAAGAGGGTTCGGGGCAGCAAACAGCAACAACAACCTCCTCAGAGGATTTGAACATCACAGCGCCAGGAAAATTGCGCGTGATCAAGAGAAACGGCAAGGTAGTATCATTTGAAGAAGATAAAATTAAGATTGCAGTTACCAAAGCCTTCTTGGCTAATGAATCTGGCAATGCAGCAGCCAGCGAAAGAATTCATAGAAAAGTTGAAGATATTACAAAGGAAGTAGAGGACATTTTCAGCAGAAGAATGCCTTCAGGCGGAACTTTGCACATTGAAGAAATCCAAGATCAAGTAGAGCTTCAGCTGATGCGAAGCGAAGAGTACATTGTGGCAAGGAAATACATTCTGTATAGGGACGAAAGAGCAAGTCAAAGAACCAAAGGCAAGCCTGCACAAACAAACATTAAAGCACCTGCAATATCTGTTACCAAGAAAGATGGATCCAAGGTAGCCGCTAGATATTAACAAGTTAGCTGCTCTGGTTAACCATGCATGTGAAGGTCTTGAAGATGTTAGCGCGGACTCAATTCTAGAAGAGTCTGTTAAGAATTTATACGATGGTGTGTCAATTAGTGACATGAAATCATCCTTAGTGATGTCGGCTAGAACAAAGGTAGAGCAAGAGCCTAACTACAGCTTTGTGACAGCAAGAATACTGCTTGATGAACTCAGAAGTGAGGCTTTAGAATTTCTTGGGGTTGCAGAAGAGAGCTCTCATCCAGAGATGAAAGAGCATTACCCTGCTGCCTTTAAAGCATATATTGATAAGGGTATCGAGCTTGAAATGCTTGATCCAAATCTAAAAACATTTGATCTAGAGAAACTAGGCGCTGCCATTGATCATAATAGAGATTTCCAGTTCACTTATCTTGGCCTGCAAACACTGTATGACAGATACTTTATTCACTACAAGGATACTCGCTTTGAATTACCACAAATTTTCTTTATGCGCGTTGCCATGGGTCTGGCAGCAGAAGAAGAGAATCGTGAAGATAGAGCAATTGAATTCTATCGACTGCTATCAAGCTTCGATTACATGAGCTCAACACCTACGCTCTTTAACTCAGGCACTCTAAGGCCTCAGCTATCCTCTTGTTATCTCACCACCATCCCAGATGACTTGGATGGAATATTTGGCGCCATGAAAGATAATGCGCTTTTATCTAAATGGGCTGGCGGACTAGGCAATGACTGGTCTCCAGTCAGAGCTCTCGGCTCGTACATCAAAGGAACAAATGGTAAAAGTCAGGGCGTGGTACCTTTCTTAAAAGTAGCCAATGATACTGCAGTGGCTGTGAACCAGGGTGGAAAAAGAAAAGGGGCCATGTGCGCGTACCTAGAAACTTGGCACTTAGATATTGAGGAGTTCTTAGACCTAAGAAAAAACACTGGTGATGATCGAAGAAGAACCCATGACATGAACACAGCAAACTGGGTTCCAGATTTATTCATGAAAAGAGTGGAGCTTGGGGCTAATTGGACCCTCTTTTCTCCTGGGGAAGCGCCTGATCTTCATGACCTAACTGGCCTTGCATTTGAAAAGCGCTATGAAGAATATGAAGCCTTGGCTGCAGAGGGAAAAATGGACCAGCATAAAACGCTGCCAGCAAAAGATCTATGGAGAAAGATGCTCACCATGCTATTTGAAACTGGCCATCCATGGATTACCTTCAAAGATGCTTGTAACCTGCGATCACCGCAACAGCATATTGGAGTAATACATTCGTCGAATTTATGCACAGAGATCACTTTGAATACTAGTCAAGATGAGATAGCAGTATGTAACCTAGGTTCAGTTAATTTACCTCAGCACATGAAAGATGGCGTTTTGGATCAAGAGAAGGTTAAGCGCACTGTAACTACTGCCCTTAGAATGCTAGATAATGTGATTGATATTAACTATTACTCTGTTGATACAGCTAAAAACTCTAATCTAAAACATCGCCCAGTTGGCATGGGTCTGATGGGTTTTCAGGATGCTTTATACATGCAAGATGTGCCATATTGCTCAGATGCAGCAATAGAGTTTGCAGATCGCAGCATGGAAGTAATTAGCTATCATGCAATTCATGCTTCTAGCGAGCTGGCAAAAGAGCGAGGCACCTATCCATCCTATGAAGGCTCCTTGTGGAGCCAAGGAATTTTTCCAAAAGATTCACTTGATATATTGGAAAAAAATCGAGGCAGCGAGTTTCTCAAGGTAGATAGATCTGAAACACTTGACTGGGATTCATTGAGAGTAAAAGTTAAGCAGGATGGCATGAGAAATTCAAATGTAATGGCTATAGCCCCAACCGCGACTATCTCCAATATCACAGGTGTGACGCAATCAATTGAGCCAACCTACCAAAACCTCTATGTAAAATCTAATTTATCTGGCGAGTTCACAATTGTTAACCCGTACCTGGTAAGAAAGCTTAAGGCTCTGAACCTATGGGATGATGTGATGATTAATGATTTGAAATACTTTGAAGGCAGTTTAACTCAGATATCAAGAATTCCAGACGATATCAAGAAGCTCTTCTCAACAGCGTTTGAGGTTGAGCCTCAATACATTGTAGAGGCTGCAAGTAGAAGGCAAAAATGGATTGATCAAGCTCAGTCACTGAACCTATACATAGGTAATGCGAATGGTAAAAAATTAGATTTAACCTATAGAATGGCATGGTACTCGGGTTTAAAAACAACCTATTACCTCAGATCTATCGCAGCAACAACAACTGAAAAATCAACTATTAATCAAGGAACCTTGAACGCTGTAAGCTCTCAAGCAGAAAGCGTGCCAGAAGTACCTCACGAGCTTGGGGCCCCTGCGCCTGTGCCAGAGGCATGCTCTCTTGATGACCCTGATTGCGAAGCCTGTCAGTAAAAAAATAACGGAGAAATAGAATGTTAAATTGGGATGAGTACAATAAAGAAGAGACACAAGCAGCTCCACCAGTTCAGAGTGCTGCGCCGACTGAAGTCACTCCAGCGCAACCATTAGTGGAAGAAGCAGTGATTGAATTAGCTGATACTTCTGCTGCGGTTGAGGCGGGCTCTAGGGCTGAGCTTGCTAGAAAGGCTATTGAAAATTTTGATGAGTCAGCAGGGATCAAAGAGCTTGATGAGATGCAGGGAGGCCGAGTGCAAGTTGATGATAAAGCTATGATTAACTGCAATGCGGACTTAAATCAATTGGTCCCTTTTAAATATGATTGGGCATGGCAAAAATATCTTGATGGCAGCGCCAATCATTGGATGCCACAAGAAGTAAATATGACCGCGGACATCTCTTTGTGGAAATCTGAAGATGGTTTAACTGAGGACGAGAGAACCATAGTCAAAAGAAATCTTGGTTTCTTCTCAACAGCTGATTCATTGGTTGCGAACAATTTAGTGCTGGCCTTATATAGGTTGATCACAAATCCCGAGTGCAGACAGTACATTCTTAGGCAAAGTCTTGAAGAGGCTATTCATACACATGCCTATCAGTACTGCATCGAGTCTCTAGGAATGGATGAAGGCGAAATTTTTAATATGTATAGGGAAATTCCTAGCGTAGCTAAAAAAGCTGCCTGGGGTCTAAAGTACACCCAGCAAATATCAGATCCAACCTTCCAAACCGGGACACCAGAAACTGATAAGCAGCTCCTCAGAAACCTTATAGCTTTCTATTGCGTGCTTGAAGGTATCTTTTTTTACTGTGGTTTTACTCAAATTCTATCCATGGGCAGGCGCAACAAGATGACAGGAACAGCAGAACAATTCCAGTACATCCTCAGAGATGAATCCATGCATGTAAACTTTGGAATTGATGTCATTAATCAAATTAAAATTGAAAACCCCCATCTATGGGATGATGAGATGAAGCATGAAGCAGCCCAAATGATCTTAGAGGGAACTGAGTTAGAAATCATGTATGCAAGAGCAACGATGCCTCGAGGCGTCTTAGGAATGAATGCCTCTATGATGGAAGAGTACCTTCAATTCATTGCAAATAGACGATTGACTCAAATTGGTCTCGAGGAAGAATTTAAAGGTGCAACCAATCCTTTTCCGTGGATGTCAGAAATCATGGATCTAAGAAAAGAAAAGAATTTCTTTGAAACTCGTGTGATTGAATATCAAACCGGTGGAGCCCTTAACTGGGAATAAAGTCTTAATATCCATTTTTAGGCTTGCAAGCCTAACGCGTGACAGGTGTCCTCGTCCAGGGGTTTATATTTAGATGGTCGAAAACTTTCTAGAATATGGTCAGTGGTTTATCTTGGTGCTTAGTATTCTAAGCTTGGTGCTTGTAAGCTCTGTAAAACATGAAACAAGGTTAAATGGATACATCCTTACCGGCATTAGTAGATTTTCTGGTGCTCTGGTTTTTCTTTTGGTTGATTTGCCTGCTTTTGTGATTGCTAATCTGATACAAACCTATATTGCCTTCAGGGGTTACTACAAAAATAAAAAATCTCAAGAGCAAGCAAAGCCTCAAGATGAGTGACTGGTTCGATGCCTTAAGCAAAGGAAGGAATTTGTTGATATCCCTTGCTGGAATGCTGCTGTGTCTCGTTTTTTTTGGTGCATTAGAAAGAACTCTTGGGGCAGGAATATTAGATCTGATGCCGTCCTATTCAATGAATGAAGTTCAGGCAAGATTCGAGATCTATGGGGCAGATGGACGAAGATTGTATGCTTTGGCTAGTGTTAGCTTGGACCTTTTATTTCCTATAAGTTACTCCTGTTTTTTTATAGGAATAATTATTAGATTGGTGGAAAGTAATATTCTGAAATGGCTTGTTGTCATTCCTATGATGTTGGCAAGTGTAGATCTTTTAGAGAATATTCAATTCTGCATCATGCTCAATCAATTTCCAGACCTCTCTGAATCGCAGATTTATCTTGCAAGTTTAACAACAATGATCAAGCATCAACTCACACTGGGTGTATATATGTGCATTGTTTGCCTTGCTGCATTTAAGGTATTTCAAAAATTAATATTTAAGTTAAAGTAAATTAAGTGATTGTGATAAAAGGCTCCGAGAATGAGCTGTTTAAGGTGGATGATTATGGTCGACAATAAAACAACTAGTAAAAACTATAGAACATTTGCAATTATTTTGCTCACCATTGTCTATGGTTTTAATTTTATAGACCGACAAATAGTTGGTATCTTAGCCCCATTTATTCAGAAAGACCTAGGGCTAACAAACACAGAGTTAGGATTACTTATTGGATTAGCATTTGCTATTTTTTATACCCTGGTTGCAATCCCAATTGCCTGGCTTGCTGATCGATACAGCCGAGTTAATATCCTATCTATCGCGCTGGCAACCTGGAGTGGCTTTACAGCCCTCACAGGCTTTGCAACTAATTTTATACAAATTGGTATTGCCCGAATGGGTGTGGGGATTGGTGAGGCTGGGGGCAGCCCTCCCTCTCATTCTATTATTTCTGACATGTACCCGAAAGAAGAACGAGCAAGCGCGCTGGGCATTTACTCCATGGGAATCCCGCTAGGCATCATGGCAGCTTACTTCGCAACAGCGATGTTAATGGGCGCATCTGGTGAAGAGGTTAACTGGAGACGAATTTTTATCTTTCTTGGTCTTACCGGAGTGGCCTTAGCAGCTATCGTTAAGTTAACACTGCGTGAGCCTTCACGCGGAGCCATGGAATTTAATGATCAGGCTCAAATTAAAAAGCCTCCATTCATGGAGTCATTAAAGGCTCTGCTGAAAATTCCAGCCTGGTGGGCTATGTGCTTTGGGATAGCTTTTGGATCATTTGTCTCCTATGCAAAATCTGCTTTTCACACAAAATATTTAGTGGCATTAGATCCAAGTTATGACTTCCAAACACTAGTAATAATTTTGGGTATTATTAATGGAACAACATATGCGGGCGGTGCTTTTTTTGGAGCTAGGTTGGCTGATAAATGGGGCAAAAAAGATATCCGTGCCTACGGATGGTTGCCAGCAATCTCAATTGCTTTATGTCTGCCTATAGCCATCGGTGCTTGGTGGTCGACCTCAATAGAGATGAATCTTATTTTCACTACTTTGTTTTTATTGTTTATTGGTGTTTATCTCGGACCAAGTTTTGCCATTGCCCAAACCCTAGCTCCCATAAGCATGCGCGCCATGTCTACCGCTCTCTTCTTTTTTATTCTCAATATGATTGCCCTGGGAGGAGGGCCTACCTTTGCAGGCTGGCTGATAGATGTATTTAAAGAAAATTATGGTGAGGTGGAGTCAATACGTTATGCCATGACGGTTACTTCTCTGCTGTTCATTCCTTCGATTATTAGCTTCATGGTTGTGGCGCGCGTCTTACCAAAAGACTGGGCAGAAGCAGAAAAGAAAAATCTCCAATTAGCGAAAAGTTCTTGATCTTAAAAATCTCATTAAAGTATCTGAACTAAATGCTATTGAGTGGGAATAACCCCGCACCACATCATCCCTTAACCGCTATTTTCTGTGTTAGGAACTCTGCTTGGGAGTAGCTTGCCTGCTGACTTTCAGCCTGCGCAAGATAGAAATTAATTTAAAAGCAGCTTTTTATACATACTTCATGTAATTTCCTGTCATTGCTTTACAATCCATCTTTTGAAAAAAAAGGGTCTTGCTGGGTAATGCATATTTTTTAGTAAATGCTAAGTCGCTCCTCCTTTATCAAAAATTCTTAATATTAACTTTGAGCTTCTCTTCAGGCATAACATTTGCTTCTTTGATGTTGGCTACTAATTAGAGGCTCATGATGCAACAAATCATTAAACATATAACCCCTTCTTCATTTACCTTACTTAGAACAGAGGTGCTCGCAGGATTAACTGTTGCTTTAGCATTAGTTCCCGAAGCTGTTTCCTTTTCTTTTGTGGCGGGTGTTCACCCCTTAGTAGGTCTTTATGCGGCATTTATCGTTGGAATTATTACAGCTCTCATTGGTGGCAGGCCTGGTATGATTTCTGGAGCCACAGGAGCTCTTGCTGTGGTGATGGTGTCTTTGGTTTCTCAGCATGGTATCGAGTACCTATTTGCTACGATTGTGCTGATGGGGGGCCTCCAAATAATGGCTGGTTTCTTCAAATTAGGGAAATTTATTAGATTAGTTCCCTACCCTGTGATGCTTGGCTTTGTGAATGGTTTGGCCATAGTTATTTTTTTATCTCAGCTCTCTCAGTTTCAGATCGAGGATGCCGAGGGAATAAGGCAATGGATGGATAAAGGAACTCTGCTGATTATGTTAATCCTAGTGCTTGCAACCATGACTTTGATCTGGGTAACGCCTAAAATCACTAAAGCTCTGCCCGCCCCGCTTGTTGGAATATTTATTGTGGCTGGTTTCGTGATCGCATTTAATATTGATGTTCCCCGTGTAGGTGACCTTGCATCTATCAAAGGAGGCTTTCCAACCTTTCATATCCCGAGGGTTGAACTGACTATTGATAATTTATTAATTATTTTCCCTTACGCCTTGATCTTGGCAGCAATTGGGTTGATAGAAAGCTTGCTCACTCTTAACTTGGTTGGCGATATAACTGGAAATGTTGGAGGCGCCTCTCAAGAATGTTATGCACAAGGTATAGCCAACACCGTCACGGGTTTTTTTGGAGGCATGGGTGGTTGCGCAATGATTGGGCAATCCATGATTAATGTTAAATCAGGTGGTCGCACGAGAGTATCAGGTATCTCAGCGTCCTTATTTCTACTGTTATTTATTGTAGTCGGCTCATCTGTAATTGAGCTCATACCATTAGCTGCGCTTGTAGGCGTGATGTTCATGGTTGTCATTGGAACTTTTGCCTGGCAAAGCATTTCTATTATCCCGCTCATTCCAAGAGCTGATGTAGCCGTCATGCTTATTGTGACAGTTATTACAGTGATGCATGATTTAGCCGTTGCGGTTATCTGTGGAGTAATTGTTTCAGCGCTTGCTTATGCTTGGGATAATGCAACTCGCATCAGAGGACGCGCTGAGGTTAATCAAGACGGTCAGAATATTTATTATATAGAGGGCCCGTTATTTTTTGGATCAATTCAGGGTTTTGCAGACCTATTCAATGTAAAGGATGATACCCAAGTAGTAATTATCGATTTTATGAACAGCCGTGTTGTTGATCAATCTGCTCTTCAGGCCATAGAAGATCTTGCCAAAAAATATAAAAAAAGAAAAAAAACCTTGCAACTAAAACATCTATCACCAGATTGCCATAAACTTTTGCGCAAGGCAGGTCAGTTGGTAGTGAATTCTGATGATGATCCTCATTATGGAATTGCTGTTAACTACAGTGTAAAAACAGGGTCCTTTGGTAATGCTGAACATTAATGCCTAGCCTTTGCATCCTACCCATCAATTGATGAGATCAAGAAAATTTCTAGGGTAGTTTGTGATGTTCCAGTTAACTGATAGTCAGTATTAAGAATAATAGTTAGTGCTTGGTTATTTATATCCTCAATTATTAGCTTTTTAAAGATTGCATGAGCACCTCTAAAGGTTATTGCCAAATGATGCTTTGCTAGAAGATTGAGATGCATGGATTTAGTTTTCTTAAAGTGAACTAAAGATGGTGTATCAAACTCACCACGGCAGTAGCTTCTAATGTAAAATCCCAAAAAATATCTTAAATAAAAGATATGCAGTAGGAGTCTTACTAATGAATATACTAATTATTTTAACGTCACATGATCAATTAGGTGACACAGGAAATAAAACTGGCTTTTGGCTAGAAGAGTTTGCCAGCCCTTATTACCACCTATTAGATGCTGGAGCCTCATTAACTCTAGCCTCACCTTTGGGTGGTCAACCACCCATTGATCCAAAAAGTTATGAGCCTGATTTTCTTACCAACGACACACATCGATTTGATGATGATCAAGTAGCTCAATCTACGCTGGCGAACACGACCAAACTATCTAACATTAAAATAGATGAGTTCGATGCAGTATTTTATCCTGGGGGCCATGGTCCTCTCTGGGACCTTCACAATGATCAAATCTCCATTGCCTTGATTGAGGGCTTTTTTGCTGCAGGTAAACCTGTGGCGACTGTCTGTCATGCACCTGCAGTACTCTTAAAAGCCAAGGATCAAAATGGTGATCCATTGGTAAGGGGTAAGAGGGTCACTGGTTTTAGTAATAGCGAAGAAGCCGCTGTAGAATTAACTGATGTTGTTCCCTATCTACTCGAGGATGAGCTTGTCGCTATGGGTGGTATATACCAGAAAATTGAAGACTGGAATTCATTAGCAGTCGTTGATGGGTTAATCATAACTGGTCAAAACCCAGGCTCTTCAGCTGCGGTTGCTGAAGCCTTGTTAAAGGTAATTAAGCAGGGAGCAAGCTGATAGTCACCAATGAGGGTAGAAATATGAGAAAGGCAACAGATGTTTTTGGGGAATGGGCAGAAATAGGTAAAGACATTGGAATGCAAGAAGGACATGCTCTCTCTGTTGATGAGATGATCATGTTTGCTCTAGCAGAAAGATCTGAAATAAATAAAAATTTTAGTTTTTTAGATCTAGGCTGCGGTAATGGCTGGGTTGTAAGAGATGTTGCTCAACATAGTTTATGCAATAAAGCAGTTGGCATTGATGGGGCAACTCAAATGATTGCCAATGCTCAATCGAGAGGTAGCAACGAGGAATATATTCATGCTGACCTCAACTTCTTCCAGTCAAAAAATACCTATGACTTAATTCACTCTATGGAGGTTCTCTATTATTTAGAAAACCCAGCAGAAGTTATTAAACAAATTTCAGACTCTTGGCTCAATCAAGATGGAAGATTAATTATCGGTATAGACCTATATTATGAAAATACTGACTCTCATACCTGGCAAGAAAAAGTAGGTACTCCAATGCTGATGCTAAAAGAGGCTGAGTGGATTCAAATCTTCAAAATGGCAGGCTTGCGTGAGGTCACTTCGTGGAGGTCAAATCAACATAAAGATTGGGCAGGCACATTAGTCTTAACTGGTAAAAAGTAGCACGGATTATGCATACGATAAAAAATCAGTTTGATGTTGTGATCCTTGGTGCCGGCGCTGCAGGCTTAATGTGTGCAATCACCGCAGCTAAAAGAGGCAAATCTGTCTTGGTGTTAGAAAAATCTAATAAGGCTGGAAAGAAAATTCTCATGTCGGGAGGTGGACGATGTAATTTCACTAACCTCTATGTTGCAGCAGAGCATTTTCTATCTAATAATCCTCACTTTTGTAAATCTGCATTGAAAACTTATACGCCAGCGGATTTTATTTCAATGGTAGAAGCACATGGGATAGAGTATGAAGAAAAGAAACATCAGCAATTATTTTGTATTAACTCATCAAAAGATATTCTTTATATGCTGCTTTCAGAATGCAGCGATTTAGGCGTTGAGTTAAGAACTGGTGTTGATGTTCAAAACGTCATGAAGCATGCTCAGAATCCATCAGATCAAGGATTTAAGATTTTAATAGATGGTGTGAGTGATAGCATTGTATGCAAGTCACTGGTCATTGCCACTGGAGCATTATCCATCCCAACCCTGGGAGGAAGTGGCTATGGGTATGAGCTTGCTACAGAGTTCCACATGCCTCTGATCTCTCGTCAGGCTAGTCTGGTACCTTTCATGTTTTCTGATGAAATCAAGGACCTTTGCGAACAATTATCTGGACTATCAACACCCGTGGCCATCTCAAGCAATCAAAAAACATTTGAAGAGTCAATGCTGTTTACTCACAGAGGTTTAAGTGGGCCTGCAATTCTACAGATCTCTAATTATTGGAATCCTGGAGATGATATTTGTATTAATTTATTGCCAGATGTTAATGCGCAAGAAGCTTTGCTTGAAGAGAAAGTTAATAAGAGCACAGCAACCCTTAAAAAATACCTCAATACTTTTTTACCAAAAGCTTTGGTATTACAACTGGAGATTCTATGGTGGGTAGAACACAAGGATCATGCTCTTTGTGAAATTAGCAATGCTGAATTAAACACCATTGGAGCTCAGCTGAATCACTGGCTCCTAAAACCCTCTTCCACCGAGGGTTATAGAACTGCGGAAGTCACCTTAGGTGGTGTCGATACCAATGCGCTGAACTCTAAAACTATGGAAGCAAAGGATCACCCAGGATTATTTTTTGTTGGAGAGGTGGTGGATGTGACTGGCCATCTAGGCGGCTATAATTTTCAATGGGCTTGGTCTTCTGGTTACAGCGCTGGGTTGTTTGCATAAACTCTGTTTAAGCCTAAAATTAGTCTTTATTACTAGTTTGGAGTGTTGAATGAAACTATACGATAACCCCATGGCTAACAGCCCAAGAAAAGTTCGCATGTTTATTGCTGAAAAAAATATTACTGACATAGAATTGGTAAAAATTGATCTAATGCAAGGTGAGCACAAAACTCCTGAGTACAGAGCCATTGCACCAAACTCCAGAATTCCTGCGCTGCAACTTGATGATGGCACAGTAATACTAGAGTCAACTGCTATCTGTAGATATCTTGAATCACTTTACCCTGAACCCAATCTCTTTGGGGAAAGCCCAATGGAAATTGCTTCAATTGAGATGTGGCAATGCAGAATTTACAACGAACTAATGATTCCTTTGGCAATGGGATTTAGGCACCTTCATCCTGCAATGGCAGTCATGGAAAATCAAAACAAAGAATATGGGGAGGCTCAAAAACAGATTGGGATCAAATCTCTAGGTTACTGCAATGGCGTTCTTGGTGAATCTGAATTTGTTGCAGGGGCTCGATATACTTTTGCGGACATTCAAATGATCACAACAATTGATTTCTTCTTAAAATTGAATCGGTTGGAGTTATCAGATTACCCTGAGATCCAAAGGCATGCGCAATTAATGTCTAGCAGAGAAAGTTTTACAGCCTAAATTATTTGTCTTTGTCGGCTTGCTCAAAAATCTTAATGGTTTGCTCTCCGCCTTGGTAAATAGACCTAGCATCTTCCATATCTGAAATCTGATCCCAGTTAGCTGCAATATTTTCAGGCGTCATATCTACACCCGTTCCAAAAGCAACACCCATAGTTTCGTGAATATGAACTCTAGTAAATACTCCTGCACCAGCTCCAATCATGACGCCATTAGGCGCACCCTCGCTTGCAAGATACATCACAGCAGGGGTTACGAATTCTGGTAGTAATCTCTCGCCTATGCCTTCGGCTGGAAGTAAGTTTTCAGTCATTCTTGTAAAGGCCACTGGAAGAATTGCACTTGAATAGACGTTATTTTTCTGCCCTTCTATCTTTAAAGTATTCATTAAGCCAATTAAGCCCATTTTTGCTGCGCTGTAATTTGCTTGCCCAAAGTTACCAAATAAGCCGCTGGATGAACTGGTGTGAATAATTCTTCCATACCCCTGCTCTCGCATAATTGGATAAATAGCATGCGTGGTATTAACGCTGCCTTGAAGATGAACTTCGAGGACCATATCCCATTCCTCAAGAGTCATTTTATGAAAGCTTTTGTCTCTAAGAATTCCTGCATTATTAACAAGGATGTCAATGCGACCCCATTTCTCCATGGTATCAGCAACCATTTTTGCAACCCCTGGCCTATCAGACACGCTTGAACCGTTTGCAATAGCCTCTCCACCCTCTGCTTTAATTTCCTCTACAACCGCGTTAGCTGCATCGCTAGCTCCACCAGAGCCATCTAATGCACCACCAAGATCATTAACAACAACTTTCGCTCCCCTGCGAGCAAATTCAAGAGCATGCTGTCTTCCAAGCCCGCCACCAGCACCTGTTACTATTGCTACTTTGTCATCAAATCTTATGGTCATAATTATCTCCGTTTAAGGTCTTTAGTTTAACTAATTTGAACCTGAAAAAATGCTCTCAGGTTGAAAATCTTTATTTTTTATTAAGCTCATTTCTAGCTTGAAGCCGTTGCTCAGAGCTCTTTTAAATAACATAAATTGCTTAGATTGATTCACGCTATCTACAGCAATAAGGTGACCATCTTTGCCATAACACGCCATAAATTCAGCGGTTTCTATGTCACCAAGAATGATGCATTCATCATAGCCAGAAGATAATCCTGCCATTTGAAGTTTTAAATCGTATTGATCCGACCAAAACCATGGTAATTCTTTGTTATAAAGCTCATTCCCAATAATAGAGGAGGATACAACTTTTGCTTGAGACAAGGCATTGGGGACACTTTCTAATCGAATCTTTTGATTTAAAAAGGTGTTAAAAGAATTGGTGCAGTCACCTGCAGCAAGAATATAAGGATTAGAGGTTCTGCAATATTGGTCTGTTGCAATGCCATTACTGCAATCTAATCCAGCATCTTCTGCCAGCTGCGTGTTTGGAATAGCTCCAATGCCAGCTAAGACAGCATCTGCTAGAATTTGCTCACCAGATTCAAGCTCAACACAATTGATTATTTGATTCTCTGCAACCAAACCACTCACTCTGGCATTGCATATTATTTTAACGCCTTTGGCCTCATGAACAGCTTTATAGAAACCAGAAAGCTCAGGACTTGTGACCCGTTTTAAAATACGTTCTTCGGCCTCTAGTATTGTGACGTTAAGACCAAGCTCAGACATCGCAGATGCAACTTCTAGACCAATGTAGCCACCGCCAATCAATACAATGTCCTTAGCCGACTCCAGTTGCGAATGAATATCTAAAACATCTGAGATCTTGCGCAAATAAAATAGGTTGGTTGCATCTGCATTAGGCATAGAAAGCAGTCTGGGTGAAGCTCCTGTAGCAAAGACTAAATAATCAAAAGGAAAGGTTGAAGCATTGGCATTGATTGCTTTTAAATCAGTATCAATAGAGCTTACACATGCACTGGAATGGAAGGAAATATTTTGCTCTTGGTAAAAACTTTCTGATTTAAAAAAAAGCTTTTCGGTTTCCATCTTCTTCTTTAAAAATTCTTTTGAGAGTGGCGGTCGGTGATAGGGTAGAAATTCTTCATTAGAGAAAATATCAATTTCGCCCTCAAAACCATCTTTGCGAAGATTAAATGCCACATTGGCACCTGCGTGCCCTCCCCCAATAATAATAACTTTACTCATGAGGTGTATGTGATTGGATTTAATAAAAACATATTTATACTAACTCTGTTATGCAGAATGAAATTGTAGCTCACAACGATCTAAAAATTCGAGTCCAAGAAGGATTTTTTAGTAGCGTTGAGGCCAATGATCTACTAATTAACTGCATTGCAGGTCTGCCTTGGGAGTCAATGAAAATTAAAATGTTTGGTAAGGAAGTAGTCATACCAAGGCTGCAGTGCTGGGTAGGTGATGAGGGTTGTGAGTATAGTTATTCAGGTAAGAAGCTTAACCGCCAGCCTTGGACACCAGAGCTCTTGATGATTAAGGAAAAAATTTCTCAACATGCAAATCTAAACTTTAATTCAGTGCTTGTAAACTTCTATCGAGATGGGCAGGACTCTATGGGATGGCACGCCGATGATGAACCAGAGTTAGGAAAAAACCCAACGATTGCTGCCTTGTCTTTTGGAGGTGAACGCGACCTAGTATTTAGAAATATTTTATCAAAAGAGACCTTGTCAATTCCTCAGCTTCATGGCGCTCTAATTATTATTGATGGTCAAACTCAGCAATATTGGCAGCACGCAATAAAAAAGACTAAAAAAGTCATCAGTCCGAGAATTAATTTAACGTTTCGGAATATAATGTTTGAAAATTAATGAAAGGGGTTTTTAGATGAAAGAAAGAGTGAAGGTTGTAGTTACTGGTGCAGCTGGTCAAATTAGTTATTCGCTAATTCCAAGACTGGTTGATGGTCATACTTTTGGAGACAAGATTGTTGATCTTGAGCTTGTTGAAATTCCTCAAGTGGTTGAAAAGTTAGAAGGCTTAGTTATGGAATTAGAAGATTCTAATTTCCCAAACATGGGTAATGTCAATTACACGTCTAATTTCGAGAACGCAGCAAAAGATGCTGATTGGTTTTTACTGGTTGGCAGTATTCCTCGAGGCATAGTTTATAACGGCAAGAAAATTGAAGAGCGTGCCGACTTATTGCAAATCAATGGTGGTATTTTTGTTGGGCAAGGCAAGGCTATTGGAGAACATGGTAAGCCAGATGCAAGAATATTGGTCGTAGGTAACCCAGCCAATACCAATGCATTGATTGGAAGGCATGCAGCAAATAATCCATCTCAATTATGGATGGCAATGACAATGTTAGATTCAAGCCGAGCGCAATCTGTTCTTTCCAAAAAGCTCAATACGGGCATTGCTGATATTAGTAGGATGATTATATGGGGTAATCACAGCCCCACCATGTATCCTGATTTTGAGAACATGGATTGCANAGGGCGAGCAGGAAAAGATGCAATCACAGACATGGAGTGGATTAACAATGACTTTCTTCCCACTGTTCAACAACGAGGCAAGGCTGTTATTGATTCTAGAGGTGCCTCCTCAGCTACTTCTGCTGCTAAAGCAGCCTTGGATACTGTTATAGCATGTGAAAATCCTACTGCTGCTGGTGACTGCTTTAGTGCGGCGATTATGACTGATGGAAGTTATGGCTTACCAGATGGAATCATTTGCGGCATGCCTTTAAGAACATTGGCTGATGGTACTGTTGAAATAGTTCCTGATGTTGAGCTCTCTGCTTTTGCTAAAGAAAAAATTCTTCTTTCAACCAATGAACTGCTAGAGGAAAGATCAGCGGTAGAGGATTTATTGCAGTAAATGATCACCCAAGGCTCAGTTAAATTTCTTGTAGATGTTGCTCAGTCTGAAACCACTAAATCCGCTTTAGTTTTAACTTCTCAGGATATGCAACTGCTTGGCGCATCTTTGGATGGTGTGGTGAATGACTTATGTATTCTGCCTGATCCCGATCTATTACATGATGAAGTTTACGATTTGTGTATTATTTTTGATGATATTAATGTTAACAAAATGCAATTAGGGTTGATCAAAAATACAGTTGCTCAGAAAATTCTAGTAATCAAAAATCCAAAAGAAACTCAGGACCATCAATCTTTATTGGAACTGGGGTTTGTACTTGATTCAGAAATATCAAATAAAAATATCTATTCCTATAATCTCAAAACCTACAACACCAAGCGAGGGTGGAATAACGCAGAGGGTTGGGCGAATCCAGAAAATTTTGAAAAATTTAGGTGGTAGCTAGCTCTTAAGCTGAGGGAAAAGAATTACATCGCGAATAGAGCTTTGATTAGTTAACATCATCACCAAACGATCTATGCCAACCCCCACGCCCACGGCTGGAGGCATACCATGTTCTAGGGCTGCTACATAATCTTCATCGAAGCCCATTGCCTCATCGTCGCCATCTGCTTTGGCCTTCACTTGCTCTCTAAATCTTTCGGCCTGATCATCCGGATCATTCAACTCACAAAAGCCATTAGCAATCTCCTTGCCTCCAACAAACAGTTCAAACCTATCAGCAATCAAAGGATTCTCATTGTTTCTTCTTGAAAGAGGCGAAACCTCCACAGGATATTCAGTGACAAATGTAGGCTGAATTAACTTGGACTCTACTGTCTTTTCAAAAATTTCTAACAATAACTTTCCGGGACCCCAGGCCTCCTTAAAGGATAGTTTGATTGACGTTGCATGAGCTCTTAGAGAATCTAGGTTACCCAGATCATCTTTAGTCAAAGCAGCATTCTTAGTTAACACTAATTCATTTAAAGTTTTGGTGCTAAAGGATGAAAGATCAATTTGATCACCATCCCATTCTATTTTATTGCCATTGCCAATGGCTTGGGATGCAGATTGAATAAGGTTGGTGGTAAAGCTAATGGTGCCCTCAAAGGTTGCGAAAGCTGCATAAAATTCAAGCATGGTAAATTCAGGGTTATGGCGTGTTGAAAGACCTTCATTCCTAAAGCTGCGGTTAATCTCAAATACTTTTTCAAAGCCTCCAACAAGCAGCCTTTTTAAATGCAGTTCAGGAGCAATTCTAAGAAAAAGCTCTCTATCTAGTGCGTTATGATAAGTGACAAAGGGTTTGGCAACAGCCCCACCGGGGATTGAATGCATCATAGGGGTTTCCACCTCTAAAAACCCATCTTTGAGCATAGTTTGTCGAACAGATGTGACAATATTTGACCGCTTAACAAAAATGGGGGGTTGCTCATTAAATCAATGTATCTTTGACGATATCTTGTCTCTATGTCTGCAAGGCCTTTATGTTTTTCTGGCATAGGCCTCAAAGCCTTTGTAATCAAAACAATGGAATGAGCCTCCAAGGTCAATTCTTCAGTTTTCGTTTTAAAAAGATTACCTGTGGTTCCAATAATATCGCCTAAATCCCAAGTTTTAAAATTTTTATAAAGATCAACATCGATGTTATTTTTACTGACATAAATCTGAATATCACCAGAGCCATCACGAATGGTAATGAAACTTGCATTACCCATGACTCGCTTCAAGACGATTCTTCCTGCTAGGGCAACGTCATGTATCTTTGCTGCTTCGATATCTTCCTTGGATAGGTCGCCATACAACTCATGCAATTGACTCGCGTGCTCAGAAGGCACAAAGTCATTGATATAGGCTTTATTTTCTGCTCGAAGCTCTTCTAATTTTCTTCGTCTTTCTTCTAAAATTGATGCTTCGCCGCCTGTATTTGTATCGGTCATCTAAACTCCTTGCGTTAGACTAGCTTTAATAAAAATATCTATGTCGCCATCTAGTATTGCAGAGATGTTACCACTCTCTACGTTGGTTCTTAAGTCTTTAATTCGCGATTGATCTAGAACATAGGAACGAATTTGACTGCCCCAGCCAATATCAGACTTACTATCTTCAAGCAATTGCTGCTCATCTTTTTGTTTTTGTAGCTCTAATTCGTACAGCTTAGATTTAAGTTGCTTGAAAGCATTGTCTTTATTTTTATGTTGAGATCTATCACTCTGGCATTGCACCACCGTGCCTGTGGGTGCATGTGTCAATCGAACGGCTGAATCTGTTTTGTTAACATGCTGGCCTCCAGCTCCTGAGGCCCTGTAAGTATCAATTCTNACATCTGCAGGATTCANCTCCACTTCAATGGATTCGTCAATCTCTGGAGAGATGAAAACAGAGGCAAATGAGGTATGACGCCTACTTCCTGAGTCAAATGGAGACTTTCTTACTAAGCGATGAACACCAGTTTCTGTTCGTAACCAGCCATAGGCATAGCTTCCTTTAATCAATAAAGATGCAGATTTAATGCCAGCAACCTCTCCTGGAGAGTGCTCAATAACAGACACTGAGAATTCATGCTTCTCAGCCCATCTGGTATACATTCTTAAGAGCATATCAGCCCAGTCTTGAGCTTCTGTTCCGCCTGACCCTGATTGAATGTCTATAAATGCAGAGCTAGGATCCATTTTATTGGAAAACATTCGATTGAATTCTAAATCCTCTACTGAGGACATAAGAGCCTTGGTTTCTTCTAGCATTTGGTTAATTGAGGCCTCGTCTGACTCTTCTATGGCCATTTCTAAAAGCTCAAGATTATCATTGACCGCCTCGTCAACGGACAAGAAGATAGTCAAGAATTTTTCTAGACCAGTTTTTTCTTTATTCAGAGATTGAGATAATTCTAAGTCTGACCAGGTGGTCTCTTCTGCTAGCTTAAAATTTATTGCTTCTAAAGAACTTTCTTTTGCAGCGACGTCAAAGATACCCCCGGAGATCTGTCATACGATCTCTGAGATTAAGTAAGTTAGATTTAAGTTCGCCTGTTTCCATAGTCACGCATTTTAATACCTTTTTAACTTGGAAGACAGTTACCTAGCCTCTCTGATCATTGGAAATGCTGGGGGAGAATCTTCAAACTGCACCTTTCCTATCTCAATAAAACCATGTCTTTCGTATAGCGCTTTATTTTGTTCATTTGATGCTTCCAAATATGCTCTATCACCTTTTTGATCAATCATTTGCAGCGCTTCCTTTAATAGAAAAGATCCGATGCCTTTTCTTTGTTGAGATGGATCCACCGCGATAAATGCTAAATACCATGCATCATCTGGATGATATGTTTCAAACTCCTCAAAGAATTTAATAACAGTTTCTAGTCTCTCAGGAGGGATCGCATCAAAAGTAGGCTCTAATATTGCCGCATCAAACTCTACGCCTGGGGGGTGCCAAATAGATGCTCCTGCAAAGTTTTGCTCTGAATAAACAAGGTTGTGCTCATAAGCGATCTTAGAGAATTCTGTCATCCATAGATCGAAGCTTTTTAAATAATTCTGAGCATCTGGAAATACCCATCTCAGCAATGCATCTGAAGCAAAACCAAGTTTTAAAACGCCCTTAACGCGCTCAAGATCGATTAGATCCGCTGTAATAATTTTAGGAACATTCATAAATTTACCTCTGAATTATGTTGATTAATAAAGTTCACAATTTGATCATATTGAGCGTCTAGGGTATACAGTGTTTCTTGCTTGCCAAACAAGCCCATCAAAGCTGTTGGAGTGTTCGAGATAGCTATGCCTAACTCCTCGTATACTTTTGGAAATTTTGCTGGGTGAGCTGTGGAGAGAACAATATAATGCTGATTTTTATTACTCTGCTGAGTAGCCTCGTCCATTGCAATTGCTGTGTGAGGATCTAGGACATATTTATGAGCAGCATAGGTCTCTTGAATTAACTTCTGAGTATGTGCATCATTAACTCTGCTTGAAGAAAATAACTTATTTTTCTTATTCCACACCTCTTCATCGAGAGTGATTCCATGGGCAGGAAATTGATTAAAGAGTTTGGCACACTGTTCAGAATCCCTTTCCAGAAAAAAATCATACACAAGTCTCTCAAAGTTACTTGCTACACTTATATCCATACTTGGTGAAATGGTTTCATGAACTATTTTTTTCGAGTAGTCATTATCGGCAAAGAAGCGATGCAAAATATCATTATTGTTTACAGCAACTGAAATCTTATTAATTGGTAGCCCCATTTGATGGGCTGAGTAGCATGCAAAAACATTGCCAAAATTTCCAGTAGGAACAGAAAAATTTAAATCTCCCTTAGAGTGCAATCGATTGAAAGCATAAAAGTAGTAGCATATTTGGCCAACAATACGAGTCCAGTTAATTGAATTTACAGCAAGAAGGTACTGATCAGGGTTTAAAAAATCACGGTGTTTAAAAGCGTGTTTGACTATATCTTGGCAGTCATCAAAGGTTCCATTAATTCTTAAAGCAAAAACATTGTCTTCATCAATGGTGCTCATTTGCCGTCTTTGAACCTCAGACATATTGCCATTAGGTACCATGATAAAACTCTTAATTCTTTTATAGGTCTTGCATGCATCAATAGCAGCAGGACCAGTATCTCCAGAGGTAGCACCAAGAACAATTGCAGTTTTATTCTCGCTTTCTAGAACTTCATTAAAAAAAGCTGCCGCAAGCTGTAACCCAAAATCCTTGAATGCTGCAGTTGGGCCATGAAATAACTCTAAGATCGTAACATCTTCAAAAGTTTGAATGCCTATAAGATCTGAGTGATCAAAATCATGCCAAGTATCTTCTACTATTTTAATTGTTTCGGCTTCTGTGAAAGAAGAGGAAGTAAATAAGGGAACAATGTATTTAGCAACATCAATAAATGATGATTTTGATTTAATTTCCTCCAAATCCACTTGTGGCCAGTGATCTGGCATGAACAGACCGCCGTCATCTGCAAGGCCTTGCATTAATATGGTTGCAAAGTCTTTGCCGGAATCATTGCCTCTGGTTGAATGAAAAAGCATTACGAAGTCTCTATTCTAATAATCTTTGAAGTATGGATGACTGAGTTAGTATTCACATCCTTTAATGCAATTTGCATCTCACTTTCAATGACAGGATCTGTAAAAATTACAATTGGCACATTGCCATTATCAAGTTGATCTTTTTGCACTACTTTATCAAAACTAATTTTATGCTCTGCAAAGATTTTACTAATTAATGCTAGGACCCCCGCTTCATCTTTTACCTCTAGATAAACATAATATTTAAAACTTAACTCATTGAAATTAATAACATTTGGTTTCTTGGAAAAATCTGGATATTGCATTGGCGCAGCATCATGATGCTTTGATAGTGCAATTAAATCTGAAATAAGCCCAGACGCGGTAGACTCTCTACCTGCCCCAGAGCCCGCAACTTGAAATTCACCGAGCAGATCAGTGTTCACCTGTATACCATTCCTAACACCTTTTAATCCAGCAAGGCTAGAGTCTTTACTCAATAGCACAGGATGACTTCTGAGTTCAATGCCGTCGTCTTGAAGCTGTGCAACAGCCAAGTGCTTCACCGTTAAATTAAATTCATTTGCATAATAAAAGTCTTGCGGGCTAATATTTTCAATGCCTTCAATATAAAAGTTACTGGCTGGAAGGCCGCTATTAAATGCAAGGGAAGCTAGGATTCCAATTTTATGAGCAGCATCTGTTCCATTCACATCTAGACTGGGATCTGGCTCGGCATAGCCTTTTTCTTGAGCTTCTTGCAGAACATTTTCATAATTAGCGCCCTCTTCCATACTACTTAAAATAAAGTTAGTTGTGCCATTAAGCATTCCAGCAACTTTAGACACTTGGTTTGCGCCCAGGTCATTAGAAAGCATTTTTACAATTGGTGTTCCTGCGCATACCGCCGATTCAAATAGAAGCTTAGTATTATTTTTTATTGCTGCTTCAATCAGCTCTTGGCCATGCTCAAAAATAACTGCTTTGTTTGCTGTAATCACATGCTTGCCTGCATTGAGGGCTTTTAAGATAAGTTCTCGAGCCGTCTCCACACCTCCAATCAGTTCGACTAAAACATCTATGTCTTCATTTGTCACAGCAAAAATATCTCTAACTATTTTTACATGACCTGGATTGCATCTTGGATTATCTCTTCGCGCACCAATACAGATTAATTCCCACTCTGAATATAATTCATTGCCACTAGTTAGCTGTTCGTACAAACCAGTTGCAACATTGCCCCATCCACATATTCCAATTTTTAATTTAGCCATAATTAATTTAGTCTTTTTAGCAGCTCCATGGGGGGTAAGTAGCCCGGAAGAAGATCTCCAGAGGATGAAATAATCGCTGGAGTTCCAGTAATTCCAATGCGTTGACCAAGCATAAAATGCTCTTCAACAGGGTGATCTTGGCAGAGAAGTAGCTCAGGATCTAAGCCTTGTTTCAGCGCTGTCAAAGATTCTTTGGGGTTTGGGGAGCACCAAGCTCCAACAATTTTATTATAGGAGTCTGATTCAAGCCCAGATCTAGGAAACGCAACATAGTTCACGGTAATTCCCAGAGCATTATACTCATCAATCTCTCCATGAAATTTTCTACAGTAGCCACAATCCACATCTGTAAACACAGTAACAACATACCTTTCATCCTCTGCCGTAAAAGTAATAAAGTCTTCTTCTGAGATTGCAGAATCTAGAATTGCCCTTCTATTTAAATTTATTTCTTGCTTGGTGGTGTTTAGAAGAGAGTTGCCCTGAATGGCATATAGTTCACCATATAAGAAGAAATTTCCATCTTTCGAAGCATAGATGGGTTGTAAGTCGCCAATATCAACTACATACAAGCCTGGAACCTGAGATTCCTTGATACTCTGCACCGACATTCCCTCTGGAAGAACTTCATCAATCTTAGAGATGACGAGGCTTTCTTGAGCCACTACAAAAATAGAGAATGCAAAAAAGAGGATAAAAAGTGATTGCCTGTATTTCATTCTAACTTAGCCTCGAGGGTGATGTTTTTTTACCATTTCGCTTAGCCTTTGCTTCGCTATGTGAGTATATATTTGTGTGGTTGATAAATCACTATGTCCAAGTAACATTTGTACAGATCTTAAATCAGCGCCGTTGTTTAGTAGATGGGTGGCAAATGCATGCCTAAGAGTGTGAGGCGAGATATCAGGAGATAATCCAGTTTTTGATAGGTACTGCTTGATCCTATGCCAGAATGCTTGACGTGTAATTTGCTTCCCTTGTTGGCTGATAAAAAAATCTCTGGAGCTAAGGGAGAGATTGTTGGCTCTACGAAAATTTATATAGTCTAATAAGCATGACAGTGCATTCTCGCCAAAGGGAATCATTCTCTCTTTATTTCCCTTGCCCATAACCTTAATTAAGGATCTATTTAAATCAATATTACTGTACTGGAGATTGGTTAACTCACTGATTCTGACACCTGTAGCATAAAGTAGCTCTAGCATAGCCCGATCTCTCAACCCAATAAAAGTTTGACAATCCGGTGATTGAATTAAGCTCTCAACTTCACTCTCAGACATTGATTTTGGTAAAGGTCTTACATTCTTTGGCCCTGTAACTCCTGCAATAGCATTAAAGGAAATAAGTTTTTTCTTCTGCAGAAAAAGATAGAAATGCTTGATAGATGATAGCTTTCTATTGATTGTAGATCGTGCAAGGCCTTGGCTCTGAAAGTATGTTAGGTAAGTCTCAACCAGCTTTTCATCAAGAGATAAGATATCTGCATTTGCAACTGATTCTACCCAGCCCACAAAGGACCTACAATCACTCGCATATGCATTAATCGTATTGGTCGAGAGACCTTTTTCTAAACGAAGATTCGCTAAAAAGGAATCGATGTGTTGATTCCTTTTAGAGCGGGATGACATGTTATCTATCTAATCTTTCTTTGATTCTTGCTGAGCGACCTGATCTTTCTCTGAGGTAGTAAAGAGTGGCTTGTCTTACATCACCCTTTCTTTTCACAGCGATAGACTCAATTAGAGGGCTGTGCATTTGAAATGTACGCTCAACGCCTATGCCATTTGAAATTTTTCTTACAATAAAAGCAGAGTTTAGGCCCGCTTTTTTAATATTCATTACAACGCCCTCAAATGCCTGCAATCTAGTTCTATCGCCCTCTTTAACTCTGACCGAAACAACAAGAGTATCTCCAGGCCTAAAAGAAGGTATGTCGTCTTTGAGTTGAGTAGATTCAAAATCGTTAATAATTTGAGCTGGAGATTTTTCTTCAATAGTTATTTGGGCTGCTTGAACCTCTTCAACTGAAGCCTCTTCAGCTGATTCCTCAGCTATTTCTTCAGAAGTCTCCACAGATACTTCTTCCACTTCTGCAGATGCCTCAGAGCCTTCAGGGGCAGCCTCTACAGATTCTACTGATTCAGCAGGGCTCTCTGTAATAGTCTCATTAGTTTCGACCACTTCTTCTGTTGGATTTTCCATATTTTCGTTATCTTTATCTGTCATGACTTTGCCTAAAAATGTGCTATAGGATACGCTTAGAAACAATATCTTCCAAGAGTTTTATCTGTTTTTTTGTTAATTTTATATTATTTAAGAGCTCAGGTCTTCTTTCCAAGGTTCTTAATAAAGATTGAGTCTCTCTCCACTCTTCAATTTTTGCATGATTACCCGAAAGCAGAACTTCTGGTACGTTTTCATCATTAAATTTTTCAGGCCTTGTAAAAGTTGGTCCTTTTAATAAACCTGACCCAAAAGTATCTGATTCAACGGATTTTTGATTTCCTATTACCCCTGGTATAAATCTTGAAAACGCATCTATGAGTGTCAATGCAGCAAACTCTCCGCCACTAAGTACAAAATCTCCAATGGAAATCTCTTCATCAACGAATTGATTGATAATTCGTTCATCTATACCCTCATACCTTCCAGCAATAATAGTTAAATCTGTATATTTTGAGAGCTCCTTTGCCTTTGAGTGAGTGAGTTGTTGTCCCTGGGGGGATAGATTAACTACATGGCATACTGGAGAGCTTGGAATGCTCTTAATAGCTTCCTCTAAAGGCTGAGCCATTAATACCATGCCTTCTCCTCCGCCATAAGGCTTGCTATCCACTTGGCCGTATTCATTGAGCGCAAAGATTCGTAGATCTATTAAATTTATATTTATGTCCTCTCTCTTAATAGCCTGACCCAGCAAGCCAGCGCTAAGGGCTGAAAATATCTCAGGAAATAAAGTAACAATATTAATATTCATAATTATTTTTTTAAATTAGTTGTCCTCTTCCCAATCTACTAAAATAATATTCTTGAGTTTATCGATAGAAATAATAAATTTATTTTTAATAAAGGGTATGAGAATTTTTTCATTGCTAGTCGATTGAGGGTTAATTTCTAAGATATCACTAGCCCCATAATTATTAACAACATCTACCTCACCTAGAATCTTATCATCAAGATTTATTACCCTCATCCCAACTAACTCAAACCAATATGCTTCATTATCCTCAAGTTGCGGAAGTTCAGATCTTAGAACATATACATCTCTTTGGCCAAACGACTTGATCAGATCGATATCATCAATAGATTTAATTTTAGCAACAATATTAGAATTAGCTGTTTTAATATATTCAAGGGATACTTCTTCCATCAAATCTGATGCAAGAGTATAGAATTTTGTAAAGTTGGTTAGACTATCAGGGGTTTCCGCAAAGGATCTTAAGAAAAACTCACCCTTTAAACCTCTAGTCTTACCAATCTTGGCGATTAGAAGAAATAATGATAAATCTACTGGGCTATTTTTTCTCATCTTCTGAAGATTCACCTTCAGAGTTATCTTTATCAGGGGTGACCATATCAACTAAATCTTCCACAGCATCAGAAACAGCTTCTACTACATCCTCGACAACGTCTTTGGCAGCATCAACAGCGTCTTCTGCGACATCGGAAACAGCTTCTACTACATCCTCGACAACGTCTTTGGCAGCATCAACAGCGTCTACAGCAGCCACTTCTTCTGCTGGAACTTCTTCTGCTGGGGCTTCTGCTACCTCAGCTTCGGCTTGCGCAGCAAGTTCAGCTACTTTCTTAGCATCAAGCAATTCTTTCTTTTTAACTCTTTTGTCTTTTTTGGCATCTAGCTTAGCCAGAAGATCTTCAGGAGATAGGCGAGCATCTTTTGCAAGCTCAGAAACTTTATCAGAAGCTTGTGCGCCCTGAGTTAGCCAATGGTCAAAACGTTCGATATTAAATCTTAATCTTTCTTCGGATCCTTTCGCTGATGGATTAAAGAAGCCTAAGCGTTCTATATATCCGCCGTCTCTTGGTCTTCTGGAATCAGCAACCGTTATAAAGTAATAAGGGTTTTTTTTGGCTCCGCTCTTTGCAAGTCTAACTACTACCATATTATAAATTTAGTTTTGTATTAATAAAAAAGTGTGTATTTTAGGTTAACCTTGATAAATTTGATAGTGTTAATATATAAAGAATACAAAAAAAAATATTACCGTGTCATTCATCATCACAACATTAATTGCTCTTCTAGCATATTTCATAACCAGGCTAATCTTTAGATCTTCCAAGCAACTCTTTGCAGGTCTAATTTTGACCTTTGCAGTGATCTCAATCTTGATGGCCGCATCACATGGATTAACCATTCTTGCGATTCATATCTCTGTAACAAGCTTTAGTGTAGCGATACTTGCGATTACTTTTGTTGAGACCACTCTGCTTGAAAGGCATATTACAAAGATTAAAAAAGGTGAGATCGGAACTGCCGCCAAATCAATTGAGAGAGAATACAGTGAAATATTTAAGCTTGTTGGCATAGGCTTAGGATTTATTCTGTTGTCTTCACTGTCTGGAATATTTATTGGTAGCAACATTTCATTAGAACTCATGCTTAAAATTATGTTTACTCTTTTCTCTTTAATCGTTTATTTGGTTACCTTTTTAGGTATTAAATATGCAAACCTCAAGGTTAAGTTTGCGGTTAGAGGTATAATGTTATCTTTTGCAATGATTATTTTAGCCTACTCAGTAAACTCTATTTTTTTAATTAACTACCTTTCTTAACAATTCCTTGGGAACCAATTCAATATCTTTTTTGCTAACAGCGCTGATTGTCCTGTTAATTTTTTCTGCTTTTTCATCTGGCTCAGAGACCGGCATGATGGCTTCAAATAAGATAAAACTAAGAAATTTAGCCAAGCAATCTAAAGGCTCTAAAAGGGCTTTAAAACTGCTAGAGCGGCCAGATATCTTGCTTGCTTCAATACTTGTTGGAAATAATTTTGCAAATATTCTAGCTTCTGCCTTAGTAACAATCCTGATGATTGATTACTTTGATGGCAATGTTTTACTTGGCTCTATCATCCTTACTTTAGTAATTCTTATTTTCTCTGAGATAACACCTAAAACTATAGCTAGCGTTCATCCTGAGATTTTTGCGACTAAGTCTTCTTGGATACTCAAAAAACTTGTATGGATTTTTAGACCGTTGGTTTGGCTCACAAACCTAATTAGCTCAAGACTATTAAATGCCTTAAATGTTGACCCCATGGAATCAGCCTCAAATGATAATTTGAACTCTGATGAATTACGGACCTTGCTAGCTGAGCATGGTGAGCTTATTCCAAGCCAATCTCGTGAAATGTTATCTTCGATTCTTGGCATGGAAGAGCTGACAGTAGAGGATATTATGACGCCTCATGCAGAAATTATAGGCATTGATTTGAATGGCAGCATTGAGAGCGCTCAAGATATTATTGCTTCCTCATATTACAGCAGACTACCGGTTTTCTATGACTCTATCGATAGCATCACAGGCATGCTTCATCTTAAGGACTCCCATCAATTTATAGAAGCCATAGAGAGCAAGGCTGATGTTCAGAGCATTCTTTTAGAAGCAACCTTTATCTCTCAAAGCACGACTCTATCCAGGCAATTAAATCAATTTCAAAAACAAGATAATAACTTAGGTCTTGTGGTTGATGAGTATGGGGAAATTCAAGGACTTCTTACCATGGAGGATATATTTAATGAAATTGTTGGGAAGTTTGGGGCTGCCAAAGATGACTTAGAGAAAGAGTTTGCGCAAAGAAAAGATGGGTCAGTTATTGCAGATGGCAATTCTAAGATTCGAGATTTGAATAATCATGTGGGCTGGGATTTAGATGAAGATGGTTCCAAAACCATCAATGGAGCAATTATTGATCACCTAGATCAAATTCCTCAAGAGAACCTATGCTTAGAATTAGGCGGCTACAGAATAGAAGTGCTTCATATAGAAGAAAATTTTATTACTAAGGTGAAGATTAATAAAAAAGGGAGCTGATGCTCCCTTTAAAATTAGTATAGAAAGCCAGTTAATTAAAAATAATGAACTAGAGCTCCAAATACTAATGTCAGCACAATGCCTGAATGGATAACAGCTTTTACAGACGCTATGGCCGGATTCATCTTCCCAACCAAAGCATTAACCTCAATTGCAAGGATGAAGACTAGTCCAATCCATAGGCCCATTAAACTCGATTCAGCAATAAGTGGTAAGCCTCCACCATGAGCTGAGTAGACCATTAAATAAAGCATAGGGATTGAGAGTAAAGTGTTAGTTCTAGATGCAAGACCGGCCTTAGCTCCAGCGTCAGCTGCGTCTGGTGCACCTGCGATAACTTTCTTCTGGTTTGGCCAGATAATAAACCAAACATTTGCGGCCATAATAGTTCCCATTAATGCACCCAGCAATATCCCTATATTTACAGTAATGCTAAGAAAATACAGTAGATAAAAGCCTGTTAAAAAGGTAAATGCTGCGGCCCATCTGAAATACCATAAGGCGTTGGGCACTAACTTTTGAACAACATCAGCTTTCGCTGAAGCCTCAGACTCTTTAAAGTACTCAGTTTGAACAAAGTTAAAATAGTAGAGTAGTCCAATCCATAAAATACCAAAAAAGATGTGAGCAAATCGAATAAGAACTGTTCCTAAATATGCTTCCATGAGTAAACTCCTAAAAAATTAAATACTGAATTACTAAATTATATATCTTGCAAAAAAAAACGGGGAATATTCCCCGTTTTTTTAAACTGATACAGTTTTTACATCATGCCAGGCATTCCACCCATTCCACCCATGCCACCCATATCAGGCATAGCAGGAGCTCCACCTTCCTTTGCAGGCATGTCTGTAACCATAGCTTCTGTTGTAATCATCATTCCAGCAACGGAACCTGCTGCCTGAAGCGCTGTTCTTGTAACCTTAGCAGGATCAAGAATTCCCATTGCAATCATGTCGCCGTATTCGCCATTTGCTGCATTAAAGCCAAAAGAGCCTTCGCCCTCTCTAATTTTTGCAACTATAACCGAGGCTTCTTCACCAGCATTGGTAACTATCTGTCTCAAAGGAGCTTCAAATGCTTTTCGAACAATATTGATGCCAACATTTTGATCATCGTTATCACCTTTAAGTTTTACAAGAGAGTCTAGCGCTCTAATCAAAGCAACTCCACCACCAGGCACGATGCCTTCTTTTACAGCAGCTCTTGTTGAATGCAAGGCATCTTCTACTCTTGCTTTTTTCTCTTTCATTTCAATCTCTGAACCCGCGCCAACTTTAATCACAGCAACGCCGCCAGCAAGCTTGGCTACACGTTCTTGAAGTTTTTCACGATCATAGTCTGAAGAAGTATCCTCAATCTGAGCTCTAATTTGATTCACTCGGGCTTGAATAGATTTTTGATCGCCTGCACCATCAACAATAGTAGTGTTATCTTTATTTAAGGTAACTTTTTTTGCTGTGCCTAGATCTTCAACTGTAGCACCCTCAAGTGATAAGCCTACCTCTTCAGAAATAACAGTACCGCCAGTTAAGATAGCAATATCCTCTAGCATAGCTTTTCTTCTATCGCCGAAGCCAGGAGCCTTACAAGCAGCTGCTTTTACAGTACCTCTAAGATTATTCACCACAAGGGTAGCAAGAGCCTCTCCTTCGATATCTTCCGCAATAATTAGAAGTGGTCTTCCAGCTTTGGCAACAGCTTCTAATAATGGCAGCATATCTCTAATGTTAGAGATTTTTTTATCATGCAAAAGGATAAATGGATTATCTAATTCAGTTGTCATGCTGTCTTGATTAGTTACGAAGTATGGTGAAAGGTATCCACGGTCAAACTGCATGCCTTCAACAACATCTAATTCGTTGTCAATGCCATTGCCTTCTTCGACTGTGATAACCCCTTCTTTGCCAACTTTCTGCATAGCTTCGGCAATAATTCCACCAACATCTGTATCACCATTAGCAGAGATAGTTCCAACTTGTGCGATAGTATTATCGTCAGCACATGGCACACTTAGCTTTTCAACAAAGGCTACGGCTGTGGTAATAGCTTTATCAATTCCACGCTTTAGATCCATTGGGTTCATTCCCGCTGCAACAGATTTATGACCTTCATTTACTATTGATTGAGCTAAAACTGTAGCAGTAGTTGTTCCATCTCCAGCCTCGTCTGAGGTCTGAGATGCTACTTGTTTTACCATCTGAGCTCCCATGTTCTCGAACTTATCTTCAAGTTCAATCTCCTTGGCCACAGACACTCCGTCTTTAGTAACAGTAGGTGCTCCAAATGACTTATCCAATACAACATTTCTGCCCTTAGGTCCTAAGGTTACTTTCACTGCATCTGCAAGTATATTAACGCCCTGAAGCATTTTAACTCTTGCTGAATCTCCAAACTTTACATCTTTTGCTGACATCTTATATCTCCTTAAATTAAAATTATATTATTGAAATGATTGATTAACCGAATACGCCGTATATGTCGCTTTCGCTTAAGATGAGGTACTCGTCCCCATCAATTTTAATTTCATTTCCACCATACTGACCAAAAATCACAAGATCTCCAACTGATACTCCGATAGGAGCTAAGTCACCGTTATCTTGTCTTTTTCCTGGTCCAACAGCTATAACCTCTCCCTGAGATGGTTTTTCTGCGGCAGATCCAGGTAAAACAATTCCACCAGGTGTAGTTTGTTCTTCGTCAGTTCTTTTTACTAAAACTTTATCGTGTAAAGGTTTTAATTTCATTGCAAGTCTCCTGCTTAAAAAATAACAATAATCCTTATATTAAAAGGCTATGAGTTATGTAGGGCTTAATAATATTAATTCAATAGCTAGATGAAAACTTTTTTACAAATTTTAAAAAAAAACTTGCAAATAAGATGCCTCCAAAGTCCGCTAAAATATCTAAAAATTCAAAGGAGCGATAAGGCAAGTACAGCTGAACTACTTCTATCAAAATTCCGTAGGAAAGGACTATAACATATACCCAATAATCTTGATTTACAATTTTAGCAAGGCTCAAAAGTATGGTTAGGTAAACAAAACAACCAAAATGAAGCAGCTTATCGCTTATGAGATTAGAGGAGCTAGAAGCTAAATCAGCGGTCGCTAGAAAAGATATGGAGACAATCGAAAGTGCGAGAATAACTCTGCAGCTAAGAAGAATGGGTGGCATGTGAGTTTTTGTAGACCATGATTAATAGTAATGCAGGGATGGACATTGCGGATGTGGTATAAAAAAAGTAAGCCCAGCCTGTTTGCAAAGAAGAAATGGAAACATAGTAATCTGCTATAACCCCAGAAAAACCACTAAAAAATTTTCCAGGTAACATCATAAATGAGGTCAACATGGCATATTGGACTGCTGTATATTTTTTTGAAACCAAGCTGGTTAAAAAAGCGATATTAATAGTACCTACTAGCCCTGCTGCAAAGCTATCAAGACCTACAATTAATGATAAAAGTGAGAGATTTGCATCCAGATTAGCAACCAATGCAAAAAATAGATTGGTTACAAGAACGGCAGCACCTCCAGCAAGAAGCGCAGTCGTCAGCAGAAGATTTTTAATTAAATACCCTCCAACAAAGAAGCCAGCAATAGATGCTGCAAGAGCTACAGTTTTTACCAAGGCACCAATTTCTGTTTTAGTAAAACCCATATCTAAATAAAAAGGCATGGCCATAGGACCCATAACTATGTCAGTAAGGCGGTATGTTGAAATTAAAAGCAATAACAAAGCAGCTGTCCAGATACCAAATCGATGAAAGAAATCTTTAAAAGATAGCAGCAAGGCTTCATCCATTCTAAGAATTGCTATCTCCTTATTAATTGGTTCGTGAGAGATGATGACACCAAGCATACCTACAATCATCAAGATGCTCATAAATTGATATACATGCCTCCAGTCCAATTGATCTGCAAAAATTAGAGCTAATGAGGTTGCGACCAAGATTGCGATTCGATACCCCAATTGATAGCTTGCAGCTAGATTTCCTTGATCTTGATTATCCGCAATCTCAATTCTTAAAGCATCAATTGCAATATCCTGTACTGAACCAAAAAAAGCTGCTAAAAATGCAAAGATTGCAAGGAATTGCAAGCTCTTGATTGGATCTGATGCACTCATTCCAAGCAAAGCAATTAAAATCATAAATTGGCAAAAAAGAATCCACCCCTTTCTTTTACCAAGGCGCCCAAACAGTGGAATTGAATACCTGTCCACCAAGGGTGCCCAAAGAAATTTTAATGAGTAGGTTAAAACTAGCCATGCAAAAAACCCAATCTCCGTAAGAGAAATTCCAACATCCCTAAGCCATGCTGATAAAGTAGAAAAGACAAGCATATAAGGAAGGCCGGAGGCAAAGCCCAGCAGCAACATCCCCAAAAGCTTTTGTTTCATATTAAAGACTTTAACAAATTCCAGTTAAAATGAGGGCCTGGATCTGTTTTTCTATCAGGCGCTATATCAGAGTGACCCACCACTCTATCCAAGGGAATGTCATACTCCGTTTTCAAAAATTTAATTAGCTCTGAAAGTTTTGTGTACTGATTGGGGGTGAATGCCTCTTCATCACAGCCCTCTAACTCAATGCCAATAGAAAAATCATTGCAATTCTCTTGATCTTCAAACTGTGAAATGCCTGCATGCCACGCTCTTTTATGCAGTGGAACCAGCTGAATTAGATCGCCCTCTCTGGTGATCAAAAAATGAGAAGAAACTTTGAGATGGCATATGTTTTTTAAGTATGGGTCTTGTCCTGGCGCCAGTCTATTAAGAAAGAAATCTGTGATCAGCTTTGTGTCGTAGTTTTGAGGAGGTAGGCTAATGGCGTGGATGACAATGAGGTTAATCATTACAGGCTCAGGGCGATGATTGAAGTTTGGCGATTCGATGAACTCTATTCCTTCGATAATGCCGCCTACAGCTCTCATGAGTTTTGATTAACCATTCGAATAGTTTAATGGATGGGATTGCTCTTCAGCAATAACGCATTTTTAATTAACGTAATTCAGGGGGCAGACGAAAGAATATATCTTCTTTATTTTCACCAAGCTCGATAGCTTCTGCATTCAAGGTGTCGCATAAGGCCTCAACAACACCCTGCACAACAGACTCGGGAGCAGATGCGCCAGCGGTTACACCAATTTTCTGATAGTTGGCTAGGTTTTGAAATACAAGCTCATCTTTGTCATCAATTAAAATAGAGGGAGTTCCACAATTCACCGCAAGCTCTTTTAGGCGGTTAGAGTTAGAGCTATTACTGGAGCCAATGACCACTATAAATTCAGATTCCAGAGCAAGCTGCTTAACAGCATCCTGTCTGTTTTGAGTGGCATAGCAAATATCTGAACTTTTAGGTTTAAGAATATGAGGAAATCTATCATATAAAATTGACACAATAGAATTGGTATCGTCAAGACTCAAGGTAGTCTGTGTTACGTATGCAAGATTTTTAGGCTGTTGCACTATCAATAAGTTAGCCTCCTCTTCATTTTGAACTAAATAAATCTTGCTGCCTGAATCCTCTGGATGATGTCTACCCAAGGTACCCTCTACCTCTGGATGCCCATCATGACCTATTAAAATAATATCTCTGCCAGCCCTTGCATGTCGTTGCACCTCACTGTGAACCTTGGTGACTAAGGGGCAAGTTGCATCGTATGAGCGAAGCTTATAATCAGCGGCTTCTTGCTCAACTTTCGCTGAAACTCCATGGGCGCTAAAAATGACATGCGCTGACTCAGGCACCTCATCTAACTCATCTACAAAAATAACCCCTTTAGCTTTGAGCTCCTCAACCACTGTTTTGTTATGTACCACTTCATGACGCACATAAATCGGAGACCCAAATTTGATGAGAGCTTGATTGACAATATCTATAGCGCGATCTACACCAGCGCAAAACCCCCTTGGATTAGCCAATATAATCTTTTTTTTCATAATGCTTTAGAGCCAAGATATTTTTTTAATTCTGAGCCAAAGAATATAACTGCTCCAATGCTAATAAAAGCATCTGCTAAATTAAAAATGAAAAAAGAGGTATTGCCAATATAGAAATATAAAAAATCTGTGACTACACCATCCATTGATCGGTCAATAAGATTGCCTATAGCGCCAGCAAGAATGAGAATTAAAGCGTATCTATTGAGTAAGACCTTCTCTATGCGCAACATCGAATGGAGATATGCAACCAAAGCAATGCCCAGAAATAGAAGACCATAGCTGGTAAATGCATTATTAAAATCTAGCATGCTAAATGCAATTCCAGAATTAAAAACCAGCAAGAGATCAACGAATGGTATAAAACCAATACTTTCACCAAAGGCCAAGTAATTCTCAGCCATCAATTTTGAGACAAGATCAATTGTGATCAGCAATACAATGGTGAAGTACTCAAATTTTAGGCTAGGCAAATTTTCTATCCTCGCCAGCGCCATCAACGTTGAGCTCGCACCTTGAGCAAAGTTCAGGATGCTTGGAGCTAGTGCCTACGCTATTATTGCGATGCCAGCATCTTGTGCATTTTTCATACTCAGAAGGTTTGATGCTCACTGCCAAAGTATTTCCTTCTAAGAGACTACATGAAGAAACAATCAAGAAAAAATGAAGTTCATTGGCGATGGTGACAAGAAGCTGCATATCCTCGGGACTGGCTGTTAATTCTATAGAGGTATCTAAAGATCCTTTGATTTCACCCGTGTTTCGCGATTCCTCAATTCTTTGATTAACAAAATCTTTTATTTCTAACAGTCTTTTCCACTCCTTGCTATCAAGGTTACTTTTTAACTCAGGAATATTTGTTAACTCTGCAAGAAAGACTGAGGGTTTTGCCTGGGAAAGCTCAGCATCATTTTGCCAAATTTCTTCTGCTGTAAATGAAAGAATAGGTGAGATCAAAATTACCAATTGATCAACCATTAGCTTGATAGCTGTTTGAGCCGATCTCCTGATCTCAGAATCCTTCTGAGTTGTATATTGCCTATCCTTGATAATGTCTAAGTAAGTGCCTCCCAGCTCATTAACGCAAAAATTATGAATTCGCTGGACCACTAGATGATAGGAATAAGTTTTATAGTGCTCTAATACATCAAGTTGGAGTTGCTTGCATTCTAGGAGAATCCATTTGTCTAGCTCTATTAAGTTATTAAGCTCTAGCCCATCAGTTTGTGAGTTAAAATCATTGATGTTGCCCAATAAAAATCTAAAGGTATTTCTAATACGTCGATATTGATCAGACACCCTTTTAAAAATCTCATCGGAGGCAACCATTTCACTCCTAAAATCAGTAGAGGCTATCCATAGACGTAGGATATCAGCCCCCAAAGTGTCCCAGATTTTCTGAGGAGAGATTACATTGCCTAAGGATTTCGACTGCTTTCTTCCCTCTTCATCTACAACAAATCCGTGAGTCAACACTGATTTATAGGGAGGCATACCATTGATCGCAATTCCTGTCAGTAGAGAGGATTGAAACCACCCTCGATGCTGATCCGAGCCCTCTAAGTACAAATCGGCAACAACATCTGCCCCATATAGCTTATCTAGAACGCACATATGGGTGACGCCAGAGTCAAACCATACATCCAGAGTATCTCTAACTTTTAGATAAGAATCAGCATCATCAATCAGTGTGCCTAGATCTAAGTTATCCCAGCCTTCTATCCCCTCTCTCTCAATAACATCAGCAATATCATTGAACAACAGGTTTTGCTTTGGATGTATCTCGCCTGTCTCATTGTGAATAATAAGCGGGATTGGCACTCCCCAGTTTCTTTGTCGAGAAATACACCAATCTGGGCGATCTTCCAGCATGGATAAGATTCTCTGAGCGCCCCACTCTGGCTCCCATGTCACTTGGGATACTGCACTGATTGCGCCATCCACTAATCCTGATTTTTTCATTGAGATAAACCACTGAGGTGTAGACATGAATATGAGTGGGGATTTATGCCTCCAGCAATGCGGGTATGAATGGTCATACTCTTTGGTGGCAATCAAAGTATTAGATGCTTGCAATAGCTCAATTACTACTGGGTCACCCTTGCCGGTACTAAGTCCTGCTAACTCACCATAGTCCTCTTTAAAAATACCTCTATTATCCAAGGCCTTAATGGACTCGAGTTGATGTTGAATGCAAATAAAATAATCATCCAATCCATGAGCTGGAGCAGTGTGAACGCACCCTGTTCCATTTTCAGTTGTCACATGTTCGCCAAGTAAGACTTTGGATTGTCTCTCGTAAAGAGGATGCTTAAGGCTAATATTGCCTAGATTTTTTCCAAGGACTGTTCCAAGAATCTTCAGCTCCATATTCCATCGAATAGAGCATTCATCCACTAGGCCTTCTGCAATCACTAAATATCCTTGCTGCGTATCTACAAGAACATAATTAAAATTTTCATTAATGCAAACAGCAACATTTGATGGAATGGTCCATGGCGTGGTGGTCCAAATAACCACTGAGATTTCTGGCAGAGATGAAACACCAAAAGCAGTGCAAACTTCCTTAAGATACTCAGGCAAAACTAAAAACTTTACATCAATAGAGTGAGAGGTTTTATCTTGATACTCCACCTCTGCTTCTGCCAATGCAGATCGGCAATCCATGCACCAATGCACTGGCTTCTCTCCTTTTTCTAAATGGCCATTTGCCACAATTCTTCCTAATGCTCTGACTGTATCTGCTTCAAAGGATTTATTGAGAGATAGATACGGGTTTTGCCAATCCCCTAAAACACCCAGACGAATAAAATCTGCTTTCTGTTTATCAACTTGAGACTGGGCATACTCTCTGCAAGCTTTAATAAAAGTGTCTTTATTTTTTACAAGATCACTATTTTTACCATGCTTTTTTTCAATGTTTAATTCTATAGGTAGTCCGTGACAATCCCACCCGGGAACGTATGGCGCATCTTTGCCAATCAGGCTTTGGAATTTAATAGTAATGTCTTTCAAAACCTTGTTCACTGAATGACCCAAATGAATATCACCATTGGCATAAGGAGGTCCATCATGCAAAATATATTGAGTTTTGCCCTTGTTTTGCTCTCTAATTTTCGAGTAAAGATCTATTGAGTTCCAATAATCCAAAAGCTCTGGCTCTTTTTTTGAGAGGCCTGCCTTCATGGATAAATCAGTTTGTGGGAGATTTAAAGTATCCCGATAATCTTTGCTCATATGAAATTATTCCAGTATTTTTTTGGCTTTAGAGATATCTGTGAGGATCTGCTCTTTTAAAAGAGCAATGTTATCAAATTTCTTTTCATCTCGAAGCTTATTTTTGAATTCTACGATTAATCTTTTTCCATACACAAGCTGATCAAAATCAAATATGTGCACCTCAAGCACCGGCTTAGTTCCTCCAACAGTAGGCCTAATACCCATATTGGCAATGCCTTTGTATGTTTTTCCTTCAATAGAGCATGTTACAGCGTAGACTCCCGCAATAGGCAATCTCTGCCTGGGAATCCATAAATTTGCTGTTGGTATTCCAATAGAACGGCCTATTTGTTGACCAAAAACTACTTTTCCTGAAAAAGTATAAGGACGACCAAGTAGCTGCTCTGCTAGAACAAAATCACTTTGCAGCAAGGCAGATCTAATTCTTGTAGAGCTGATTCTTTCATTTTTTAATAAAACAGTTGAATGAGCGATGACTTCGGTGCCGCTCTGGTCACCCCACTCTCTTAACAGATCAAAGTCTCCAGCACGTTTAGCTCCAAATCTAAAATCATCACCAATAATGAGGTGTTTTAAATTGACTTGAGATAACACCTGCTCTAAAAATAATTCTGGTGTCATAGTTTTCAGTGAGCGATTGAATTGTAAAAAAAATGCAAAATCAATCCCAAAGTCACTTAACAGCTTAACCTTCTCTCTCCAAGGACAAATTCTTGGTGGTGGGTCAGCTGAATCTTGCTCCAAGGCAAAATACTCAGACGCATGGGGTTCTGTAAAAAAAACCAACGAAGCGCTTGCGCTTGCATGAGCCTTGTCTTTTACTTGATCTAAAATAGCTTGATGGCCTATATGCAAGCCATCAAAATTTCCAATAGTTCCGCTCATAGCTTGATCAGGAAATTGTCTCTTAAATTCTGAGAGATTACCTATACCTCTAATCAAATACATTATTTAAAATCCCTCATTTTGATGCCTAAGCAATAGCTTGCACCAAAATAAATAATTATGGAGGTCAGCAAAACAAATAATAGATGTGTAATTCTTTGGGTCTCATTTAGCGTCTCAAAACTCATTGCATTGCTCATAAATACAAGAAAAAGAACTAACGCGATACTGGCTACCAATATCTTTAATGCAAAAGAGCTGATCAGGATTTGAAAGGAAATTAACTCTTGCTTGGCTAACAATACACATAAAAAGGTAACACTTAAGACTGAAGCAATTGAGCTAGCCAACGCTAGTCCTAGGTGACCATATTGCAAATGAAATGCTAAGAAATAATTTAGCACTATATTTAAACTTAAACTAAAAAGAGCAATGAGCATTGGTGTTTTAGTATCTTGCCTAGCAAAAAATGCTGGTACCAAGACTTTCATTGCCATAAAAAAAGGTAAGCCTCCAGCAAAAGCAATAAGACTCAAGCTAGATTGTTCCACATCAGCCCAAAGGAATGCACCTCTTTGAAAAATTGTTGCCAGCAATGGCTGAGCAAATAAAATTAAACCTATCACCGATGGGATGGAGAGAAAAACGATGAGCTTAAATGCCTTTTCTAATTGTGATCTGAAATCTCCTAAATCTTTTTGTGCAAAAGATTTGGCCAAGGTTGGTAGCAGCACTGTTCCTATAGCGATTGCAAAGATGCCTAAGGGGAACTGTATCAGTCGATCAGACACATACAGCCAGGTGGGGCTACCAGTAATCAAGAGAGAGGCGAAGATCGTATCCACCAGTAAATTGATCTGAGCAATGCCTCCGGCGAGGATGGCAGGCAATATCAATATAAGAAATTTTTGCTGCCCTGGGTTGTTGAAGTCTAGTCTTGGAATGGGTACTTTTTTTAAAGCAGCAAGAGGCGCAATCTGGAATAACAACTGCAAAATACCTGCTAGCAGAACGCCCCAAGCCAGAGCCATGACAGGAACTTCCATTTTGGGTGCGACCAGTGCTGCTGCAAGAATTAAACTGAAATTAAAAATTAATGGGGTTGCGGCTGGTACAGAAAATTTTTGATGTGAGTTTTGAATTCCTGATGCAAAAGCCACTAAAGAAATCAGCCCCAAATAAGGAAACATAATTCTTAAAATATTGACAGCTAGCTCTTGAGTCTCACTCTCAAAATAAAAACCTGGAGCAAAAATTAAAATAAATACTGGTGCAAAAATAAGAGCAAGGATTGTAAAAATAAATAAGGTGGTGAGCAGCAGTCCAGCTAAGGCATTTAAAAATTGCTGGCTTTCAGCTCTATCTTCTTTTCCTAGGTACTCTGAATATATTGGTATAAAGGCTTGGCTGAATGCTCCTTCAGCAAAAAATCTTCTAAAAACATTGGGTATTTTAAGCACCACCACAAAGATGTCGTGAAATACGCTGGCCCCAAGAAGGTTGGTGGTGAAGATATCTCTGACTAAGCCTGCTACTCTCGAAGCAAATGTCCATCCACCCACCCTTAGGGTTGATAGAAGATTAGATTCTCGCTCGACTGAAGCTGTCACTTAATTTGCAGAATCCTCTTTTTCAAAATCTAAGGAGGCTGAGTTGACGCAATATCTTAAACCTGTTGGTTGCGGACCGTCTGTAAAAACATGGCCTAGATGGGCATCGCAATTAGAGCAACGTATTTCAGTGCGAACCCGAGACAGTGAATCATCCTCTAGCTCTTTAATTTTGGCATTATCAGCAGCTTCATAAAAGCTTGGCCAGCCACACCCTGCATCAAATTTTGTTTCAGATTTAAATAATTTTTCGCCGCAGCAAATACATGCATAGACTCCATCTTCTACATGATCCCAATACTGACCAGTAAAAGGCCTCTCAGTTCCACTTTCCTGAGTCACATAAAAAGATTCAGGCGAGAGCTCTGCTTTGAGCTCTTCTTTGGATTTATTAATTTTATTGCTCATGTCTTTTAGTGTAATGTTATTGAGATATTATAATCTATCTTCCCAAGCATGAATTTAAGTTTTAATGTCCCAAGTTCTAACCCAGTAAATAAAGAACGTGTCTACCAGCGCGATGATAACTTTAAAAATATACTTAATGGCTGCCAAGCCAAAAGCCTGAGAAAAGGTTAGATCGGTTGCCAGCACCCACGTAAACTGATAAATGAGGGTATCGATCAACTGAGAGACCATCGTTGAGAGGTTGTTTCTTAGCCATAGTTTTTTTCCATTGGTACGATTTTTTAGCCAATGAAAAAACCACACGTCAAATCGTTGGCTTACCAGATAGGCTGTCAGAGAGCCGATGATAAAAATGGGTGAGTAATAGGCCAGTGTAGAGATTGCATCATGCACCTCAGCCGCAGATCCGGTTAAGTTAGATGGAAGGAATTGAGTGCTTAAAACTAAGGTTAGCATCACAGCAATATTGGCAACAAAACCAAGCATCACGGCCCTGTTAGCCTCTGTTTTGCCATATTTTTCATTGAGCAGGTCTGTTGCAAAATAAATACCTGAGTAAAGAATGGCGCCCATGCTGACATTGAGCTGATATCCAAATAAATCAAGCTGGCTAATCTTTCCGCCCTGTAGATTGCCGAGCACAATGCCAAGGATGACTGCACAATACAGACCGTACTTACCAAAAAATCTATATAAGAATATAGCCAAACATAGGTCATATAAAACAACCACGAACCAGAGGGTTTCTTGATTTAGATAAGTGAGCATTCTGTAATTTTTTGTTGCACTAAAGAAATAATTATTGCATAGAAATCTTAAAGTAGTGGTTACATTTAAAAGAATGCAACGTTAGAATTAAGGATTAGATAATTAAGGAATACATATGAGTGAACTAGGATTCTATCGAAATGCAAATGCCAATCCCAATGAGCTTGCTCTGGTTGAGCCCTCAGAAAAAACATGGACTCGTGGCGAGTTATTAGCTAAAGCCAATCAACTAACTCATGCCTTAAGAGCTTTGGGGATAGCTAAAGGTGAGGTTGTTGCAACGGTGCTTCCAAACTCCGTTGAATATTACATTGCTTATCTAGCTTGTGCTCAAGCAGGTTTCTACATGGTGCCAATTAATTGGCACTTGGCAGGCCCAGAAATTGCATACATCTTAGAAGACTCTGGAGCCAAGGCGTTCATTGCTTCTGGATCAGTTCCCGCTATGGAGGACGCCTGTCTTAAAGCTGTCTCAGCAATTAACTTTTCTGCCGAAGGATGTGTTAGCACTACTGAGATGGAAGGATTTATTACCCTAGAAGCATTTCTTGCAGACCAACCGACCTCAAACCCAACTGATAGAACTGCTGGACAGGTTATGAACTATACCTCTGGAACTACTGGTAAGCCTAAAGGTGTGAAAAGAACTTTGGTTGAAGGAGATCCGGACGATATATTAAGTATGTTTGCGATGATTTTAAGCTTTTTTAATATCCAGCCCAATGAGAATAATGTGCATATTGTTGGCTCACCTCTTTATCACACAGCTGTCTTGGTTCATTCTACTGCCGCATTGCACTATGGGCACGCAGTGGTCTTGATGGAAAAATTTGAAGCTGAAAAAATGCTTTACCTGATTGATAAATACAAAGTTACAACCAGTCACATGGTTCCCACACAATTCCATCGATTGCTTCAATTGCCAGATGAGGTGAAGAATAAATATGACTGCTCCTCAACTCGCGCCATGATTCATGCTGCAGCCCCCTGCCCTGTGCACACTAAGCAAGACATGATTGCCTGGTGGGGTAATTCAATCTGGGAATACTATGCCGCCACCGAGGGTGGTGGAACGGTTGTTGATGCAGAATCATGGAGCCAATTCCCAGGAACTGTGGGTCAGGCCTGGCCAGGTGCTGAGATCAAAATCATTAATGAGGATGGAGGCGAGACTCCAACGGATCAGCAAGGCACCGTTTACATGAAGCTGGGCGAAACCACAAAATTTGAATACAAGGGTGACCAAGCAAAAACTAAAAAAGAGCGATTGGTCATTAATGATCAAGTATATTTTACTGTGGGTGATATCGGCTATCTCAATGCTGAAGGCTACTTATTTTTATGTGATAGAAAAATAGACATGATTATCTCAGGTGGGGCTAATATTTACCCAGCTGAAATAGAAAGTGTGTTCTTGATGCATCCCAGAGTTTCTGATGTGGCAGTCTTTGGAATCCCAAACGAAGAATGGGGAGAGGAAGTTAAAGCAGTAGTTGAGTTAATTCCTGGTGCACAAGAGTCTGATGAGTTATCGAGTGAGCTCATGATGTTTGCACAAGAGAACCTGGCAAAAATGAAATTACCAAGATCGATTGATTTTATTGAAAAGCTACCAAGAGATGAGAATGGCAAGCTCTATAAAAGAAAGTTAAGAGATCCATTCTGGGAAGACCATGTGGCAAAAGTCTAGTGGAGTTTAACGCAGCAGATATCTTTGAGGGAGTGGTTCAACGCATTCCTGATAGAGAGGCTGTGGTGCTAGGTGATACTCGTCTCACCTACAAAGAACTAGATGCCCGGGCCAATAAAGCTGCGCATGCACTCAAAAAACTTAATGTTTCAAAAGGCAGTCATATAGGTATTTATGCGTTTAATTGTATTGAATGGTTAGAGATTATGCTGGGTGCTTACAAGCTTTGTGCCATCCCCATTAACATTAATTATCGATACGTTGAGGAGGAGCTAAAGTACCTTATTGATAATGCAGATATGGAAGCAATCTTTTTTAATCAGCAGTTCTCAGAAAAACTCAACAACATCGCTGATGCCTTGCCCCTCCTGAAGACCTATGTCTCAATTGATGATGGCTCTGGTAAAACAAGCGACTTAGCTGCGGTAGATTATGAAGTCTTGATTCAGGCGGAAAGTGAAGAGCAATTACCTCAACTTCGCTCTGGAGATGATCAATACATCTTATATACAGGCGGTACCACCGGTATGCCCAAAGGCGTGGTCTGGAGAATGGAAGATGTTCTCATGACCCTTGGAGGTGGTATTGATGCAGTTACTGGAGAAAAATATCCAACCCCCGAAGCTTTAGCTGATAAATGCTTGCAAGATCAAACAACGGCTTTGGCTCTGGCGCCTTTGATGCATGGGGCAGCTCAATGGCAATCTTTTAATGCTTTTTTTTCAGGCTGGAAGCTCATCATCAACGATCAGGTGACCTTCGATGCTGATCACATCTGGGATTTGATAGCCAAGGAACGAGTCATGAATCTGACCATCACCGGTGATGCAATGGGCAGGCCTCTATGCGATGCATTGCCTGCAGCCCTAAAAAAGGCTTAGATTTATCCTGCCTTTTTGTTATTGCCAGTACAGCATCTGTTTTTAGCTCTTCTATTAAAGATGCAATGTTAGACCTCTTGCCTCACCTATTTATTATCGATGCCGTGGGTTCCTCTGAGACAGGTGCAACGGGCGTTAATATTCATACCAAAGACGGAAAACTCAAGGATTCTGGGGGCGGCCCTAAATTTAACAAACCAGATTTTAGCGCCATTCTAAATCTAGAAACTCATCAAATTATTCCTCAAAGCGACACTGAAACCATTGGTTATCTTGCAAGAAAAGGTCACGTGCCGATCGCTTATTACAAAGACCCTGAAAAATCGAAAAAGACCTTTATTGAAGTCAATGGGGAGCGCTTCTCTATCCCTGGGGACATGGCTAAATATGAGAGCGATGGTCAGATGACTCTACTTGGTAGAGGGAGCGTGTCTATTAATTCAGGGGGAGAGAAAATCTTTCCAGAAGAGGTGGAGATGGCATTAAAAGCTCACCCCAACGTCTTTGATTGTCTGGTGGTTGGCGTAAAAGATGAAACTTGGGGGCAAAAAGTAGTAGCGGTGATTCAACGCAGAGAATCTTCTGACCTGTCGGTTGAAGATCTCAAGAAAACCTCAGCAAAATACATTGCGAGCTACAAAATGCCCAAAGCCATTATTTTTTCAGATCTTATAGAGAGAGCACCTTCTGGAAAACCTAACTATCAATGGGCGCAAAAACTTGCTAACGCAGAGCTGGATCATTAAAAGATCATGAGAGTAGAAACATACATCCCTGGACTATCTAAAAATACTGTGGCCATTGTGAAGCATGCTGAAGCTTTGGGTTATGACGCTCTAGTATCTGGAGAGCTTAATAATGAGCCTTTCCTGCCTGTCTTGCTCGGACTGGAGCACTCTCAAAGCATGATCGTGCGAACTGGTTTGGCCATCGCCTTCCCAAGAAGCCCAATGACTGTTGCCAATATGGGTTGGGACCTTCAAGCCTTTGGCGATGGCAGATTTCAACTGGGCCTGGGCACACAAGTCAAAGGTCACAACGAAAGAAGGTTTAGCGTTCCCTGGTCGCCGCCGGCACCGAGAATGAGAGAGTACATTCTTGCGGTAAAGGCCATCTGGAATACTTGGAAAACTGGTGAGGCTCTTGATTTTCAAGGCGAACATTACACTCACACCCTCATGACCCCCATGTTCACCCCTCCTCCAATGGACTGTGATGCACCACCTATTTATGTTTCTGGTTTGGGTCCCGGCATGGCCAGGGTCGCTGGCGAGGTGGCTGATGGCCTGCTCCTTCATCCAATGTGTTCACCTCAATATATCCATGATGTCATCATTCCTGCTGTGGCCGAAGGTGCCAAAAGAAGTGGTAGAAAGCCAGGCGAGTGTGAGCTTCTGTGGGGTGGCTTTATTGCAACCGGGGAAACCGAAGAGGACCTTCAAGCCGCAAAACGTGCCATTGCTGCACGCATCAGTTTTTATGCATCCACAAGAACTTATAAGCCTGCTTTGGAATTTCATGGTTGGGAAGATATCAACGCAGAGCTCCACAAGCTATCAGTTCAAGGAAAATGGGAAGATATGTTTGCGCTGGTTACCGATGATATGGTCGACACTCTAGGTTTTACAGGCACAGGCAAAGAAGTAGCCCACGCTCTGAAAGATAGTCTCAGTCCGATATGCTCGGCTGTGATGTGGAACGAGGTTGAGCATCTTGGGGTAGATCACTCAAAAGATGAGCACGTGGCTGAGTTAATCCAAATTGTAAAAAGCTAAATGTTGCCTCTATTGCCTCATGCTTTTGCTGGTCTTCCTGAAGAATTTTATACTCGTCAGATCTGGGAAGGCTTTGAACACCCCTTTATTGCCTTTGAAAATTTCTCTTTAAAACAAGAGCTAGGAATTCAAGACATTGATGGAGAGGATCTTTTAAAAATCTTCAATGGTACTGAAATCCTTCAACCGTTAAAACCCTTGTCCATGATCTATTCGGGCCATCAATTCGGTCAATACGTTGAGCAACTTGGTGACGGCAGGGGGTTGTTACTTGGGCAGATAGACTCTATAGATGGTGCGATAGATCTCCATTTAAAGGGTGCAGGTAAAACGCCCTACTCTAGGTTTGGGGATGGTCGAGCAGTTCTACGTTCAGTTATTAGGGAGTATGTATGTGGAGAAGCCATGCATGCTCTGTCCATTCCAAGCTCTAGAGCATTGATGATAGTGGGCAGCAATGAAATGGTAATCAGAGAGAAGAGTGAGTCAGCAGCCATGCTCGCCAGAACTGCTAAAACTCACATTAGATTTGGGAGCTTTGAATACTTTCACTACAACAACCAACCGGAGAATGTGAAAGCCTTGGCGGACTTTTGCATTGATCAATACCCCGCTTATTTCACTAAGACACCCAAAGCATATGAAGATTTTTTTCAGGTGGTTGTAGAGCGAACAGCCAGCATGATTGCTCAATGGCAAGCCTGTGGTTTTAATCACGGAGTTATGAACACCGACAACATGAGTATTTTAGGGGAGACCTTTGATTATGGGCCCTATGGATTCATGGAAGACTATGATCCATCTTATGTGTGTAATCACTCTGATCATCAAGGCAGGTATGCTTACAAGAATCAACCCTATATTGGGCTTTGGAATTGCTCGGCTCTCGGTCATGCCCTATCCTCCCTTATCTCAGAAGAAAGTCAGGGCGAGATTCTACAAAGCTATGAGGTAACCTTTCAACATACTCTGGCAGAACTCTATAGAAAGAAATTAGGATTGGAGCAAAAGCAATCTGAGGATGCTATCTTGATTCAAGGTCTCTTGGATATCATGGAATCTGAAAAGTTAGATTACACCAATACATTTAGAAATCTCACTCAAGCACTCAGCAGCGAAGCTACACCAGAGCTAAATTCAGACATAGCCAAAAGCTGGATTGCTTCTTTCCAAGACAGGCATGAAAAAGAAGTCTTATCCCAAGAGAAAACAGTGACTCTGATGAATCAAGTGAACCCAAAATTTATTCTTAGAAACTATATGGCTCAAGAGGCCATTGATGCAGCAGAAGATTCAAAATTTTCTAAGTTGGAAACTTTGATAACAGTTTTAACTCAGCCTTTTCAAGAGCTTGAGGAATACAATCATTTTGCTAATAAATCTCCAGCCTGGGCTCAACATTTAGAGATTTCCTGTTCATCCTAAATGTGAAATAATAATCTTATGAAAAAATTAAATTTCTTTAAATTTGTTGGCATGTTGTCTGTTCTAATATTAGTTGCCAGCTGCAACATACCCTTTGTTCCACTCATCTAATCTTTAATTAATCATCTCTGTATTGCTTGAAAGAATCCTTGGTTAAGTTCCTCATCTAACTCAATAATATTTTTAAAAGAAAACTGGTTAAAATCATGCCTGGGTGGATGTTGCGCCCTGAGTGATTGAAACCCATTGGCTAAGTTGTCTTTAGAAAGTGTTTTTAAGGAATCTGAAAGCAGCCGAAGGTTTAACTCGCTATTAAAAAGGTCTATTGGAAAGCCATGGCCATGCATGTCTCTAACAATATTTTCTAAACTATGAGGCCAATCGAGTGCCGGCCTGTATTCTTGCCTCGAATCTTTCAAGCACTTGAACAATCTTCCGCATTCTTCGACTACAGTAGCAGTACCATTCATTTTGCCCTCAATGCTGTAACCAGCAATATGAGATGTGGCAATAAAAGCTTTGTTAATAACATCTAGTGATGGAGTGGGCTCATCCTGCCAAACATCTGCAATGTAAATTAACTCTTGAGATTCCAAAACTAAAGCCTCGCAGACAACGCCTCCTCTAGAGGTATTAATCAAAATTTTATCTTTTAAGATTTTCTGATGAGACCGATTGATCATCTTACTAGTTGGATGAGCTCCTGCAGTGGAATATGGAACATGGATTGTGATCAAGTCGCATGCGAGAATCTGATCCAGCCCAACTAATAGAGGGTCATCCAAAAAAGGGTCGTGAGCATAAACCTGAATATTCAGAGCTGCCAACAGTTGATATAATTTTTTGCCGATGCTGCCATAACCCACGATGCCAACGCTCTGCCTGACATTGAAAAGACCCTCTTGAATGAGCTCGCCTATGGCTGCCATCACATAATGAGTAACGCTTGCAGCATTGCAGCCAGGCGCATGCGCCCAAGCAATACGTTGATTATCAAGGTATTGAGTGTCTAGATGATTAATTCCTGCAGTTGCTGAGCCCACAAATTGAATTTGGGAGTTGTCACATAACTCTTGATTCACCTGAACGGTTGAGCGAACTAACAATGCATCCATGTCCATGAGATCTTTAGACTTAAGTTGATCGAATTCAAAATACTGCAATGAGTATTCAGCAGTAAAGAGCTCTAAAAGCTTTTGCTCTAAATTAGGAATGTGAGAGTCTGCAGCTATCTTGATCAATGGGTATTGTCTCTCCAGATAATGCTTTTGATCCAACTCCATAGGCTATTAGCTGCCAAGGTGTGCCTATCCAGCAAATCAAAATCATGGGCTAATTTCACAGGGTCATTAAAGAAGTCTTTTCGAGTAATAAACTCGCCTTCGTCGAGATTGCGAATAAAGGCCGCTGGATTTCCTGCATAAATAGAATTAGGTGGGACGTCCTTGGTCACCACTGATCTAGCGCCTATGATGCTGTTCTCACCAATCGTCACACCTTTGCAAATCATTGCATCCTCACCCACCCAGACATTTTTTTCAAGTACCACAGGTTTGGGCTCACCCACCACCTTGGTGCGATCATAAATGCCATGCCAGTCTGCATCAGTAATACATGAGCCATGACCAAACATACAAGAATCATCTATTGAAATGCTTAAAGCTGCCATCATTCTGACGCCTGGTGAAATCAAAACATAATCCCCAATATTAATTTTCCCAGCCCACTCACCAGCATCCCAGCTTGTCATTTGTATGTAGTCGTCAGGAGCAGCAATGAAAGTAGCAAAATTGCCAACACTAATACTGGAACCAAATAATTTCATATATTTAGGTTTAAAAAAGACAGAGCCCTTGCCCAAATGTTTGAACTGGGGCTTAACGAAACGGGTAACATATTTCGTATTAATTTTTGATGTGATCTTTTTAAGCCAATATGGCCGATTGTCTTTTCTAATTTTTCTTCTCCAGCGATAAATCAGTTCTTGTATGATAAAGTACCGAGAAATTTCTGGGCTCATTTTTTTGAAAAAATTAATAAAAGAATTAAGGCAACTTCTAAAAATAGGTATTCCTATTTTTGGCTCTCAGATATCCTACATGGGAATGGGTGTCACTGATACCATCGTTGCAGGACAAGCCAGCGCCTTGGATCTATCGGGATTGGCCATTGGAAATGCTCTAACCATGCCCATTTACTTTTTATTTGGTGGCTGCCTATTTGCGGTCACACCTATTGTCGCTCAGTTATTTGGAGCAAGAAAGTACGAGGAAATAGGCGAAAAAGTCAGGCAGATATTGTGGTTAAGCCTAGTAATAGGTATTACTGGTTTTTTTGCATACAGAAACTTAAGCGCTGTTATTCCTTTCTTTGATATCGATCCAGAGATTACCATCATCTCTGATGGCTACCTTAAAGCTATGTCCTATGGCTTCTTTGCCAACATGGTCTTTACCTGTCTGCGTTGTTACAGCGAAGGCATGGGATTAACTTTACCAGTTTTTTGGATTGCATTCGTCGGTATGCTTTTAAACATTCCCCTGGATATTATTTTTGTCTACGGCTACTTTGGTATTCCTCCCATGGGTGGAGTCGGGTGTGGTATTGCTACCTCTATCAATGTCATTGTGGGTATGCTGGTTCTGATTTTGGTGATTTTAAAGAAAAAGGATTATGCGCCAACGAAGCTCTTTTCTAAGTTCTCTAAACCTAGCAAACAAACCACTCTTGAGGCAGTAAAACTAGGGTTTCCCATTGGCTTTGGTCTTTTTGTAGAGCTCAGTATGTTCTCTGGGGCTGCCCTAATTATTGGGTCTCTGGGCGCATCTGTTGTTGGCGCTCATACGGTTGCCATCAATATTGCCAGTGTCTTTTTTATGTTGCCACTATCTATTGGGCTTGCCGCAGCAACGCGTGTAGGAAATCTTGTGGGTGAATCAGATCTTACTCAAGCGCAATATGCTGCTTACGTGACTGTCTTCGTGTGTTTTCTGGGTGCCTGCTTCAACACTCTGTGTATTTTGTTACTCAGAGAGAATTTAGTAGCTCTATATTCCAGTGATGTCGAAGTGATGGCCATTGCAGTCAATCTCCTATTATTTGCTGCAATCTTTCAAATTCCAGACGGTTTACAAATGGGTGCTTTGGGAAGCTTGCGAGGGTACAAAGATACTTTTGCGCCGATGCTCATGCTCATTGTCACCTATTGGCTTCTAGCCCTTCCGGTTGGGTATGTGCTGGTTTATCGAGGCATACTAGGAAATGCCCTTGGAGCTCCTGGTATTTGGATAGGAATGATTGCAGGGTTGGTTGCCTTCTCAGCTTTAATTCTTCCAAGACTAAGGTACACCAGTAAAAAGTTTATTTTAAAGGCTAGCCCAAAACCTCTTTTACCTTAGAGCCAATTTGCAGTAAATTTTCTGCAATGTGAACTCCGCATTCTTGAAGCTTCTTAATCTTGTCAGCTGCAGTACCCTTGCCACCTGCAATAATTGCACCAGCATGACCCATTCTCTTGCCGGCCGGAGCTGTTTGCCCGGCAATGTATGAGATCACGGGTTTTGTGACATGGTCTCTAATGTATTCAGCCGCTTCTTCTTCTGCGGTTCCACCTATCTCTCCCACCATGACAATTGCTGTAGTCTGATCATCTGCCTCAAAAAGCTTCAAGACATCAATGAAAGAGGTGCCAGGAATTGGATCCCCGCCAATACCAACACAAGTGCTTTGACCAAGCCCTAAATCTGTTGTTTGTTTTACAGCCTCATAAGTTAAAGTGCCAGATCTAGAAATAATACCTACTGACCCTGGAAGATGAATGCTGCCTGGCATAATCCCAAGCTTTGCTTCTCCTGGTGTAATGACGCCTGGGCAATTGGGTCCAATTAATTGAATGCCAAGTTCATCTATGCGTTTTTTAACAATTAACATGTCAAGTGTGGGAACACCCTCGGTGATGCAAATAATTAATTTAATGCCTGCATCTGCTGCCTCTAAAATAGAGTCTTTACAAAAAGGAGCTGGAACAAAAATAATGGATGCATTCGGTTGCACGGATTCCATGGCGTCATGAACGGAATTAAAGACTGGCGCACCTAAATGAGTTTGCCCACCCTTTCCAGGCGTTACGCCACCAACAATGTTGGTTCCATACTCAATAGATTGCTCAGAATGAAGTGTGGCTTGAGATCCAGTAAAACCTTGAACCAAAAGACGGGTATCTTTGTTAACTAATATACTCATTTGCTTAACTCCACTGCTTTTTTAGCTGCATCTTCAAGATTATTTAAACTCACAATTTCAGCATTAGATTCAGCAAGAATTTTACTTCCTAAATCAGCATTGTTTCCCTCAAGTCTAACTACTACAGGAATGGAGACGCCTACCTCTTTAATAGCAGCCAAAATCCCTTCTGCTATCAGATCACATCTAACGATCCCGCCAAAGATATTGACCAAGACAACCTTGACCTCTGGGTCTGCTAAAATAATTTTAAATGCTTTGGATACCCTGTCTTGAGTGGCTGTTCCACCCACATCCAAAAAGTTTGCAGGCGCACCACCAAAGTACTTAATAGTATCCATGGTGCCCATGGCCAAGCCAGCTCCATTCACCATACAGCCAATGTTGCCGTCTAATGAGACATAGCTTAAATCATGCATTGCAGCCTCTGATTCTTGAGGGTCCTCTTGAGAGGGATCATGCATAACTTGAATTTCAGGCTGACGGTAGACAGCATTTGAGTCAATAGCAATTTTTGCATCCAAGCAGTGCAATTTGCCTCCCTGGGTGATCACCAAGGGATTAATTTCAAGTAAGTTTAAATCATGAGTTATAAATAGATCTGTTAGCTGGGGTAGCATCTTAGAAAACTGCTTAGATTGCTCTAGATTCAATCCTAGGATCTTAGAAATCTTTCTTGCCTGAAATGGCATGGGTCCAGTCAAAGGATCAATTGGCTCATAAATAATTTTTTCAGGTGTGTTTTCTGCTACCTCTTCAATGTTCACGCCACCCTCAGAAGAGCCAATAAACACAATTCTTTGACTGCCTCTGTCAATCACAGCGCTTAAATAAAGCTCTTGATCAATGTCAGTGCATTCCTCAATCAAGATAGAGTTTACAAGCTGTCCTTGCGCATCAGTCTGGTAGGTGACTAAGCGTCTACCCAACCAATGATTAGAGAATTCTACTGCTTCATCGGGGGTAGTAATTAGCTTGACCCCTCCTGCCTTGCCTCTGCCACCAGCATGGACTTGAGCCTTGATCACCCATTTTTTGCCCCCAATATCTCTACAGGCATTCACTGCATCATCCGCAGAAGTTATAACTCTGTTTGTTGAAACAGGTAATCCAAATTTTGCAAAAAGTTCTTTGCCTTGATATTCGTGAAGATTCATTTTTTTCTATTTCCTATGTGTATTGCTTTGCCATTCACTGCCATTGCTGCTTCATGCAGGGCTTCTGAGACGGTTGGATGACTAAATATCGTCAGTCCTAAGTCTTCAGCACTTGCTCCAAATTCCATAGCCACAACTCCTTGCTGAACGATATCTGCTGCAGAGGGACCAAAGGCGTGAACCCCGAGTATTGTATCTGTTTTTTTGTCTGCGATAACCTTAACAAACCCAGTACTTTCACCGGACGCAAGTGCTCTGCCACTGGCTGCAAAAGGGAATGAGCCTGATTGAAACTCAATCCCAGCCTCGGTAAGCTCGGCTTCATTTTTTCCGACCCAAGCCACTTCTGGATGAGTGTAAATAACAGAGGGAACAAGGTCATAATGCATCTCAGCATGCTTTCCAGCAATGCGCTCAACCACCATAATGCCCTCTTCAGAAGCTTTATGCGCAAGCATTGGTCCTCTAACAACATCTCCAACGGCCCAAATATTTTTTACAGAAGTCTCACACACCTCATTCACAGGAATGAAGCCTCTCTCGTCCAGCGATAAGCCTGAATCTTCTCCAAGTAGGTTTTCTGTATTAGGCTTTCTTCCCACAGCAACAATTAACTTATCAAAAGTTGCCTCTGAAGAGCCTTCCTTGGTATCAAAGCTCACTTGTACATTTTTTGTACCAGGCTTTGCTGAAGTAACCTTGCAGCCAAGGTTAATGTTCAAGCCTTGTTTATTAAACTCTCTAAAAACATCTTTAGAAATCTTCTGATCCGCCATAGGAAGAAAATCATCCATTGCCTCGAGCACTGTCACTTCTGCGCCCAATCTTGCCCAGACGCTACCAAGCTCCAAACCGATAACCCCTGCCCCAATAATCCCTAGTTTCTTTGGCACGGCAGTAAACTCTAAAGCGCCAGTACTATCAACAATGTTCTTTTGATCGATGGGGGCCACTGGGATATTGATAGGAGATGAGCCGCTAGCTATAACAATATTTTTTGTTTCAATAGTCTCGACTTCTCCATTCAAAGAAACCTCTATCTGACTTGCGTTTAACACTTTTGCAGACCCAAAAATTGACGTGACTTTATTTGCTTTAAATAAACCTGAGACACCTGTGGTTAACTGTGAGACTATCTGATCTTTACGAGCCATCATTTTTGGAATATCTAGCTTAGGAGGAGCAACCTCAATCCCATGATCTGCTAGATGATTCAAGGCATCCGAATATCTGTGTGAAGAATCTAGCAGGGCCTTTGATGGGATACACCCAACATTTAAACAAGTGCCTCCAAGCTGCGCCTTGCCGCTAGCATCAAATGACTTCTCAATGCAGGCAGTCTTTAGCCCAAGTTGAGAGGCTCGAATAGCAGCTACATATCCGGCAGGTCCGCTTCCAATTATGACAACATCATACATATTTCACCCTCATATATTGAGTAATAGTTTTTCTGGAGACTCTAACTGATCTTTAATCGCTATCAAGAAGGCTACAGCCTCCTTGCCATCCAGCAATCGGTGATCATAACTCATGGCTAAGTACATCATGGGTCGGATCACCACTTCACCATTGCGAGCAACTGGTCTGTCTTGAATTGTGTGCATGCCCAAGATTGCAGTTTGGGGTGCATTCAAGATGGGCGTTGATAACAAAGAACCGAAGACTCCACCATTTGAAATGGTAAAGGTGCCTCCGTCCATATCAGCCATTGATAATTTTCCATCTTTTGCTTTGATTGAATAATCTAGAATAGATTTTTCAACATCTGCCAGCCCTAAATTATCTGCATCTCTAATTACCGGGACAACCAGCCCTCGATCAGTGGAGACCGCCACCCCTATATCTTGATAGCCATGATAAACAATGTCATTTCCATCAATAGATGCATTAACAACAGGAAATTTTTTCAACGCATGAACAGCCGCCAAAACAAAGAAGCCCATAAAACCGAGCTTCACTCCATGCTCAGCCTCAAAGTCCTTTCCAAATTTTGCTCGTAAGTCCTTGATGGGCTGGAGGTCAACTTCGTTAAAAGTAGTTAGCATGGCAGTTTCTTGTTTAACCGCAAGTAATCTTTTAGCAATAGTAGAGCGTAATCTAGACATGGGAACGCGCTCCTCATGTCTGTCTGAGGCTGCCCCGGTCTGAGGGGCTGACTGAACAATCTTTGCTGTTGGAATTGGTGCTGGGGCCGCGGGGATGCTTTCCTCTAGGTGATTGACCACATCTGCTTTGGTGACTCTGCCATCTTTTCCAGACCCGCTAACTTCTGAAGCTTCAAGATTGTGCTCTTTAAGTAATTTTTTGGTAGCCGGGCCATTCTCTTTAACCACATCAGAAGAGCTTGTTGATGTTGTATTCGAAGGCGTCTCTGTTGGTTGATTGGATTCAATAACTGGCTCCTTGGTAGTTTCTTGCACGGCTCCTTGTTGTTCAAATTGAGCAATCAGCTCTGCACTTAGGACGATCTCGCCTGCAGGCTTAAGAATTTTTGATATCATCCCATCAAAAGGTGCCACTACTTCCAGCACTACTTTGTCCGTTTCTATTTCAGCAATGACCTCATCCTGCTTCACGGCCTCTCCTTCTTGCTTAACCCAATTTGCAATGGTGCCATCTGCAACAGATTCTGGAAAAGTGGGTGATTTAATTTCTGTGGCCATAATATCTCTCTATGATGTTAAAGCTTCGTTGACCAAAGCTTCTTGTTGTTGAAGGTGTAATTTATTAAGGCCTACGGAAGGTGCAGCCGAAGCTTTTCGACTAATCAACCTAATCTGAGGACCTTGAATGCGATCAAGAACAATCTGCAGTCTATGTCGATGACTAAACCAGGCACCTTGGTTACTGGGTTCCTCTTGGCACCAGACAAAATCTTTGGCTTGAGGATAAGCCTCTAAGATCGCTTGCAAGGTATCATATGGAAAGGGGTAAAGCTGTTCCACTCTAACCAAAGCCACATCTTCCATGCCTAGCTCATGCCGCTTTTGATCAAGATCATAAAAAACTTTACCAGAGCACATGATTATCTTGCTCACTTTGCTGGACTGAGCATCCACATCATCAATGACATACCTAAAAGAGCCATTGGTTAAATCGTGTATTTGGGAGACTGCCTTGGGATTTCTAAGAAGACTTTTTGGAGAAATAATAATCAGCGGACGTCTCATCTTTCTAATGGTTTGAAGCCTAAGTAAATGATAGATCTGCGCAGGCGTACTGGGCACACAAACTTGGATATTTTCATCTGCACAAAGTTGCAAGAATCTCTCTATTCTTGCGCTACTATGTTCCGGACCCTGCCCTTCGTAACCATGAGGCAGAAGCATCACCAAGCCAGATAGTCTTTCCCATTTGTGCTCTGCTGAGACAATAAATTGGTCTATAACTACTTGGGCTCCATTTACAAAATCACCAAATTGAGCTTCCCAGATCACTAGGCCAGAAGGACGTGTTGCAGAGTAGCCATACTCAAAGCCCAAAACTGCTTCTTCGGATAAAAGGGAGTCATAGATATTAATAGTTGTTCCAGCATTCTCAGCAACTTCAACCAGCGGTATATATCCAACACCGTCTGTTTGATTAAAAATTGCTGCATGTCTGTGTGAAAAAGTTCCTCGCCGAACATCTTGGCCAGTAAAACGAATCGGATAGCCTTTATCCAAGAGTGTTGCATAAGCCATATTCTCTGCAAAACCCCAATTAATTGGTGTTGCACCCGAGATCATTTTTAGTCGCTCAGAAAATAATTTTTCTACTTGTTTTTGCAATACAAACTCTTCAGGAGGTGTAAAAATTATATGGGCTAATTCTGCAAACCTCTCCTCAGGAAATGAAGCGTCAATTTCCTGATCGCCTGATTGATTTATGTAGGGCGTCCAATCAAACCACATGGATTTGTTAGGTTGAGTAGCAAGGTTATGAGCAACAGAATCGCCTTGCTCTAAAGTAGTTCTATATTTTTTTTCAATTTCTAAGCATTCACTCTCAGTAGTAACACCTCTAGCAATGAGGGTTTCTTGATAAGAACTCTTCACTGATGGATGAGAGGCAATTTTTTGATACATGAGAGGTTGAGTTGAGGAAGGCTCATCTGCCTCATTGTGACCACGTCTGCGAAAACAAAACATATCAATCACAATATCCTTTTTAAAATTATACCTATATTCACATGCAAGTTTTGCAGCAAAAACTACCATTTCTGGATCATCACCATTCACATGAAGAATCGGAGCCTCGATCATTTTTGCAACATCCGTTGCATATTGAGTGGAGCGTGAATCTTCTTCATTCGAGGTAGTAAACCCTATCTGATTATTCACAATTACGTGAATAGTTCCTCCTACTCCATATCCTCTGGTTTGAGACATTTGCAGAGTTTCCATCACCACTCCTTGCCCAGAAAATGCTGCATCTCCATGAATCACAATAGGAACAACTAATTTTTTTTCTACATCTTGCAATCGATCCTGCCTACCTCGAACTGACCCCATGACTACCGGGTCTACAATCTCTAAATGCGATGGGTTATTTGCTAGTGATACGTGCACTTCACCATTGGGAGTTAATATATTTGTTGAAAAGCCTGAATGGTATTTAACATCGCCTGTGTTGGCTCCTTCTAGCTCAAAATTTTCTTCAAACTCACTAAATAACTCTTTAGGAGATTTGCCAAGAACATTCACCAGCAGGTTCAATCTTCCGCGGTGAGCCATCCCAAAACAAATCTGCTCGGCGCCAAAAATACCACAGTTTTGAATCAAGCTATCAACAAGCGGGATAAGAGATTCAGCTCCATCAATTCCAAATCTTTTCATGCCTGGATACCTTGATGCCAAAAATTTTGCCAGGCCCTCAGCAGAACTGAGGCGCTTCAAAATATATTTTTGCTCTTCTGGATTAAGATGAAGGTTTCCTAAGTTTGGCTCCAATCTTTGCTGGAACCATGTTCTCTCATGTATGTTAGAAATGTAGTTGTACTCAATGCCAAGATTTCCACAGTAGATCTTCTCCAAGGACTCTATAATTTCTGCAAGGGATGCTGAGTCTTTATTAATCATCAAAGTATCTGTATCGAAAAAATCGTTTAGATTTGACTCATCTAGCTGATGAAAAGCAAGCTCAAGATTATCGCAATGTCTCATTGGTTTTAGATCCAGAGGATCTAAATTTGCTTTTTGATGCCCGCGATTTCTATAGGCTTGTATTAATTGGATAACGCGAACTTGTTTGTCATTAAACTGCGTATCCTTTTGGGCTGCGGATTTCAAAGGAGCGTTAATCTCTTTTTCCTTAATCCTTAAAATAGCTTCTTGATGAGAGACTTCACGCTGATTTAGATGCATGGTTGGTAAAGAATCAAAGTAAAGCCTCCAGTCATCTGGAACAGTTGTCGGATCTTGAAGATACAGCTCATAAAGAGATTCAAGGTATGAGCCTTGAGCATTGGCATTACCTGATGTCAATTGATCCCCCTCAATATCACTCATGTAAATCTAGCTCGCATTATCAGATGCAATAATATTACTCTTATTGCTCAGCAACATGGATTTTATCTCTCCAATTGCTCGATTGGGATTTAAATCTTTTGGGCAAGCACTCACACAATTCATGATGCCGTGACATCTATAAACACTAAAGGGGTCTGATAGATTGCTCAGTCTTTCTGCGGTTTTTGTATCTCTGGAATCAGCTATAAATCTATATGCTTGAAGCAGAGCAGCGGGTCCCACAAACTTATCAGGATTCCACCAAAAAGATGGACAGCTTGTAGAGCAACAAGCGCAAAGGATGCATTCATAGAGACCGTCTAACTTATCTCTGTCTTCTGGAGATTGCAGTCTTTCAATGGCAGGAGGCTCAGATTCATTTTGTAAAAAAGGTTTGATTTTATCGTATTGAGCATAAAACTCAGTCATGTCTACTACTAAATCACGAATAACAGGCAGGCCAGGCAAGGGCCTTAAATCAATCTTATCTTTTTTTATTGCTTGAGATATGGGGGTAATACAAGCGAGTCCATTTTTGCCATTAATGTTCATGCCATCAGAACCGCACACCCCTTCTCTGCAGGATCGCCTATAAGATATAGTGGAATCTTGTTCTTTTAAGATATTGAGCAACTCGAGCAACATAATATCCTTTTTAGGCCGCTCTATAGAATAAACCTTCATGTATGGGAACTTGTCAGTTTCTGGATTGTATCTATAAATATTTACATTAATCATTTGGACTTCTCTAATTTAGCAATTAATAGGTTCTAATTTTAGGCTCAAAGGTTTCAACCTGAGTGGGCTCAAAATTAACACTTCTTTTAGTAAGTTCTTTGTTAGTGGGATCATATAAAGAATGACAGAGCCAATTCTCGTCATCCCGTTCCTTGAAGTCATCTCTTGCATGAGCTCCCCTGCTTTCAGTTCTTTTAAGGGAGGCAATGGCTGTAGCTTCAGCCACTTCAAATAAATTTCTTAGCTCAAGAGCTTCTACTCTGCTTGTATTAAATGCAGCGCTCTTATCTTTAAGGTGTAGATTGGAAATCTTCTCACGAATGCTCTCCAGCTCAGCAACTCCTTTTTCCATATAGTCGCCTCTTCTAAAAACACCAAAGTAGTTTTGCATAACCGCTTGAAGCTCTCTCTTAACTTCGGCAACTTCAAAGCCACCTTCAGAATGGTTAAGAGTGTTTAGACTATGCAAAGCTTGATTAATGTCATCGCTATCAGAATCTGAAACTCCGCCACCTGATTTTAGAGCCTCTTGAATATGTAAACCCGCAGCACGACCAAATACAACGAGATCCAGGAGAGAATTTCCACCCAGTCTATTTGCCCCATGAACTGATACACACGCTGCTTCGCCCACCGAGAATAAACCGGAAATAATTTCGTCAACGCCATTAGACTGGGTATACGCTTGTCCATGAATATTCGTAGGAGTACCCCCCATCATATAGTGGCAAGTCGGAACCACAGGGATAGGCTCGTAGATTGGATCGATGCCCGCAAATGTTTTTGATAATTCGCAGATTCCTGGGAGTTTTGCATTGAGAACATCCGCGCCCAGATGATCAAGCTTCAACAAGACATGGTCTTTATTTTCCCCGCAACCTCTGCCCTCAAGAATCTCAAGAACCATGGATCTAGCAACTACATCTCTCCCAGCTAAATCTTTTGCGTTTGGGGCATAACGCTCCATAAATCTTTCGCCATCAGCATTAATCAAGTAGCCGCCTTCGCCTCTACATCCTTCTGTCACAAGAGAGCCTGCGCCGTAAATACCAGTAGGATGAAATTGCCACATCTCCATATCTTGAGCAGGAAAGCCAGCTCTTAAGGCCATTCCTAGACCATCTCCTGTATTAATCAATGCATTGGTTGTGGATGAGTAAATTCTACCCGCTCCACCAGTGGCCATCACTGTGGCTTGAGCTTTAAGGTATGCCACCTCTCCAGATTCAATAGAAAATGCTATAACGCCCGTTACTTCTTTTGATTTATTAAGCACTAATTCAACTGCAAACCACTCATTTAGAAAATTAGATCCTTCTTTAATATTGTTCTGATAAAGCGTGTGTAGCAATGCATGTCCGGTTCTATCAGCAGCTGCACAAGTTCTAGCTGCCTGACCTCCCTTGCCAAAATCTTTGGACTGACCACCAAAAGGTCTCTGATAAATTCTGCCATTTTCAAACCTAGAAAAAGGTAAGCCCATGTGTTCAAGCTCAAAAACTGCTTTGGGTCCTTCTGAGCACATGTACTCAATTGCATCTTGATCACCAATATAATCTGATCCCTTTACCGTATCATACATGTGCCAGCGCCAATCATCGTCTGGGTCTGCGCTACCAATAGCACAAGTAATGCCACCCTGGGCAGAAACTGTATGGGATCTTGTAGGAAATACTTTAGAGACAACAGCTGTCTTTAAACCAGATTTTGCTAGCTCAAGTGAGGTGCGCATACCAGAGCCGCCTCCTCCAATAATCAAGGCATCAAACTCAAGAGTTTGAATGTTAGAAGAGTTGTAAGTTTCCATGTTAAGACCAGATAATTAGTAAGTATAAAATGACAAGAGCAGCACCCAGCAAGACAAATAAACCTTCATAAATTTTTCTAATTAAATCTGCATAGTTGCCAAGATTTACTGATAAGAACCCAAGTGTTCTTTGAGTAAAGTAATCAGTTCCTACTGTCCATAATCCAACAAAACCATGCATGCATGCCAGTAAAATAAAAAGACTTGCTAAAATCTTGAGTGCCAAATTAGAGGATAGCAATTCAAAAGAGAGTTGATCAGTCCAGTACAAGTACTCTAGATAGCCTAAAAAAAATAAGAAATATAAGGCACTATATCTCTGAAGGTACCAAAATGTTTTTCCAATATTCATAGAATTGCCCAGCCCAAACAGATTGCATTTACAAGAAATAGTATCAAAGTAATAACAGCAGATTTTTTAGTTGCATCAAGAGTTTCACTGATTAAATGAAAATCAAGCAGCATGTGTCTGATCCCTGTAAAGACATGATAGGAGAAAATTAATGCAAGAAAAAGGACAAATGTTCTTAAAATAAAAGTATCATCGTAAAGAGCAAGAAAATTAAGATATGAGACTTGGCTCTCTAGAAGCAATGACAAAAAATATGCAGAGGCAGGAAGAACCAGAAAAAATATAAATACCCCTGTAACTCTATGAGTTATAGATAAGAGGGCTGCAAGCGGAAGACTTATTTTTAGTAAATTAATAAAAACAGGTTTTGTAGACATTTGTTCCTTAAAACTTAATATTAAGTCTAAATTATACGGAATATAAGAAAGAAAATCTTACTTTTTTGTTTTTTTAACGTGCTTAACTAGTCTTTTCTTCTTTTTAATTTGTCGTGCAGTCAGATCATTCTTTTTTCCCTCAAAAGGGTTCTCACCTTTTTTAAAAATTAAGTTTAAACCGATGCTCTTAAGGCTCAGTTCTTCCCTAAAGGAATTGATTAAATATCTTTTGAAATTTGCTGGAATTTTACTGGAAACATTTGAATGAATGATTAGCTTGGTGGGATATATTCCTCCAAAATGGATGTATCGCATCTTAACTGGTCTCCCTGCAACACTAGGCATATTGGTTGCATTGCTAAATTTCTGAAGAAGCTTGTTTAGCTTTCCTGTGGAGAATTTCGTTGTAGCAATTTTATGCACTTCTGCTAGGGTGCTAAATAATTTCTTGAATCCTGTTTTTTGAAGAGCAGATATCTGCATGATCATCAGGTCGCCCATGACAGTGTTTTGATATTTCTTAGAATCAAGTAAATTCTCAAGATCCTCCGGGGTTAGCTCATCAACTTTATTTAATGCAATGACTACGGGCCTGCCATGCTCTCTAATTAAATTTAGAATCCGTAAATCTTGATCTACCACACCATCATTAGCATCGATTAACATCAGCACTATTTCAGACTCAGCAACTGCATGCATCGCTCGGACATATGAAAAATACTCAACAGCATGACTTTGCTTATATCTTTTTCTTATCCCAGCGGTATCAATAAAGACAAACTCCTGGTCATCAAAGGTGAAGGGGACATGAATTGAATCTATTGTTGTTCCCGGAATATCAGAAACAATTAATCTGTCTTGCTTGGTAAACTGATTAATAAAAGTAGATTTACCAGCGTTGGGCCTACCAATCACTGCTATTTTAGTCCCAGGCGTCTCAAGAACAGGGTTGTCTTCTAAGTTTTCTGATATGTAAAATTGAAGCTCCTTGATGCCCTTTGAGTGCTCTGCGCTAATCTCTAAAATCTCACCAGCACCATACTTCAGGAGATCTTCTTTTGCATTCGAGCGGATCTTGATATCAATCTTGTTCATCACAACAACAAATTTTTTATCAAACTTTCTAACTGTTTGAAATAAGTTAATGTCATCTGAAGTGAGCTCTTGAGAGCCATCTATAAGTAATAAAATAAGGTTTGATTCCTCTGCAGCAATAAGTGCTTGTTCAGTAATGGCTTCACTAAACTCAGTAAGCTCAGAGCCTACTCCACCCGTATCTACTACTAAATACTGCTTACCTTTAATATTGCTATAGCCAAAATTTCTGTCTTTTGTTAGCCCAGAGAAATCTGAGACAATGGCATTTCGGCTCTTGGTCAGCTTGTTAAATAATGAGGATTTTCCTACATTGGGCCTGCCAAGAATCGCAATAGAATTTAACATAATTACCCGTCATGCTAGAGCGAAATTGCAGCGACATTAGAATCCTGGTCTACGATGTATGCCAGATCTCCAAAGGTTACAATGCTCTTGATTGGTTTGCTAGAAACTTTTTTTCTGCCAACAGTTTTTCCTGTCAATGGGTTGATTGCATGAACGTATCCTTCCAAATCACCTGTCAGCATTACATCTTTAAATAGCGTGCCATTAGAGAGTTCACGTCGCAGATATTCCTCGGATGTCCATGAGGGCTGAAGATTCGCAGCAGAGAAAGAAAGAATAGAACCATCATCCTGTAAAACCATAATCAATCCTTTGCCAACAACCGGGGAATGAAATGAAGACGCTTTAGCATTCCAAACTGGCCTTTTTTGCGCAGTATCAAATGCTGTGAGATTGCCCTGGTAATTGACAGCAAAGATTAGCTGGTTAACAACTACAGGAGAAGAATCTGCATCGAGTAAATTTTCAAGCTCAGATGAGCCTGCAACAAATGAAATTGGGCCATCCCACAAAAAAAATCCAGTATTTAATTGGAATGCTCCAAGACGGCCATTATCAAAGGTTGAGAAGACTACGCCATTCTCAATAATTGGCTGTCCAGTCCCTCGAACAGTTAATGCTGGTAATTGAGATCTAAAGATCCATTTCTGTTCTCCGCTTACCGCATCCAGGGCAACCAATTCACCCACAGAGTTTTTTACAACCACTAGAGCTGCGTCCACCACAGCATTTGCTAAAACTTCTCCGCCGATATTTTGTTCCCATAGAATTTCTTGAGACTCCAAATCCAAGCTAATTACAAAGCCATCAACATCAGATACAACAAGTCTGCCAAAGCCAGCTGCCACTCCAGCTGCAAGATTTCTTTCTAGAGCTTTTTGCCAATTCACAGATCCAGTTTTGGGATCGAAAGAGATAATATCTCCCGATGAATCTGCCACGATCATTTGTCCCGAGTAAAACGAAGGTTTAAATGATCCTAAATCATTGCTACCTTTAAAAGATTTTTTCCATGCCACATTAATTGGATATTGGTTTGCAAATGCGAGTAATTCAGCTGGGGTAACCAAGTCCTCATCTGAATCATTACTCAAAAAGTTAAGGGAAGAGCAAGAAGATATTGCTACCAAAAGAAGGGCTATAATAAATTTATATTGCATATGTTCTACTGAGCAAGCTGATTAATTTTAATATTTAACAACGATTTTTGTGACTCATCTGTCATGTTTTGCAAAGCAAAATTATATTGGTCTAAAGCTAATTTAGTTTTGCCCAAGCCCGATAAGGCATCACCCCTTATCTCATACACCATAGAGTGCTCACTCTCTGAATTAAATGATTCAAGAGCCTCCAAGGCTGATGCAAAATTCTGATTACTAATTTCAATTCTTGCGATATTAACTCTTGCCAATGAATTTAATACATCGTTTCCAAATAGTCCTGAGGTAGTATTAAGAAGCTCTTGAAATTCAATTAAGCTATCATTCATCTCGCCATCTCTTGCAAACTGAGAAGCTTTGATCAATCGAGCTAAACCCGCATAACCAGTTTTAGAAAAATTATTTTGCAATTGGTTGTAGGTGCTGCTTGTTTTTTCTAAATTAACATTCTCTTCAGCCATGCCAGCAAACCACATATCATAAAGCTCAGCAGCTTGATCGTTTTGCTTGGCTTGGTATGCATTAATACTGAGGCTAGTTACAGCAATCAGAGCAATCGCTGCTAATGTAACAAGAATAGTATTTTTGTTTCTTTTTAAGAAATCAGCAATAGCTGTAAATCTCTCTTCATCTGAATTGTAATCTGCCATCTTCTCTCCTAAAGATTTTTATATTTTTTAAGCAAGGCTTCAAACTGCAAAAGTTCTTGAGAGCCTTCAGGGCTAAGGTCTTTCCACAAATAGCTATCAACCTCTCTCTCCTCTTCTCCAACAATAATTGCAAAGTCATGCTGATGCTTATTGGCTCGCTTGAGGTGAGCCTTTAAGCTCGATTCACTTAAAAATGCATCCAAGATAACGTTGGGGTTAGCCTCCCTTAAAACATGAGCTATTTTATAGGTTTTTTGCTGATCCTGCTCACCCATAATAATTAAGGCTACTTTTTGCAAAAGCGGAACAAGCTCCATGCTCATTAAATCAATAATTCTCTCTAGGCCGATAGCAAAACCAATTGCATGCATCTTTTTGCCTCCAAGCTCATTGCTGAGACCATCGTATCTACCACCACCTGAAAATGAATCTTGCGCCCCAAGATCATCAGAAATAATTTCAAAAACTATCCCTGTGTAGTAATCAAGCCCGCGAACAAGACTTGAATCTATGACCATTTCACATTGATCCGCAAAGTGCTCTTCTATCTGAGTTAAGTAAGTCAAGGATTCACTGGACAGAAAATCTTGAAACTTCGGAGCTTTTAATAACAAAGCTTGCGTAGACTCTTCTTTGGAATCTAAAATCCTCAATGGATTAGAGTGCAACCTTGCAACATCCTTTTCGTGCAATACATCAAGATGTGGTTCTAGAAATAGCTTTAAAGCATTGGAGAAATTTTCTTTTGTATCTTGATCGCCAAGATGATTAATTTTAATTTTATAACTCTTAATGCCAAGTTGGCCAATAAGCTGTATGAGCATTGATAGGAGTTCATATTCAGCCAGTCCTTCTTCGTACCCAAGATATTCAACACCCACTTGGTGAAATTGTCTAAATCTGCCTTTTTGCGGCCTTTCATAGCGAAACATAGGGCCTTGATACCATAATTTATGTTTCTCATGCTCTTGTTTCTTTTGAATAATCGCGCGAATGACGCTGGCAGAACCCTCGGGTCTCAAGCTAATACTTTTATCATTTCTATCTAAGAAGCTGTAAAGCTCTTTATTCACAATATCTGAAGAATTTCCGACCGAGCGATTGAATAGCTCAGTTGATTCAAGTAACGGTGTTCTAATTTCTTTGATGCCAAGAGAATTAAAGAGAGTAGCAAGGGTGCTTTCCAGAATATGCCATTTCTCTAGATCCTCTGGAAATAGGTCAGGCATGCCTCTTAAAGATTGAATATCCACTTCTTAGCCCTTTGCAATAATGTTATCTGATGATTTCTGCTCAAGCTTTTCTCGCACTTGAGATTCTATTGTATCAACTAGTTTCTCGTTAGAGACTTTTTTTAAAGGTACCCCATCAACGTACAATAGATTGCTAGGACCGCCGGTCAAACCAACGTCAGCAGCTTTAGACTCTCCTGGACCATTGACATAGCAGCCGATAATAGCAACTTCAAGGTCGTCAGAAATATCCTCAAATCTACTCTCTAATTCATTGACAACTTCAATCACATTAAAATTCTGCCTGGAGCAACTTGGGCATGCAATAATTCTAATGCCTCTGCTTCGCAAGTTTAAGCTTTTTAAAATGTCCCAGCCTATTTTAATTTCATCCACAGGATCTGAAGCCAAAGAGACCCTGATAGTATCGCCAATGCCTTCTGCAAGAAGCAATCCCAACCCAATCGAAGATTTAACTGAGCCTGCTCTATAGCTTCCAGCTTCAGTAATACCTAAATGGAGTGGTTGATCTAAGAGCTTTGAAAATTTTCTATAACTCTCAACTGTCATTTTAATATTTGAGGCTTTCAAACTTAATTTAAAATTTTTAAAGTCATATCTATCAAGAATTTCTACATGCCTTAAAGCAGATTCCACTAAAGCATCTGAGTTAGGTTCGCCATATTTTTTTTGCAAGTCCTTTTCTAGAGATCCAGCGTTCACGCCAATCCGAATAGGCACGTTGTTATCTTTTGCAGCTTGTATGATTTGCTCTACCTTGCTCGCCTTGCCAATATTTCCAGGGTTAATGCGAAGACAATCCGCGCTATCTGCAACCAAGAGAGCAATTTTATAGTCAAAGTGAATGTCTGCTACGAGGGGAATGCTGACAGCAGTTTTAATGTTACGAAAAGCTTCTGCACACTCAGCGTCAGGTACAGATACCCGCACAATGTCTGCACCGGCAGCCTGCAATGCTTCTATTTGAGCGATTGTGGCCTTAACATCTGCAGTATTGGTGTTGGTCATAGACTGAATAGAGATTGGATGGCTCCCTCCCACGCCCACATCTCCAACAAAAATTGGCTTAGTTTTTTTTCTAACTATCCAGGAATCATTCATTTTCAATCTCAATAACACTTACATTAAGTTCATTCGCAACTTGAGTAAAGTTAATTTCACTCTCTCCATAAAACCCAGTTACGCCTCGAGCATTGCCTGCGATTATTTGAAATGGGGGCTTGATAGATATATCTAAATTTTCACCTCGCTTGAATAGCCTATATATCAGCTGATTAAGTCCCTGGTAAACTTCTAACCAACTATCCTCGGTAAAGCTAAGAGATAATTCAGCAATCTCTCCAGATATTACCTGAAACTCACTGAGAGCATCTTTCAATGGCTCCTTTCCTGATGGCATAAGCAATGGAGTAATTGCTTGAACAGCATCATCAATTAATTGCCGGTCTTCGACTAGGGTTTTCAAGGGTTGATTACTATCAAGCCTCAGGGATAACTGAGTGAAGTCCCTTGGTGAGACTGCTTCAGATAAGGAGCCTTGACTATATATCCAATTGAAAACTATCCCAATAATAACTAATCCAGAAATTACACTAAAGACAAATTTACCTTTACCCGCCTTTAAATCATCTAACAATGTATCTGATGGTCTCTTATTTTCTAATGTTGGTATAGTATTTACTTTGTAGAGATCAAAAAATTCCTGTTGGATTTCTAAAAAATCTGCATACTTTTCAAAATATCTCAATGCAAACATTCTAGCGGGAAAAATTGAATAATCACCCGACTCAATTCCCAGAATAAAATCAGTGTTAATAAGTGTTTTAGATGAGACATCCACCACTGATAAACCCAATACCTCTCTTGCATCTTGAAATTTTTTTCCAATTTTAGATGTTTGTGCTGATTTCATGGTCATGAGGTTGAAACAAGATTGATTTGGTTGCCGTTATTCTTTCCTTTAATGCTATTTTTTAGCTTACCGACTAATTGACCGCATGCACCATCTATAGCATCTCCTCTGGTAATTCGTAAGGTAGTAATAACCCCCTTACCAATTAAATAATCTTTAAATTTTTGAATTATTGGCTCTTGCGATCTGAGATAATTGCATCCATCAAATGGATTAAAAGGAATAAGATTAACCTTGCAAGACAAATCCTTAAGAATTTTTACCAATTGAGCTGCATGCTCAACAGAGTCGTTCACTCCATCAATTAAAATATATTCAATGGTGATAGTTTTACGTTTACTTTGGTTTGCGAGATAGTCTTTACAGGAATCAATTAATTCATTAATGGGGTATTTTTTATTAATTGGGACAATCTCATCCCTCAATTCATTATTGGCCGCATGAAGAGAAATGGCTAGCGAGACATCTGTTTTCTCTGCAAGTTTTTTGATCTCAGGGACAATGCCGGAGGTGCTTAAGGTGATACGTCTCTTTGACAGGCCATAGGCATTTTGATGCTGCATGATAGAAATAGAGCTCATTACAGGGTCTACGTTCAATAATGGCTCGCCCATACCCATAAAGACTACATTTGATATATTTTGGGCGGGTTGTTTGTAGAAATTAGCTATCCAGAGTTGCCCAATAATTTCTGCTGGGGTTAAGTTTCTTTCAAACCCCTGAGCGCCAGTGGCGCAAAAAGTGCACTGCAAGGCGCAACCTGCTTGAGAAGAGATGCATAGAGTTAGTCTTTTTCTCTCAGGAATTTTTACCATTTCAATCATAGAGCCTGACTCTAACTTGATAAGATACTTTTGTGTACCCTCTGGAGATAGTAAGCAGTCTTCCACTTCTGGGGGTTTGGCGATTGCTCGCAGGGTAAGCTCCTCTCTAAGCTCTAAACTAAAATCTGTCATCTCCATAAAATCCAAAACCCCTCTTTGATGAATCCACTTCATCAATTGGGAGGCTCTAAATTTTGGCTGCTGAATTGAAGCGAAAAATTCTACTAAAGATTCATGCGAGAACCCCAGTAAGTTTAATTTTTCGTTAGGCACTCAACTAAAAGATTTCGCTATCTTCAAAAAAGTAGCTGATCTCCCTTGCGGCACTTTCAGTTGAATCGGAGCCATGTACAGCATTAGCATCAATGGTCTCAGCAAAATCAGCTCTGATAGTTCCCGGCTCCGCTTCACTTGGATTAGTGGCACCCATCAGCTCTCTATTCTTTAAAACTGCGTTCTCTCCCTCTAAGACTTGGACAAAAACTGGAGCAGAGGTCATGTATTCAACTAAGCTTGGAAAAAATGGTCGCTCTTTATGCTCGGCATAAAAGCCTGCAGCCTTAGCTCCATCCATTTGAATTAATTTGCCTGCCACTACTTTTAGTCCACTGGATTCAAAGCGGTCAATAATTTTTCCCATCACATTTTTGATTGTTGCATCTGGCTTGATAATGGAAAGTGTTTTTTCTACTGACATAAGATTACTCCTGAATTTTGCGACATTATATGTGAGTTAGTCTGATTCATCCATCCATGCCATCTGAATTGCTTCAAGTATTTTTTCATTAGATGATAATGGATCATCATTGAAATTTGCCAGAGTGCAGATTTTTTTATGCAAATCAGGAAAACTAATCCACTGAGGGTCTATCTCTGGATAAGTATCATTAAGGTCTATAGCAATATCAATGATATCTGACCACTTATACTCCATCTCTAATGATCCTCGGATACTTGATTGATTGTGTATTTGGGTAGTTCAACGGTATAAATGCCCTCAACTGGACAAGTTTGGCAGCTTAACCGTGAATTAGGTTCAAGTCCCCATGCCTTATCAAGCATATCTTCTTCAGTTTCAGACGCCTCATTTAGCTCCAAAAAACCCTCTCGGACAATGATGTGGCAGGTTGTACATGCGCACGACATCTCACAGGCATGTTCAATTCTAATGCCTGCTCTTAGAGCAGCTTCACATATTGATTCTTCAGCTCTATTTTCAAATTCAGCTCCATCTGGGCAAAGCTCAAAATGAGGAAGTAATTTGATAGTGGCCATTTTAAATAGTAAAGCTTTCTCCACAACCACATACAGCCTTAGCATTTGGATTATGGAATTTAATGCCCTTATTGAGCCCATCTTCTGAATAATCGACCATGCTCCCCTTGAGATAGCTTAGGCTATTAGCATCAACATAAATTGTACATTTTCCTTCTAAAAATATTTTATCATCGGGAGTTGAGTTAGAGGGGTCGTCAACATAATCAAAGAAATATTCAAACCCAGAACAGCCAGCTTTCTTCACGCCAATTCTCACGCCATGGGCTCCACTTCGATTTTTAATGCTAGACAGAAAGTGAGCAATAGCTTTATCAGAAAAAGTTAATACTTCAGGAGAAAATTTTTCCATGCTTATTGTTTTTGCTCATAGTCTTCTATCGCTTGCTTAATTGAGTCTTCAGCTAAAACTGAGCAGTGAATCTTAATTGGAGGAAGTTCGAGAGCCTCCACAATGTCAATATTTTTAATTTCTTTGGCTTCCTCAAGTGTTTTTCCAAGCAGCATTTCCACAAGCTCGCTGGAAGATGCTATAGCAGAGCCGCAACCATATGTTTTGAATTTTACATCCTTGATCACATGGGTATTGCCCTGACGCTCACATTTAATCTGGAGCTTCATCACATCACCGCAAGCAGGCGCCCCAACCATTCCAGTACCAATATTCAGTTCCTTTGGATCAAATCTACCAACATTATATTTTGCTGGTTCATTGATAGTGTTTTCAAATTTATCTACTACTTTTTTGCTATACGCCATGATGTTCTCCTAAAGTTTAGTGTGTTTGCCAATCAACAGTGTCAAGATCAATTCCATCAAGATACATCTCCCAAAGTGGGGATAGCTCTCTCAATCGTTCAACTGCATGATTAATTAAAGTTAAGGTGTAATCCACATCTTCTTCTGTGGTAAATCTACCAAAAGAAAATCTAATGGAGCTAGAAGCCAGCTCATCCTTTCTTCCCAATGCCCTAAGAACATAAGAGGGCTCAAGACTCGCTGAGGTACAAGCGGACCCAGAGGATACAGCAATGTCTTTTAAGGCCATAATGAGTGATTCACCCTCTACATAAGCAAAACTAATATTTAATATATTGCCTACTTTCTTAGATAGATCGCCGTTGACGTAAATTTCTTCAATCTCAGAAACAGACTCATAGAATCTATCATGCAAGGCTTGAATTCTTTTGGTGTCCTGTACCATTTCTTCTTTTGCAATTCTAAAAGCTTCGCCCATGCCAACGATTTGGTGAGTTGGAAGAGTGCCGGAGCGCATACCTCTTTCGTGGCCTCCTCCATGCATCTGAGCTTCGATTCTAACTCTTGGTTTTCGACTAACATAGAGAGCACCTATGCCTTTTGGGCCATAAGTTTTATGTGCAGAGAAAGACATTAAATCTACAGGCAGATCAGCTAGATTGATTTCAATCTTGCCAGTGCTTTGAGCAGCATCAACATGAAAAAATATACCTTGTGCTCTTGCCAGCTCACCAATGCTCTTTAGGTCATTGATGGTTCCAAGCTCATTATTAATATGCATGAATGAAATCAAGACTGTATCTTCTCTTATTGCAGCTTTGATAGATTCAATAGTGATAACACCACCCTCGCTAGGTTCTAAGTATGTAACCTCGAATCCTTCGCGCTCCAGTTGCCTGCAAGCATCCAAGACTGCCTTATGCTCAATTTTAGAAGTGATGATGTGCTTACCTTTAGATTGGTAAAAATTTGCAATGCCCTTGATTGCAAGATTATTAGCTTCGGTTGCACCTGAAGTCCAAACAATTTCTCTAGGATCACAGCCAACAAGGTTTGCAACATGCGATCTCGCTTCCTCTACTGCTTCCTCTGCTTTCCAGCCAAACTTATGAGAGCGTGATGCGGGATTACCAAAGTTACCATCTAAGGTTAAATGATCGCAAATTTTTTGAGCAACACGCGGGTCGACTGGTGTGGTCGATGCATAATCTAAATAAATGGGTAAATTTATACTGGTGCTCATTATTGTATTTCCTTTAAAGTAATTTGATGATCTGGTGAATCCACAAGCTCTGCAATAGATATTTTACTTAAAAAGCTATCTACAACGTTATTAAGATCATCCCATAATTGATGAGAGTTACACTGTTTCCCAGAGAGACAAGCTGAAGTTCCGGCACAATTAGTGGCATCAAGATTCTCCTCGACTGCATCCATGATTGATTTGATGGTAATGTTCTCTGGCTCTGCAGCATATATATAGCCACCATTTCTACCACGAATACTTTTTACTATCCCAGCAATTCTTAACTTCCTAAATAATTGCTCAAGATAAGTTAACTCAATGCCTTGTCTAACTGCAATATCCTTGAGAGCCACTGGATTAGAATGATTAGAGAGATATTGAAGATCAGCTAATGCATTTACAGCATAGCGGCTTTTTGTGGTGAAATTCATACAGGTATTATCAATACCTGACTCTTTTAGTCAAGTTTTATCTGCATGCCCAGACGTTCTGCAACTTCGCTATAAGTTTCTATAACATTGCCTAGATCTTGACGAAATCTATCCTTGTCCATTTTTGCTAAAGTATCTTTATCCCAAAGTCGACAGCCATCTGGGGTAAATTCATCAGCCAGAAGCATCTTTCCTTGAAACATTCCAAACTCTAGCTTGTAATCAACCAAAATTAGGTTAGCTTCACTAAAAAAATTCACCAAAATATCATTGGCCTGAAGGGTTAGCTCCCTCATTGTGTCAGCCTCTTCCTGGCTTGCCCATCCAAAAGAGACAATGTGATGATCATTTATTAAAGGATCTCCCAAGGCATCATCTTTTAAAAAAAATTCAAATAAGGGTGGATCAAGTATTAGCCCGTCTTCAATACCTAATCTTTTGCATAATGAGCCAGTTGCTCTATTTCGAACCACACACTCAATTGGAAACATATCCAACTTTTTAACTAAAGATTCGTTACTTGAGAGCAACTCAATAAAGTGCGTTTCAATTCCTTTGGTGGCTAGGAACTCCATGACAAAAGCATTGAATTGGTTATTAACATTTCCCTTATTATCTAGAGCCTCCATCTTCTTCCCATCAAATGCAGATGTGTCATCCCTGAATTCCATAATCAATTGATCTGGGTGAGCCGTTGAGAATAAAGACTTAGCCTTACCTGTAGTGATTTGTGAGAGTTTGTCCATAAATTTAACTCAGTAATTCATTGATTGTTGAGATCAAAGCTTCGGCATCTTCAGGAGAGCCCGATAGGGACTCAACAAAGATATTAGTCTTCTGATCAGCTCTTGTTAAAATAATTTTAAATTCAGCTTGCTCTTTTAGCAATAATGAATCAGAGCTTTTTTCATCTGAAAAGTTTAAAAAATTAAACCATCCATTGCTTTCAGACTCAACTGCATAGCTGACTAGAAAAATTCCCTTCTCTCTATCAATATCATTGGAAGTAATATTACCAGCGATTAATGCTCTGCTCACGGCTGACCAGGCCCTATCAAACCCTAGATCTAGTTGAATAGTTGTTTGATTGTTTAAGTTAAAGATTTTTGCTTTCTTCCTATCATTTAAGCCTTGTGCTGCAAGCGATGTGCCAGAAAAAGATGCAGCAGAGCTAGCAAAATATTGCACCAACTTTTCAAGCTCAGTTTGAATAAAGGCTATGTCTGCATCCGGACTGATTGCTCCATTAGAAATCTCTGGAGTTAAAAAAATTTCTGTGGAGGCTTCTTTGATGCCATGCTCAACAGTTAGAATCAGGTTTAAGTCTTCGGAATATTGGATGGTGAATTTACCAGCATCTGGATCGGCACCTATAATAGACATTGAAGAAGCCTCTATATAATTTTTGGTAATAGGCCATGCTGTTGATGGGAGAGTCTCAATATAAACCCACATTAATTCTCCCAACCTTCTGAGTTGAACTTCGTTTGACTCTCCTGAGGAAAATATTTGTCTGGGGGCTGGGATATCTTGAACTTCTGCAGTTGAGATGCCCTCTGTAATTGGTGGATAGTGGTCATCTGAAACAATCGCAAAGCTATCATTATCTAATTGAATTTCTGAACTTATCTCTTCTTCAAAAAACTCATACTTTGTTTCTGGATATAGGCCTTCTGGACCAGTAATATAAGAGCAAGATCCCATAAAAACTGCAAAAGAGACGAAGAAGTAATGTCTTATGTATTTCATAGTAATTTTAATTTAGTCAATTCATTAATTATTGCATCATGATACTCGGTAGCCAAGGGAATAAGGGGCAATCTAATGCCTGGATTAATTTTTTTCATTTTCGCAAGCATCCATTTCACAGGGATTGGATTAGATTCAATAAATAAAAGTTCGTAAATATCTAAAAACATCTCATTTAGTTCTCTAGCATCATCGATGCACCCCTCAAGATTCAAACTACAAATTTTTGACACTTCATTTGGTAAAATATTTGCAGCTACAGAAATCACTCCATCGCCCCCTTCTGCCATAAAGGAATTGAAGCTGGGGTCATCACCAGATAAAACAGAAAAATATTTTTGATCTGCTAATTTTTCAGCAATCGCCATTAACTCGCCCAATCGCAACGAGTCATTTGTAGCTTCTTTGATTCCAATAATATTGGGGTGAGCTGCCAAATCTTCAACGGTCTCAGGTCTTAAGTCGCAAGCTGTCCTAGATGGAACATTATATAAAATTTGAGGAATGTCTACTGAGTCTGCAATTTTGGTGAAATGCTGGAATAAGCCATTTTGATTTGGTTTATTGTAATAAGGGGTCACTATCAAAGCATAGTCTGCACCGAGTGATGCGGCTGTTTCAGTTAATTCAATTGCCTCTTGTGTAGAATTTGCTCCTGTTCCAGCTATGACAGGGATTCTTTGACTTACAATCTGAATGGTTTTATTAATAATCTCAAGATGCTCGGAAATAGAAACCGTAGCTGATTCACCGGTAGTTCCGACGGATACTATACCACTTGTGCCCGATGCAATGTGCCATTCAATCAGCGCCTCCAAAGAGACATAATCGACACTGCCATCCCCATGCATTGGCGTCACTAAGGCTACAAAACTACCTTGAAGGGGTTGCATCATTCTTATTTTCAGTAAAAAATGAAACTATACACTTTTTTTATAACAAATAATGACTAAAAACTTACAAGGTAAAAAATGTCCTAGTTTCAAAGCTGAAGCAACGAACAATCAAACTCTATCTAATGCTTCTTTTGTAGGAAAAAATCTTGTGGTTTACTTCTACCCAAAAGATAGTACTCCAGGCTGCACAATCGAGGGCCAAGAGTTCAGAGATAACTATAAAGAATTTAAAAAAATGAATACTGAAATTTTGGGGGTCTCAAGAGAATCTATTAAGTCTCATGAGAATTTTAAATTGAAACAAAATTTTCCCTTTGAGCTTCTATCAGATCCGGATGAAAAGGTATGCAAAGCATTTGATGTGATGAAGCTTAAATCAATGTATGGAAGAGAGTACATGGGGGTTGATAGGAGTACATTTATTATCGACGAAAAAGGAAAAATTCAAACAGAGTGGAGAGGAGTTAAAGTGAAAGGTCATGTTCAAGAGGTTCTTGAGGCTGTTAGGGATCTNGTAAAATAAGCCTAAGTTAATCGGATAGCTTCTCTGGCCATGCATTCCATATAGCCTTAACAAAGGTAGCGATTGGAATTGCAAAAAATACCCCCCAAAATCCAAATAGACTTCCAAAAACAAAGACCGCCAAAATAATAGCGACTGGATGAAGCTTCACAGCATCAGAAAAAAGAATTGGGACTAGTAAATTACCATCTAGGACTTGAAGGGCTAGGTAAGAGCCCATGAGCAACCAAAATTCAAATGTGAGACCAAATTGCAGCAAACCAACAGCTGCAACTGGAATTGTGACGATAAAAGCACCTAAATATGGAATCAACACAGAAAAACCAACTAGCACAGACAATAATGCTACGTACTCTAAATTAAAATACATAAAAATAATTGCTGCAATAGAACCCACGATTGCAATTTCGATAGCCTTGCCTCGAGCGTAATTGCTGAGCTGATCATCCATCTCAATCCATATATTGTTTAGCATTTTTCTATCCTTTGGTAGGATGCTTAAAACACCCGAGATGATTGACTCTCGATCACACAGAAAGAAATAGACAAGAATGGGCAATAAAATTAAATTAATAGCAACAGTTGCAGTATTTTGAATTCCAGCAATTGAGGCTGTAACAAAATTTTGAGATAAAGTGGAGACCTGACCAGACACACTCTGAAGAAAAGCTGTTATTTGATCAGAGGAAACTAGATCAGGATATTTTGCCGGAATGCCTTGGACAAAAGATACAAATGAATTCAGCCACTTGGGAACCTCCAACACGATTGCTTGAAGCTGCTGGTATACCAAAGGAGCTAGCCAGACCATCAGGGCAATTCCAAGTAATAAAAAAATGCTGTAGGTTAAAAATAATGCAATGGAGCCATTGATACCAAAGGACTCAAACCTGGTTTGCATACCAATTAATAGGTATGCAAAAATAATACTGATCAAAAAAGGTGTAAGGATGCTCCCAAGGAAAAATAAAACTAAGAAAGCCAGTATTAATAACAAGGTAAAGACTAGAGTCTCCTCATTAGAAAAAATCTTTTTAAATAAATTATTTATTTCTTCTAGCACTTTTGATGGTTTAGGTTGTCAAAGATATATATGTTAATTCAAATTAATCAATAGTGTAAGCATAAGCTAAGATAGACCCATGATTATTAGATTGATAATTCTTGCAGGAATACTAATTTCTCAGGGAGTCCTGTCTCAAGACAAGGACTTAAATTTACCCAGCTTGGGGGATAGAGTCTCAGGAGTAATATCTCTCGAGCAAGAAAAGTTGCTTGGTCAAAGCTTTGTAGAGCAAGTTTATGCTCAAGCACCTTTGATCAATGATCCTGTTATTCAGGAATATACAGAGTTACTTATCTACAGACTTTCTGAATCATCCCAAGTTAACGATAGAGATTTCACTGTTATCCTGATTGATGAGAAATCATTAAATGCTTTTGCTGCCCCGGGTGGAGTCATTGGGGTGAATGGTGGTTTATTTTTAAATGCTGGCAACGAAGCGCAATTATCATCAGTCCTTGGGCATGAGCTTGCGCACTTGAGCCAGAGGCATTTTGCAAGAAGAGTGTTGCGGGGGCGTGATACAAATATAGCATCTTCATTGGTCATGGTTTCTGCAATTGCCTTGGCACTTGTTTCAAATAATCCTACAGCCTTTATGACAGGGCCAGCTGCTCTAGCTCAGCAACAATTAAGATATAGCAGAATCTTTGAACGAGAAGCAGATCGTTATGGTTTCAATAACTTAGTTGCTGCAGGTTATGACCCGACTGCTATGGGTCAAATGTTTGAGAACATGGCTAAGATTAGAAAACTTGCCGGAGATAACCCCCCTGAGTTTCTTTTAACCCATCCCGTCTCTTCTTCCAGGGTCAGCGATGCGTTAAATGCAGCAGATCAAATAGAGTTTTCAGGAGGGAAAAAAAACACTCTTAACTTCGAGCTGGTTAAAGGCAGACTTCAAGCGCGATATATATCTTTGCCTCCTCAATCTGCAGTGCGGTATTTTGAAAAACTTGCCCTGGACAATCCAACCGTTGAGAACCAATATGCGTATGTTGCTGCACTCAAGCTGAATGGTAGTTTTGAGAAGGCTCTGTCAAATCTTGAGAAATTGCTTGCGAGGCATCCAAAAAATTTAATTCTTAATATCACAAAATCTGAGATACATCTTTCAAATCAAAATTTTGATCAAGCGAGCTTACAAATCGATAGAGTGTTAAATATTTCACCGGGTAATTACCCTGCTTCAATTATTAAATCAAATATTCTTAGTGGACAACAAAGAACGATTGAAGCCGAGGAAATTCTTAGAGAGCTTTTAATTACAAAGAATAATGATCCGCACCTTTGGAGGCTGCTATCAGAAATTCAGCGAGCAGGTAAAAATATTGTTGGGTATCACCTGAGTCGTGGGGAGTACTATCTGCTAATTGGCGATCTGGAGAATGCTCTCAATCAGTTTCAGCTGGCGCTAAGGTTGTCAGTCAATTCATTTCAAACCTCTGAGCTGATTATGACTAAAATTAAATACGCCCAGGATCGATTGGGTCAAAAAAGAGGTTTTTAAACATTCAATCTTTTTTGGATGGAATTTTTAATCCCAGGAAAGCCAAGCACCCTGCAAAGGGTATTGCCAATAATGGCACTTGAGAAAAAGCTATACCAAATGTTTTTGAAACAAGAATAAACCCACTGCCAGAAAAATCTCCAAGACGAACTAAAAATGTATCTACAAAGACTGAGGATTTATAGCGATCTACTTTTTTTAAGTAGCTAAAGATTAGCTCCCTTGTAGGCTTGTTTACGCCATACTCAAATAATCTTAGAACAATCGTGACAATAAAAACATACCCAATAGTAGGATTTAAAAAATACCCTACAAATACTCCGGTAAATAAAAATCCATAGGTCATCAAGATATATTTAGCATTAACTAGGCGCAGGATAACCGAGGTTAAAAAAAATTGGGTGAATAAGGTTAAGATTGTGACTGTTTGCTCTATCTTGCTAAAAAACACTATTCTATTTCCGCCATCTGATGACCATGCATTCACTATCTCAACAGAAGTAACCCAGTGAATCGTCATCAGGGCAGTCCATAGATACATATACAAGCCTATTGAACGTATTTGAGAGGAAGATATTAAATTCTTGATAGCATCAAAGCTAGAGCCTCCAGGTGAATCATTGATGCCCTGCAGATCTCTAAATCTATTCATGAGACCCAGACCTGTCAGCAATGCCAGCAATAAAAAGATAATGGCAACCATGGTAAAAAATATAATGCCTGACACGTTGAATGTAGATGCAAGTTGCTTGGATATTTCTGAGCCTAGATAAGCTCCCAATGAACCACCAGCAGCGATTACCCCAAATACATTTGCAGCACTGTCCCCTCTAAACAGATTAATAATTACAACCCAAAAGATTGATACCACAAAGAAAGAATAGACATTGCACCAAATATAAAAGATCTGACTCAGTAAAATAGACGAGGAGAGATCAAAAAATTGCCATAAAATAATAAAGCTCAATAGGTTGAGTATAAAAAAGGAATAACAACCGAGCAAGACACTGCGGAGATTTTTTCTAGATGCTAGCCAAGAATACACTGGATTTAAAAAGAGCATCACCAAGGCTCCAATCCCAAGGAGGTATGGAAGAATTTCAGAATTCTGAACTGCCATCTCGTTCCTAACAGGCCGTAAAATATACCAAGAGCACAAAACTAAGAAAAAGAAAAAACCTGCCAGCAAAGATTCTTTTGTAAATGATAGAGCGAGCCTTTTGATGGCCTTAAGTATTGGGTTCGTAAAAGATTTTATTTGCAAGAATTAACCTTTTGATCAAAAAAATGAATGGTGGGTCGCACAGGATTCGAACCTGTGACCAATTCGTTAAAAGCGAACTGCTCTACCAGCTGAGCTAGCGACCCGGGAAAGGATTTCATAAAAAAAGGTGATTATTCCATATTTTCCAATAACTGCAAGGCTAAAGAAGATGCAGCATTGCTTGGGTAAGTTTGCACAACAAATTGATATTTAATCTTAGCTGCTTCAGTCTCATCGGACATCATTAAAATATCGCCCATTTTCTTATGAGCTAAAGGGGTTCTCCAGTGCTCAGGGTAATTAATTGCAAGATTTTGAAAAAAATCTTCGCTTTCTTCAAGCTTAGATTCTAGTAAAGAGATTTCACCGAGCCAGAATAGACTTAGGGGAATTTTTTCGTCATCATTAAAATTAGAGGCCAGGTAACCAAAAGCTTTCTTGGCTTCTGCAAAGTTTTTATTATTTAATGCAGAGATTCCTTGGTCATAAACTTCCTCGATGCTCTGGCTATCATTGATGCCTTCAAATCTAAAGGTGTTATCTGGTATAGAGGTATCTTGGCTAATCTGGATATTTGGAGGGGATGAAACCTCATTCTCATTTAGTAATTTATCTATGAGGTAAGCTTGCGCTTCAAGCTCACTTCTAAGTGCTGAAATCTCACCTTCAAGCTCTTGAACTTTTAAAAATAAGATGTCTGAGGCGTCAACATCCTGTGCTTGCGCTACTGCAGAAGTGAGAAGGCAGGTAGCAAGAAAGAATCTCATAAAAATTTAATCTATTTGATTTCAACCCTTCGATTTTTGGACCAAGCTGTGTCATTAGAGCCCAGGGATAACGGTCTCTCTTCTCCATAGCTCTTGGGAGACAATTGACTTCTCTTGATGCCATTAGCTATAAGGTAATTGGTAACAGATTCAGCGCGGCGTTGCCCTAAGGCCAAGTTATATTCTCTGGTTCCTCTTTCATCAGCGTGGCCTTCGAGAGACAATGTTATTTTTGGATTCTTTTTCATTAACCCAACCACTCCTTTCAGAGCCTGAATAGATTTACTGGTCAAGGTGTATTGATCATATTCAAAATAGACAACAGCATTGGCCAAAACCGCTTGTGTTGCTGTAGATTTTTGAGAAATAGTTACGCCAGCAACCTCTTGATTTGAGACAGACTCTTCTGTTACTTGCAAGGAACTGCATGCGGTAAAAATCATTAGAGCAATTAGCGCAAAAAATGTGTTGGTAGGTTTGTTCATTATTATGTTGTCCAAATAAATTTATCGTAAAAAATTTGACCAGGCTGGCTCTCTGACTTCCCCTTCGGAAGCTGGAAGCTTGAAGCTAGCGCCGCTTAAGCTAAATCCTGCAAGCATGCTTTGATCTCCTTCTGTTATTCCATAGATTACCATATTACCGTTGGGAGCAACACTGGGAGATTCATCCATTTTGGCCTCAGTTAATATCCTAATAAAGTTTTCTTTTTTATATTTCATCGCAATATGGAATAAACCATCGCCAGATCTATGAACAAAAATGATCCCCTCTTCATTTGGCAGGTATGCAGCTTTGGCATTGTAGGACCCTTCAAATGAAATGCGCCTTGCCTTGGAATTCAGCCTTCTTAAATTCAACTCATAGATTTGGGGTGACCCTGATCTTCCGCTTGTAAATAAGATTTTATTGCCCTTGGGAGACCAAGATGATTCTGTGTCAATGGCAAATTGATTAGTCATTCTAGTCAAGGTCTTGTCATGCAAACGAAGAATATAAATTTCTGCATTGCCATCTTGATACAGGGTCAAGGAAAGATATTTTCCATCTGGAGACCATGCTGGGGAGCTAATCTGTGTATTTTTAGATAAAACAGATTCTCTTTGGCCGGTAGCAATATCTTGAATATAAACTTTAGCTAAACCGGTTTCAAAAGACACATAGGCAACTTTCTTGCCATCTGGAGACCATGATGGAGAGATAATAGGCTCCGAACTTGTTAATAAGGTGTTTTCATTAGCTCCATCCGAATCAGCTAACATTAAGCGATAGCTAGCCTCAGGTGTATTAGATTTCACCTCATTAACATATAGCAGCTTAGTTGAAGCTATTCCCTTGATTCCAGAGATAGACTCATAAATACCATCGCTGGTGTAATGCGCAAGTTGTCTAGTCTGACCAGGTAACCCAAAGACTTTGGAATTTCTAATTTTTTTTCTTTTTTGAATGTCATAAATATCATAATTAATATCTACAGAGCTCTTGCTCTGAATAATATTTCCAGCTACAAGATAATCTATGCCCAATAGGCTCCAGTCTTGATAATTAATTTCTTCATCTGTTTTAATTAAAGGGAGTAAGAGCTTTGAATCTAACAAAGAAAACTCCCCTGTTCTATCTAAATCATTTTGTATAATTTGATGCAATGGTTTTGACACCTTTGGACTCCCAGCAAATGGAATGATTGCAACTTTGAATGGATTATCTGATCCTTTGGTAATTTCTAGGAAAAGCTCACCCATGCAAATCATAGGCAGCGCAAGCAAAGTCAACAAAAGATTTTTTTTCATGATGGATTAAAGCTAACAGCTATTTTTTGAAACTCTTTCTCATATAAATTATATGGAATATTTTTAAAAAAATTTAATGTTTCGACCCTTCTCACTGCTTGCAAGGCAGAGTTATCAAATCTAATATTTCCACTGCTTTGCAGAAGATCAACTTTTAAAATTCTACCCGTAGGCTGAATATGGAGTCTTAGGTTGGCAATCAAATTATCTGGAATATTTCTTGGCTTCATCCATGCATTTTCTATGGTCTCAATTATTTTTTGCGCAAAAATATTTATTTGTTTTTGCTCTGCTGAAAGAAGAATATTTTTCTCTTGCTCCAGCAAGGTATCAACGCTTGAATAAAGAAGAGAATCTTTTATCTTGGGGGGCATTAATTCATTAATTTTAATAGAGTTGGCAGAAATTTGGTTTTGAGGTGCCATGATTTTTAATGATTCTTGCTCTCTTAAGACTGGTTTCTCAGGCCTCTTAATTTGATCTTCAAACTTTAGCTGAACTTGCAGGGGTTGAGAAATTAATAGTGTTTGAGGTGTGTTTCGATCAAAGGTCCCATAAAGGTAAAGAAAAAGAATGGCATGAATGCAAAAGGAAACAAAAGCGGCGTGAAGATATCTTAAATTAACTGTCATAACCTGAGGTAACAATGCCAATTTTTTCAATGCCTAAACTTTGAATGCTGGCCATGCCTTTAGCTACGAAATCAAAAGGCACCTTGGCGTCACTCTTAAAAACAATCTCAATATCAGGATTGGCTTCATAAATAATTTTGGCTTTATTTTTTAACTCTGTCAGGGAAATTGGTAATTGCTCTTCGCCTAGATTAAGAAAATAGTCTCCTTGACTGTCAATAGAGATAACAAGCGGTTCGCTTGAAATAGACATCTTGGTGGTATCTGTTTTGGGCAAATTAACTTCAATGCCTTGGATTAATAAGGGTGACAAAACCATAAAAATGATTAACAAGACCAGCATTACATCAATGTACGGAACTACATTAATTTCTGAGTTAAGTTTTTTTCTTTTGCCAATACGATAAATCAATTTCTCTCTTTGACTGTTTGCCTGTAAAGAATGCTGGCTAACTCCTCTCCAAATATAGAAGATTGCTGTAATTGAGAGTCAGAATCTGAAGCAAAACGGTTGTAGGCTACAACTGCTGGGATCGCTGCAAATAAGCCTAAGGCTGTTGCAACCAAAGCCTCTGAAATACCAGGCGCAACTGCATTGATCGTTGCTTGAGTTGCATCAGAAAGGCCTTGAAATGAATTAATGATTCCCCAGACAGTTCCAAATAAGCCGACATAAGGGCTAACTGATCCTACGTTCGCTAAAAAAGGTAAATGCGTCATCAGAGCCTCCTCCTCCCTCGCAAGAGACACTCTTATAGACCGATTCACACTCTCTAAATCTTCAGTTGTAATGTTTTGCCCATCAGCCAATCTTAGAAATTCACTGAACCCATGCTTAAAAACATTTTTAGATCCTGTTAATTGGTCGCGTGGAATATCTTGGATGCTCTCATATAGCTCGTTTAAATCTTTACCGGACCAAAACTCATCTTCAAAAGACCTGTTAGCGGATTTAATTTTATTTAAATTAAAGTATCTCTCAAAAATTACAATCCAAGAAAGTACCGATATGACCAACAGGACAACCATAACCAGCTGAACAATTAAACTGGCTTGTAAAAACAAATCGATAATTGAAAAATTTTCCATGCTGTTTACCCAAATAGTGCTAATAAATTCTTAGGGAAAGCTTTTGGCTTGGCTTTAATGCCATCAAAATAGCAAACTTCCACAACCCCTTTAATGATGAGTGTATCATTTTTTGTATTGCGAGCTGACTGAAGAAAGTGCATGCGAGCCTTGCTAGTAAGGATGGCTGTTGAGCTAACTATTAAGGTGTCATCTAATAATGCTGGGTAGTAAAACTCTAAATCTAGTTTTTTTACAATAAAGGATTCATTGGCCTGCAAAGCTTTGGTTTGAGAAATCTCATGCTCTTTTAAAAACTCTGATCTAGCTCTTTCAAAATATTTTAAATAATTTGCATGGTAGACCACGCCTTGAAAATCAGTATCTTCAACATATACCGGACAACGCAGATCCTTACACTTGAGTTGAGGCTTCATGTTGCTCAATATCTACCTGAAAGAGGTAACGAAGAATTTCAACAAAATCTTCCCACATCAAATCAATGGTCATGGGTGAAAAGTCTAACTCTGGAACAAGTGAGCCAGCTAAAATTCTTACCTTGATAGGTCTACGATTAAATTTATATACCAAGGCTGGAAATTCACCAGTTTGAGTTGCAGCTAAAACCTGCTCCCACCATTCAGCTGAAGGCTCAGCACCATCTCCATATCTTTTGCATTCAATGCACCAGCGACCTAATTTTAAATCAGGCAATTCTTTCGTTCGAGTTTGCTCTAAAATTCTTTTAACGGGTTGCGTCAAACCAAGCTCCTGAACTAATAGATTGCCTATTTCTCTTTCAAAATTAGCGCCTTTAGTTCTCGAATTAATGGCCATAATTAAGCCTCTTCAATAAAGTCATCAGGAAATTCAGCGTTGGTATGGACTTCTTGAACATCATCAAGGTCATCCATAAAATTCATAATCTTTAAAACCTTCTCAGATGTTTCTTGGTCTAGGTGAACCAAGGTTTCTGCTCTCATTGTAATTTCAGCATCTAAAGTCTCAATCTCTCGTGAATGCAACACTTCAACTACTGAAGATAAATTGGCAGAGTTGGTAATGACTTCAAAATACTCATCAAACACAATAAAGTCATCCGCCCCAGCCTCTAAAGCAATCTCCATGATTAAGTCTTCTTCATGGGAAGATGCGACATGAATAATACCAAGTTTATTAAACAAGTATGCGACCGAGCCATCTGTTCCCATATTACCGCCAAACTTTGAAAAAGCATGTCGAACATCTGCAACAGTTCTATTCCGGTTATCCGTCATAGTTTCAACTAAAATAGCTACCCCGTTCGGTCCGTAACCCTCGAATGTTAGCTCTTCGATGACACCCATTTCGCCAGTACCAGAGCCCTTTTGAATGGCTCGTTTTATTGTATCTTTAGGCATATTGGATGCATTGGCTTTGTCTAAAGCCAGCCTTAGTCTTGGGTTATCATCTGGATCAGGTCCACCCTTTGCTGCAACTGTTATCTCTCTAATAACTTTAGTCCAAATCTTGCCTCTTGAGGCATCTTGCCTAGCTTTTCTATGTTTTATATTCGCCCATTTAGAATGACCTGCCATGATTTATTCCTGCTCTACAGTTGATTGAATATAAAGCTCCTCTAATTGCTCTAGTGAAACTTCTCCTGGCGCATCGGTCAGCAGACACGAAGCACTTTGGGTCTTGGGAAAGGCTATCACATCTCTAATATTGGTAGTACCAGAAAGCAGCATCACTATTCTATCGAGCCCAAAAGCAATCCCGCCATGAGGTGGGCAACCTGAAGATAATGCTGACAGCAGAAATCCGAACTTCTCTTCAGCTTCTTGAGAGGCAATACCTAAAATACTAAATATTTCACTCTGCATAATGGGATCAAAGACCCTAAGAGATCCACCTCCCAGCTCATATCCATTTAAAACGAAATCATAGGCACAAGCCAAAGCTTCATCAGGATTCGCCTGGAGCTCTTTAGGTGAAACTGCTGGAAGAGTAAAGGGATGATGTATAGAAGTGAGCTGGTTGTCTTTAGTTCTTTCAAACATTGGGAAATCTACAATCCAGCATGGCGCCCATTCACATGTCAGCAACTCTAACTCTTCACCCAGTTTTTTAATCAATGAGCTCATAGAAAGATTGACTACATTTGCGTTACCAGCTCCAAAAAAAATAATGTCACCATTTTCTACACTCAGACTAGCGGTGATAGCATCAACAGTGTCTTGCTGAAGAAACTTTAAAATTGGTGATTGAAGACCATTCTCCTCCCCAAGAGCAACAATTTTTATGTAAGCAAGGCCCTTGGCACCTAATTTCCCAACAAAATCAGTATATGAATCAATATTTTTTCGCGTCAAACCTTCAGCCTTAGGAACTCTCAACGCTACCACTCGTGAGCTTGGATCATTTGCTGGACCAGAAAAGACTTTAAATTCCTCATTCTTAACAAGCTCTGAAATATCCTGTAGTTCGAGGGGAATTCTTAAGTCTGGTTTATCACATCCATATTTTTCAATAGCATCCTTATATTTAATGCGAGGGACTGCTCTGCTCTCATAATTAGTAAATTCTAATAATAGAGTGGTAATCATCTCTTCGCCCAGAGCCATAATATCTTCAGTGGTTACGAACGATGCCTCAATATCTACCTGGGTAAATTCAGGCTGCCTATCAGCACGAAGGTCTTCATCTCTAAAACATCTTGCAATTTGATAGTACTTATCCAAGCCACCAACCATTAATAATTGCTTAAAGAGCTGGGGTGATTGTGGTAAAGCAAAAAATTCGCCTGGGTGAGCTCTGCTAGGCACAAGATAGTCACGCGCTCCCTCGGGGGTTGCTCTGGTTAAAATAGGAGTTTCAACCTCATGGAAACTATGGCCTTCCAAGACAGATCTAATTTTTGATGTAATTTTGGATCTTTTCAACAATCTATCACTGACCTCAGGTCGCCTGAGATCCAGAAATCTATTTTTTAGCCTAATGTCTTCATTGACCTCTTGATAGTCATCCAGTGGGAATTTTGGGGTCACTGCCTTGCTGAAGATTATGAGATCTTGAGCCTCAATTTCTATTTCTCCTGTTGCCATTTTTGGATTAATAGCACCTTCTATCCTCTTTCTAACAAGACCCTTAATATTAATAACAAACTCACTTCTACAAGAATCTGCTAGGTCAAAAATATTTTGATGGTCTGGGTTAAATACTACCTGCACAATGCCGTGAAGATCTCTTATATCTAAGAAAATAACACCGCCATGATCTCTTCTTTTGTGAACCCAGCCTGATACCTCGATGTCCTTTCCGATATCTAGACTAGTAATATCTCCGCAATAGTGTGAACGCATTTTTTAACTCTCTTTTTTAAATTTATTTTTTTGTACTTGGGCTATTAGATGTATCAGTGGTTTTTTTTATTTTTTTAGATTGATTAGACTTGTCTTCTTTAGTATCTACTATATTCTTTTTAGCTCCAGTTTTAAAATCTGTTTCATACCAACCCCCACCCTTAAGTCGAAAAGAAGGTGCGGAGACTAATTTTTGAATAGATTTTTGACTGCATTCAGGACAGATTTCTGCAGGCTGGTCAGAAAATTTTTGAATTAACTCAAATTGATGCTCGCAATTTGAGCATTTGTATTCATAAATAGGCATAAGTGTATAAAAAAATATAAAATTATAAACTAAATAAAAAAATCAAATATAAAAAATGTTCTGGTCTAAAATTTTTATCCCCACTCTGAAAGATTCTCCTCAGGACGCAGAAGTTATCAGCCATCAATTAATGCTTCGCGCAGGCATGATTAGAAAAGTGGCATCTGGAATCTACACATGGTTGCCATTAGGATTAATGGTACTTAGAAATATTGAAAATATTGTTAGAGAAGAGATGAATGCTGCTGGCGCCCAAGAGGTTTTAATGCCAATGGTTCAGCCCAAAGAGCTCTGGGAGGAAACAAATCGCTGGGATAAAATGGGTTCAGAGCTTTTGAGAATAAAAGATAGGCATGACAGAGATTTTTGCTTAGGACCAACCCATGAAGAAGTCATCACTGATTTAATTAGGAGCAATGTAAAAAGCTATAAAGAACTACCTTTAAATATCTATCAAATTCAAACAAAATTTAGAGACGAAATTAGACCAAGGTATGGGGTAATGCGCGGCAGAGAATTTTTAATGAAAGACTCTTATAGCTTTAATTTAAATGAAGGTTCCTTGCAAGATACTTATCTTATTATGCGTGACACCTATAAGAGAATTTTAGAGAGAATTGGTCTGGACTATAAGATTGTTAAAGCAGACTCTGGAGCAATAGGCGGCGAAGTATCTGAGGAATTTCATGTCTTGGCTGAGAATGGTGAGGATACCATTGCAATTAGTGATGCATCTGAGTTTGCTATCAATACAGAGTTATTGTTACAAGATGGGGAGGATATCAACTCCTTGGAAGGTCAAGACTCACCAGATGGTCATGGTAAAATTATTATAAAAAAAGGTATTGAAGTCGGACATATTTTTCAACTAGGAAAGGTTTACTCAGCGGCAATGCAGGCAAATGTGCAAAGTCAAGAAGGACGAGCGGTTGATCTTTATATGGGTTGTTACGGCATTGGTGTGTCACGTCTGGTAGCGGCAGCCATTGAACAAAATAATGATGACAAAGGAATTATATGGCCTGAATCTATTGCTCCCTATGAGGTAAACATCGTCGGAATAGGATATACAAAAGAACAAAAAATTGCCGATGCATCCAATAAACTTTATACAAAATTAACATCTATGGGGTACAAAGTAATAGTCGATGATAGAAAAGACGGTTACGGTGTCAAAATGAAGGATGCTGAATTAATAGGTATCCCAATCAATATAATTATTGGAAATAAATTTTTGGAGAATGGTGAGGTAGAGCTAAAGCATCGCAATGGCGATAGCTCTCTTACTCAGATCAGTGACCTGCCAACATTTTTCGATCATTTTAAAGCAAGAAGTTAAAGCTTCTCAATAATTGTTGCATTTGCAGTGCCGCCACCTTCACATATAGCCTGTAATCCATACTTGCCACCACTTCGCTCAAGCTCATGAAGCAATGTGGTCATTAATTTAGCACCTGTTGCGCCCAAAGGATGTCCCAAAGCCATGGCCCCGCCATTAACATTTAATTTATTAATATCTGCTTTTAACTCAATAGCCCATGACAGGGGAACTGGAGCAAAAGCTTCATTAATTTCGTAAAGGTCTATATCTTGAATATTAAGTCCAGCAGCTTTTAGAGCTTTATGTGAGGCTGGGATTGGAGCACCAAGCATCATAATTGGATCATCGCCCACTACACTAATTGCAACAATTCGTGCTCTAGGGTCAGTTTTAATCTTTTTAAGACCCGCATCATTACAGACCATTACTGCAGCAGCTCCATCCGTGATCTGGCTTGCGTTACCAGCTGTTATGACTCCACCTTCTGTGACTGTTTTAAGGCCTGCAAGCGCTTCCAAGCTTGCATCGTAGCGAATGCCTTCATCATTATAAATAATGTCAGTCTTACCTTCTGCATTTCTAGCTTGAACAGGCAAAATTTCTCTATCAAAATATTTACCCTCAACTGCGGCAATAGCTTTCTGATGGCTGCTAAATGCAAAGTTATCCAAATCTTCTCGGGATAGATTCCATTTTTGTGCCATCATTTCTGCGCCAGTAAATTGTGAAAAGAAAACTCCTGGATACCTTGCTTTCATACCTTCTGAATCAAAAGGTAAGCCATGCCCTGCTTCATAACCATCTTTGATGCTTGCTCCGATTGGCACCATGGACATGATTTCAACGCCACCACCGATCACAACATCTTGAGTTCCAGACATTACAGCTTGAATTGCAAAATGAATAGCTTGCTGGGAAGAGCCACACTGCCTATCAACCGAGGTTCCTGGAACAGATTCTGGTAAGGTTGATGCAAGAATTGCATTTCTGGCAACATTTCCTGATTGGGCGCCTACTTGGTCAACACAACCAAAAATTACATCATCAACAAGAGCAGGATCAATACCGGTTTGCAAGACTAGCTCATCGAGAACTTTAGCTCCCAAATCAGCTGGATGCCACTGACTGAGGCTTCCATTTTTTTTACCACCAGCAGTTCTGACTGCTGAAACTATATATGCATTATTGTTTGACATGATTCCCCTAGTTAAATTTACCAGGGGATATCTTAATCAATTTAAATGCAAGAGCATAGTAGTCAAAAAAACTTATTCCTTAGATTCTTTCTCTTTCTTAGACTCTTTATCGCTCTTAGCATCTTTTTCCATTCTGGGTATGTAAGCCTTTCTAATCTCACTCACCAAGCTATCTCTGATCTCAGTATTTTCTTTTAAATACTTACTTGCGTTGACTTTACCCTGACCTATTTTCTCACCATTATGGCTATACCATGAACCTGATTTCTCGATCAACTCAAGTTTTTGACCTAATTCAAGAATTTCACCTTCCATATTAATACCTTGCCCATACATAATTTGAAATTCTGCCTGCTTAAAAGGTGGGGAAACTTTATTCTTGACCACCTTAACTCGGGTTTCATTACCAACTACCTCTTCCCCTTCTTTAACTGCACCGATTCTTCTGATATCTAGTCGGACTGATGAGTAAAATTTCAGAGCATTACCTCCAGTTGTAGTTTCTGGATTACCAAACATTACACCGATTTTCATCCTAATTTGATTAATAAAAATTACCGTTGCGTTTGAGCGCTGAATGTTTCCAGTGATCTTTCTTAGAGCCTGAGACATCAATCTTGCTTGCAGACCCATGTGATGGTCTCCCATGTCTCCTTCAATTTCAGCTCTTGGTGTAAGGGCGGCGACTGAATCAATAACAATAAGGTCAACACTGCCAGATTTTACAAGCATGTCTGTAACCTCAAGAGCCTGCTCTCCTGTGTCTGGCTGAGAGAGGAGTAGCTCATCAACGTTAACTCCAAGTTTCCCAGCATAGTTCGGATCTAATGCGTGTTCAGCATCTATAAAAGCAGCAGTACCTCCAGCTTTTTGGCACTCTGCTATTACCTGAAGTGTTAGAGTTGTTTTACCAGATGACTCTGGTCCGAAAATCTCAATGACCCTGCCTTTAGGCAAGCCGCCTATTCCGAGAGCTATATCAATTCCAAGGGATCCGGTGGAAATAGTGGGCATATCAACAATTTCTCTGTCCCCCATTTTCATCACAGTGCCCTTACCGAACTGTTTTTCTATCTGCGATAGAGTCTCGCTTAAGTTTTTTTCTTTATCTGACATGTTTTACTCCTTACTGTATGTTTGTACAGTATATTATAAAAAGCTTAAAAGTAAAATAATTATTATCAATTTCATGCTGACTTGTGCATGAGTCATTGCTAAAATCTCTACTTACTTATTTTACAAGTTATTATCATGGCATTTATAGTTACAGAATCATGCATTAAATGTAAGCATACGGACTGTGTGGAAGTTTGTCCTGTAGATTGTTTTTATGAAGGTCCTAACTTCTTAGTGATCCATCCCGAAGAATGTATTGATTGCGCCTTGTGCGAGCCAGAATGCCCCGTGGATGCAATTTTTTCTGAAGATGAGCTTCCTGCAGACCAAATACCATTTATTGAAATAAATGCTGAGCTAAGTGAAATTTGGCCAAATATTACTGAAGAAAAAGATGAGCTCCCAGAGGCTCAGGAATACAAAGAGGTTAAAGAGAAAATTCACTTGCTAGAAAGATAAAGCTTATCTAAATCTCAACGTTGAAGTGTTAACTGGGGCGCCATTTTTTCTTAATTGAAACTTTAGCATTGAAAATGAAGCCTCTGAGCTACCAACTTCGGCAATCTCCATTCCAGCTTCAACAAAATCTCCAACCTCTACATTTATTTTTTTGCAGTGCGCATAAAGGCTAATAAAACCATTGGGATGCGAAATCATGATCAAGTTGCCATATCCAGGTATGTCTGGTCCTGAGATCACAACCCTTCCCGCCCCAACCGCATAAATCTTCCGCCCTATATCTTCTTTATAAATGAGCCAATATTTGCCTTCCTTGCTTGGTTTCTTAGATGCTTTTAGTGGTGATTGCCAAGTTATTTTTTTTTGAGGGGTAGGCAATACATCATTTTGAGAAGCATATAACAAGGATAATTTTTGATTCGGAATAATAATATATGGCTTGGTTAGATTGTTGTTTAAAATAATCTGCTGGGGATCCAAGTTATTTTGTAAAGCAATGGACCATATTGAGTCTCCAGATTTAACAATGTATATCCCTTTAGAGTCCTGAAAAATACGAGCCTCAACAGTTGATTTAAAATTTTCCAAGGAGCTGCAACCAGATATGAAAATTGCTGCTAACGCATAACAGATTAGCGGTTTCATTGAATTAGAAATATCCAGAGCAAAAGATCAGGCCTGAAAAAATTAGCAATAACTGATCTTCATAGGCCTGATAGATCGCTAAAATTATCCTAGGAAGCAAGGCGAGAGATGTGAAACACCCTGCTCCAAATGGAACCAGGATTTCAAGATCAACATTAGAGATACCTTGGATAACTATTCCATAAACACCAAGCACAATTAGCATAGCGCTCCCAGAGATTCCTGGAATTAAAAAAAAGGCAAAAGCTAAAATGCCAGAAAAAAATAAATACAAAGGGTGAAGGTTCGCTGAACCAACTCCTAGATTGCCTAGCAAGAAACCTATCGCTCCCCCACCTATAAGAAAAACGACTAAGGCCGGCTTGCTGACAATAGCTTTAAAAAAATTTGCAACCTGAATGGATAACAGCATCATTAGCCATCCAAGCAATAGAAAAAATGATTGCTCATAGTTAACCAGCAAATAATCTATCCCTTGTGAAAATAAGATTATTGAGAGGAGCATGGAACATACTAATGGGATAAATAATCTTAGCTGGAATGCTATGTTTAATTCTTGGAGATTGAATGATGCATTGCTCCATTTAAGCTCAGTCAAAATATTCATTAAATTCTTATAGATACTGAACATCACAGCAATGGTTGAGCCAGATATTCCTGGGATAAGCTCAGCAATCCCCATTAAAAATCCAGCGCAAGCATATTTAAATTGCAGCATCATCTTTAAATGCTTCCACCCGATGTTCCAGGAAGCATGGGAACAAATGCAACATCTTCATATATTGCCTCTTCATGCTCTGTTTCACTTTTCTTGGTCACAACATACAGTTTTTGCTTACCCTCTAAGCCAACAGGGATAACTAGTTTGCCATCAACCTCAAGTAACTCCATGAGTTCTTCAGGATATTGACGTGGAGCTGCTGCACAAATTATTCCATCAAATTTCATGCTTTCACCCCAGCCCTCAAACCCATCTGCATGCTTAACCATTACATTTCTAATTTTTAACTCTCTTAGGTTTTCTCTAGATTTGATAGTCAGTGGCTTGATCCTCTCGACTGCAAAAATCTCATTCGAAAAATAAGATAGAACTGCTGATTGGTATCCGCAACCTGAGCCAATCTCAAGAACATTGTTTAATACCTTGCCTCGTTTTGATGTGTGGCTTATTAAGTGCTCTGTCATCTTTGCAACAATATAAGGCTGAGAAATTGTTTGCTTATATCCAATAGTTAAAGCTCTATTTTCATAAGCTCTACTCCACAGAGCCTCATCTAAGAAAATATGCCTAGGCACCTGGCTCATTGCATCTAACACGCGAAAATCTTTAATGCCCATTTCAAGCAACAATTGGATCATTTGCTCTTTTGCTCTAGCTGATGTGAACCCAGAATTATGCATTTACAAATACCTCTTCAAAAAGACCCAGATTAGAGTCAGTCGCGGTTAAATTATAATCAAGGATAGAAATAGAAATAAAATTATTATTGACAGCCTGGATATCAGTATTTTTTTGGTTGGGAATTAAGCCTCCTGATGCGCCAAAACTGTATAGAGCCGATGATTTATTTTTCCTAACTAACTTTGGGCTATCGGGCACGCCTCGCTTGCCTAGGCTGGTAATTTTTATACCTTGCACTTCAGAGGCTGGGATATCCGGAAAATTTACATTGACTAAAAGATTTTGATCGGCAGGTAAATTAGTTGCTTGTTGAGTAATTTCTGATGCTTTTTGTGCAATAAATTTAATGTTTTTTGGATGGTATGCGGCCACTGAAAAAGCTACTGGGACATACGTCAGTCTTCGACCAGCAATTGCCGCTCCAACAGTGCCGGAATAAAAAACATCCTCTCCCAGATTTGCTCCTAGATTTATTCCAGAGACAATCATATCAATAGGCTCAGAGATGATGGATAGCAATCCGAGATATGAGCAATCAGCTGGAGTGCCTGAGACTGCATAAATATTTTTTGCAATTTCTTCTACTGCAATTTCTTGATGCAAGCTAATTGCAGCGCTCATGCCACTGCAATTTTTTTTGGGAGCAACTAAAAAAATATTATTAGAAATACCTAAAGCGCTAGAAAGCTCTTTAATACCTAAGGCTGTATAACCATCGTCATTTGTTAGCAAGATATTCATATTAATTTTTTTAATAACGCTATTGCATAAACTGCAATGCCATTGCCCTTTCCAATAATGCCCATTCCTTCTGTTGTGGTGGCTTTGATAGAAATATCACCTGTGTCCATGGCTAGCAAGTTCGCTAGCTTAGCCTTCATGGCTTCCACGTGAGGAGAGATTTTTGGCTGTTCGCAAATAATTACTAGATCGATGTTAGAGGGCTGCAGACCTTTATGCGCCAGTAAGCTCATCGCTTTTTCAAGAATAATTAAGCTTGATAAGTCTTGGTTCTGACTATCAGTATCGGGAAAATAAAAACCGATATCATTGAGCCCGCCAGCACCCAAGAGCGCATCAGCCAAAGCATGAAGAACAATATCACCATCAGAATGAGCCACAATAGAAAGCTCGCACTCTATTGATAGACCCCCTAAAATCATGCCATTGCCTGGCTGAAGTTTATGAAAATCTATGCCACGTCCAATCCTCAAATTCATAGTGTTAGCTAAATTTAAATCATGCATATAAGTAACTTTGAGATTAGATCTATCTCCAGGGATGGCTTGAACTTTAAAACCTGAATCTTCCATAGCCTGAGTTTCATCGGTCAAACTAATACCAGCATCAACTGCATTTTTTAGGGCAACTGTTAACGAGGAGGTATCAAATATTTGAGGGGTTTGAATTTGCATGAAATTCTCTCTATTCACTGCAACTAAATCATTATTTCTTTTTTCTCTTAGCGAATCTACCATCTCAATGACAGGATAGATGCCCTTACATTCCTTGCTTAAATTAAATTCATGCAAAATATCTAAAAAATGCTGCTCCTTCAGCCAAGGGCGGCAAGCATCATGTACAACTGATATTGACAGGTGGTTTGGTTCAAGTGCTTGGATGGCATGAAAAACCGAGGCTGTTCTTGAGCTGCCTCCATTGACCACAGTAATCTTGGGATTAGTTATAAAGGATTGTGTGTGAATGAGATTATCATCTGGGTCAACAGCAATAATAATTCTCGAAACCACAGGAATACTTATAAAAATATTAACAGTATGCTCAAGCATAGTTGTTGCTTGGAACAAATGATATTGCTTAGGTTTGCTAGCTCCAAAGCGCATAGCCTTACCAGCTGCAGGGATGATTACTGCAACTTGTTTATTATTTTGGTCCATGTATTTTTTTTTCGTCAAAGCTCAGAAAATCTTCATTTTTATAAATCAGATTAAGTTCTTCTCTCGCAAATTTTTCTGCATGAATATCATTCTGCTGCTTGCTTTGTATTGATTCCTCTAAAAGATCATTTTGTTTAGATAATATGGTGTTATGTTCAACCAGTAGCTCATTTTCAGCATGCAATTGCATGTAACTTTTTTTACTATTATCGCCAAGGTAAAGACCGTAAAGAGCAGTAACCACTAGAATGAAAAAAAATCCAATCAGGATTTTAACTAAAGACATTGCCAGCAAATTTTAGATTTTTGTTTTTTGCCTCTATCCACAACAATCTATTATATTTTGCTACCCTGTCAGATCTGCATGGCGCACCCGTTTTAATTTGCCCTGTACCTAATCCAACACATAGATCAGCAATAATACTATCTTCTGTCTCTCCCGACCTGTGAGAGATCACTGAGCTGAAATGGTGCTCATTTGCAAGATGAATTGTTTGCATGGTCTCAGTAATAGTTCCAATTTGATTAAATTTAATCAGAATTGAATTGCCTAGAGACTCATCAATGCCTTTCTGCAGCTCTGCAACATTGGTTACAAATAAATCATCTCCAACTAACTGACATTTACTGCCAAGGGCATCAGTTAATGTTTTCCAGCCCTCATAATCGCTTTCATCCATGCCATCTTCAATTGAAACAATTGGATAGCTGCTGCTCAATGATTCTAAATATTTTGAGAATTCAGGAGAGGTGAGTTTAAGCGCTTCGCCCTTAAGTGAATATAAGTTATTTTCATAGAATTCTGTGGCAGCGCAATCGAGTGCAAGGCTAACATCGAGCCCAGGTTTCAAATTATTACTCTCAATCGCTTCTATAATTAACTCTATAGCTTCTTCATGTGACTGTAGGTTAGGAGCAAACCCACCTTCGTCGCCCACTCCTGTACTAAGATTTCTTTGTTGTAATAACTTTTTTAAGCCTCCATATATCTCAACCGACCACTGCATTCCTTGGGAAAAAGAAGTTGCACCCACAGGCATAATCATGAATTCTTGAATATCAATATTATTATCCGCGTGCTCACCTCCGTTAATAATATTTAGCATAGGGACAGGGAGTTGCATATCTAATTTCACAGAATTAATCTCATGAAATACATTGTTGATATATTTATACAGGGGTTGCTCAGATACTTTGGCGCCTGCACCAAGGACGGCCAATGAAACTCCTAAAATTGCATTTGCGCCAAAGTTAGATTTAGTTATAGACCCATCTAACGCAATCATTTTCTCATCAATGGACTGCTGATCTCGCACATCAAACCCAATGAGCGCTGGGGCAATCAGATTATGAATATTATCTATAGCATTCATAACACCCTTGCCCATGTAATCCTTCCCTCCGTCACGAAGCTCTAATGCTTCTCTCGAGCCTGTTGATGCTCCACTTGGTACCATGGAAATAAAAGAGCTACCATTATTTAAATGTATCTCACAAGATATGGTTGGCGAACCTCGGGAATCAAAAACCTGAATAGCTTGGATTGATTGAATATTTGACATAGTCAAATGCTTTCTTGTTGCTTAATAAAAGTATCTAAGGCGGTCAGCTGAGATAAGATTGGATAAATCTGATCAGTCGCTATTGCACAAGGGCCATCGCATTTTGCCTCGTCAGGATTAGGGTGAGCTTCTAAAAATAAACCAGCAATCCCTTGGCTCAGACCAGCCTTCGCAAGGGGTAATAAAAATTCTCTTCTTCCACCCGCTGCATTTCCCAGGCCGCCAGGTAGCTGAAGAGAGTGCGTTGCGTCAAAGATGACGGGCACATTTAAATTTTTCATAATTTGAAAATTTAGCATATCCACAACAAGGTTGTTGTAACCAAAAGCATTACCTCGTTCACATAAAATAATCTGGTTGTTGCCTGCTTCTTCACACTTCTCAATTACATTTTTCATCTCAGGGGCTGATAAAAATTGTGGCTTCTTAAACTGAATAATTTTTTTTGTTTTTGCTGCCG
>JGI20153J14295_10000001_pt1 | contig 200577 bp, 237 predicted proteins | sample COG_03_FD_14295 | JGI IMG/M metagenome (IMG submission 14295) | reverse complement strand
TAAACCAGTTAAACCAGTTAAACCAGTTAAACCAGTTAAACCAGTTAAACCAGTTAAACCAGTTAAACCAAAATCTAAACCAAAATCTAAACCAGTTAAACCAGTATCTAAACCAATTAAACCAAAATCTAAATCGAAAGCACATTTACAAGATGAATTGAGTTTAGATGATATAATGATGCAGGCACAAAAAGAAGCAATTGAAATGTTTCCAAAGGATAAAGCAGCACAAGCAGAATACTTGGATGCGGTACTAGGAGCACAAATGCCTAGTGCTCCTGTTCAATTTGTTACAAGGAATCCAGATGTAAAAACTAATTGTTCTAAATGTTATAGTTATATTAAAAATCGAGACCGTGCAACATCAGGGAAACTGAAATATTATACTGATATGTCAGACTTCTGTTTAAAGTGTCGCAATTCTATAGCAAACCAATATAAGGATATACCATCTAGAAAACTATATAAAAAATATCATAGAGGTCTACTTGATGTAGACAGTATAATACAATATGGACCAAAGGAAGAGTATTATAATGAAACAATGTATGATGCGTCTATGTATTGGTATAATGTTGCAGGTAGAAAAATGTTAGAAAGTGCACCAAAAGCACCTAAGAAAAAACCCACCAGATAATTTAAACTACAAAATAAAAATGAACGCTCTATTTTTAGTATAATGAACACAGTTAAGCTTAAAAGCCTTAATGATACTTTTTACAAATGGGCAAAAAATCAAATTGATAAAATACCAGAAATACCACTTCTTGACATAGACAATGTAGTAATGGATCTATTGGTAGATAAACGAGATGTAGCACATGATGGGTACTGTTCTGATCCAGGAGAAGATTTTGGGGAAACCGTAAGAAATATTAAAAGAACTATATGTCTCTTTGGTGAGACATATAGTGTTCTTCGTCATTATAATGCAATAAATAATGATAAAATGTTATTTATTACAAAAACTATAGTGGATTGCCCAGAAGGTTGTGATTGTGGTAGCGGATATTGTGGATATACGGGAACAAGTAGGGTCACCTGGTGTAAAATTAAAGAGCCGTAATTTGATTATTTATTATCATTTTGATTATTTATTAATAATTTTATTATTTATTATAATGTTATAGTCTTTGTTGAAAAGTGCACCAAAACAACTTATTCTACTATATTAAAGAAATTGATAAGTGTAAATATGAAAATATTTATATTATATGTGAAGACCGTAAAAATCCAGTTGTAAATGAATTACTGAAATTATATAAAAATGCCGTTTATGAGAAAAATACTTTGGAAAACGATATTAGAATAATATTAGGAACTACGAATATTATATTTAGCGTTGGAAGTTTTATTCCATCTTTAATGTTGTTGTCTAATAATATTAAATATATTTATGGATTCCCGTCTGCAGATCAGGCATTACAGGATATATATAAAACGTTACTACCTTTGAAAAAGACAAACATGGTATGTTTTGATGAATTAGGAGAATATTATAAAGTTATGAAACCTTGGAAAAATACAATAGTACAAAGGAATTATATTTTAATTTATAATCGTAATTAACTCGGAGTTTTAAATGTTCAAATGTGTAATATTATGTGTAATATTATGTGTAATATTATTATATGTAATATTATATATAATATGACAATGATTCATATTATTATATAATAATATGAATCATTGTCATATTTCAATTATGTGTAATGAATTGCCATTTTTAAAGTATAAATTGCCATTTCTATATAATCATTTCAAACAATTAATATTTGTAGATTACGATATTTTTGACAAATGTAATTTAAATGATGGTACAATAGAATATATTGAAAACTTTAATGACATAGACACAATAAAATAACATTAATTAAAGATTTTAACCCTTCATATGTAATAAAATACTGTGGAGTAAGTATAATAGAAAAACAAAAAATGTTTGCAGCCGCATCTAAATACGTATATGATAATATTGATATAGTTTGGGCTACTGATTTAGACGAGTTTTTTGAAAAAGATTTAATAAACGAAGTGGAAAATATTTATCTAAATGACACACAACTAGTAAGCATCGATTTGCCACATAAGATATTTGCTTATAATCAATATAATATTTATAATAAAAATGATTTTTATATCAAACCTCGCATAACTAAACATAAAAAAGGGTTTTTATACGGACATTGTAACTTTGAAACCTATGGAAAAACCATTAAATACACAAAACGATACTTATATCATTTTGCATTTGTAGGATTTAAAAGATGTGATTTCAAGTTTAATAAAATATACAAAAGTTTATGGTGGAAACCATGGCTGGAAGCTTATTTAAAAGCAATATATAAAAAAGAAAAACATATAATTCTTTACCACCCTGCTGATACTAATATGTATACTATTCCATATAATGGCGGTTATCCTGACTACATTGATGTAGATACTATGTGTAAAAGTTTGGAAAAATAATTAAAATGATTTAATCCAATAATCGGTGTTTCTATTTGATGACCTAAATTTATATTCTTCACATCCATCCATTAATATTTTTATAGGCATATAAGAACCATCACTCGCAGGATTTTCTATTCGGTTTGAATCGTCTAATATTAATATTCCTCCTTTTTTTAATTTATTTAATGAAGCATACGCACAATTAACTCGGTGTATTCCATCAACTATTATGATATCAAAATATTCATCTGGTATATTTGTGTTAAATAATTCTTCAATTGTATTACAATTGTAAAAAGTTTCATCTTTACTTGGCTGTGATATATAATCTACTTTTGATAATATATATTTTACTTTATTATTCAATTTTATTATACCATTTATCACTGTGTTCAACTGAATAAAGATTATCTGTATATTTGGAAAAGAAAACATTACTATTTCCTGACCCAAACTCTAATATTTTTGTATTAACATTTATTTTTTCTTCTAACATAGTTACAACATCTGGATGTATCCAAGGCTTTACGTTATTTTCGTTCATTTATATATAATAATTATTAATAATTATATATAATTATATTATTATATATAAATGAACGAAAATATATTATCTCTACCTGTTTAATTTGGTGAAGCAATTGATAAACTAACCATTTTGGATATAAAATGTGATAAGATAACTGACCATCGCAAAATAGAGGTCCAAAAAGAATATGATATTTTATATGAAAATTTAAAAGATTTCATTGTAAAATTTGATGAACTATATTGTTCTATGAAAAAAATAAACTTACTTATTTGGAATCAAATGGATGTATTACGAGATGGCACTACAAGTGATGAAGATTATATGAAATTATGTAGAGAATGTATTGAGAGTAATGATATTAGGTTTCGTATTAAACATAAAATAAACTTGATATCAAACTCCACATTAAAAGAACAAAAAAGTTACAAAATAAATACATTAGTCATTCATTTAAATTGTAATGAAGAATATTTCCATTTATTTTTAGAACCAATTAAATACTTTTCTTACATTTATGATGAAATAATAATCATATCTGAAAAAAAAATAGATAAAATAAGAAATATATTTGATTATGATAATACAATAAAATATAATATAGAATTAAATGAATTAATAATTAAACAAGAATGTAACTTTCAGAACAATTGCTATACAATAAATGAAATATATAAAATAATGAATATTACGGAACAAAACTTACAAATGTTCTAATTTTCGTAGTGGATTTCCAACATAAACTCCTGGTTCCACAATATCTTTAATAACATTACTATTCATGCCTATAATTACGTTATCGCATATAGATATGTATTCTTTTATAGCACTATTTGTTCCAATTAAAATATTGTTACCAATTTTGCAATTCCCTGAAATATTTACTCCTGGACTACAAGTAACAAAATTGCCTAAAGTAGTATCATGTCCAATTGTAGAATTTAAATTTATATGATTACATAATCCAAGTGTAATATTAGTTGTCAATATACTACCAGTACATATTATAGACCCATTACCTATAATAACACTATTTCTATCTAATATATTATGATAGTCATGAATATAATATATATAGTTTAAATCCTGAAATTGATTATATATTTTATTTCTTAAAAATGGATCACCCTGTGCCAACAAAATATCATATTTTTGTTTATTAATATGTTCTATATTTATTATATCTTTATCAGATTTGTCTATGATATCTGATAAAAGGTGTACTTCAATCTTTTTTTTTTTAATATGTGATATTTAATTTCTCTAGCAAATCCACCTCTACCAAATATTCCAATAATCTTATTCATTATATTATGTTAATTATATTATTTTATAATATTTTTAACTTTCTCATAAATATACATTCCACCTCCAGCCGATGGTAATGCTCTTAAATAAACTAAACTTATACCTTTATATAACATAGTAATATTAAAGGTTCTAAGTATTTGACCATAACTTTTGTTTTTAAATATAAATTTATTGGTTTTTATAGTATCTAACGGATATGTCACCGACCACATTGTTAATGAAGCTAATGTTCCATTACAAAAACTACTATCAAAATATTTTGAATAGAAATTATAAGAGTATAAAAATAAAAAGCTACTTAGAGTATTTCTCAATATTTCAATGTTAAATCCATTATATATGTTTTTATTTAAATTATGTAAAATAGTTTTTTTAAAGTTTAGGTTTGTATTATAAATATAGTTTGAGTTAATAGAATTGATAGGTATCATATATATATTCGAAATTATGCTTGGTATTATAGATGCCAAAAAAGGAGATTTATACTCATTTTTTAAATTTTCATACATGGCAAAAGTAATAGCCCTATCAATTGGAACTGCAATGAGTGGAATGAATAATCCTCTAAGTGAACCTTTATAATGTTTTTGTATGGCATCAATTGTATTTTTTTCTTGATTGCTTTGTAATTTTATCCTAATATAATCAAATGGATAACTGATACAAACCCGTGTTATACCTTGTAAATACCCCGGTATAAATAATTTTATATGCTCTTTATATTTATTTTCCATAATACTATATAATAATTCCACTTTAATACTATATACAATAATTCCACATTAATACTATATAAATTTGTATATAACATCAACAACCAGTTTCTGTTCTTCATATGTAATATTCGGTGATGATGGAATCATGATAATCTCTTTATTCAAAACATAACTAGTTTCGTCATCATTTTCCACCATTTTTAGATGTTCATGAGCATTTATTGGATAAAAAAATGGTCTGATATCAATATTATTACTTTTGAAAAATTCACTAGTTTCTTCAATTGTTTTAGTATTATCTAGAATTCGCAAAGCATATATCCATGGAGAGTGTTTTGTATTTTCTTCTTTTTTTATTAATTTTATTTTTCCTAATTTTACCAATCCTTCTAATAAATTATCATAAGTTTGAAATATTTTGTATTTATTTTCTAAAATATTTTCAACGTCATTTAATTGGTCATATAAAAATCCAGCTTCAATATTAGTCATTCTATAATTATAAGCATAAACATTATGTAAATATTTGGTTTCGGACATACCTTGGCTATACACTGATTTCATATAGTTATAAACTGATTTGTCTTGTGTAAAAAAAGCACCTCCTTCTCCAGTTGTAATTATTTTATTTCCATAAAATGAACATGATGAACATAATGAAGATTCGCTCATTCCAGAAAACATATCTTCATATTTTCCAAACATACCTTCACAATTATCTTCTACAAAAATTAAATCTGGTCTTATTCGTTTCAATCGCGGAACATTTATAACATTTCCTAAATTATGAACTATTAAGACAGCTGCGTTTTCATTTAATGTTTTTATATACTCTTCGTCAGTAGCAATATTCCATGTATTAATATCCATTTTCATCAATTCTATTTGCTTAATGTTATATTCCATTAGTACAGCATTCCAAGCAGCAATATAACAATTATTTGGAACATAAATTTTATTTATATTAGGATATTTAAATTTTAATGCTAAAAATAAACAATGTGTTGCACACGTTCCGTTTGACATCAAAATAGAGTGTTTTGAATTTATAAAGCTTTTCAGTTTTTCATTTGCTAATTCTACTAGTTTCCCATGATTGGAAATCCATCCTTCTTTAATAGCATTTATCGCGGATTCTTTATATTTATCGATGGATGGTTCATAAATATTTATCATATATTTAAATGTATATATTATATTCTATAATAATAAACAAATGTGTTGCATACGTTCTCGTTGGACACCAAAATAGAGTGTTTTAATTCTACAAGTTTCCCAAAATTGGAAATCCATCCTTCTTTATATTTATCCTTGGTTCATAAATAGTTATCATATTCTATAATAATCTAGAATAAAACAGTTGTATTTTTGTAAATTACATCCTTTCCCATCCCACCCTTTTACTATTAATATTATTAGAAGTAATATCATCGGATTTAATATGAATTATATCTAATTATTATGTAATCTATTTGATCTTCAATACTTTTTAATCTAGTTTTTTCTTTGGAGGAGATACAACTACACGTGAAGCATTTGAGATAGGGACCCCTATAATTACTTTGCCCCATAAATATTTAGGTAGTAGATGGACACCGGCATATTATAATCATATAGGAATAACTGAACTAATTGCTAAGAATATTGATAAATTTCCATTTTATTTACGTCGTGGTGGGATATATGGTCACAATATTGTAATTTTAGATATTTATAACAATTGTAAACCATACTCAGATTATGATTTATCAGAAAATATTAAAGAAAATAATAATAAAAGATTATGTCGAGCGTATGGTTTAAAATATATTATAAACCATATAAATAATATAAACAAAAAAAACGTTAAATTAAATTGAATTGAATTCTAATTTAATTTAATGTCTGTATATAGTATAATTTCTTCACATTTTGCAGATACGCGCTCTGCAACAAAGGTATGGAGCTCTGTTAATGAATTTACCAAAGGATTATCCCCAGGTGGTTTAATTCTTGATGCAGGATGTGGCAGTGGGAAAAATATGAATCTACGTCATGATTGCGAGTATATTGGAATTGATAATTGTCAAGAGTTTATTGATATATGTAAACAAAAAGGATATAATGCTAAATATGGTAATATTACATCTATTCCGTTTCACGATTCATATTTTACTGATACTATGTGTATTGCAGTAATTCATCATATACGTACAAGAGAATTACGTGTTAATGCTATAAAGGAATTAGTAAGGGTAACTAAACCTGGAGGAACAATAGTTATTCAAGTATGGGCCAAATCGGCTGCATTAAATCCAAAGAGGGAAAGTAGATTTGAATTGATAAATGAACAATCTGATTATAATGTAAAGTGGTTAAATAAGACTGATCGTAAAGAATACATTAGGTTTTATCATATGTATGAATCATTAAATGAACTAAAAGATGAAGTAATTAGTGCGTCATCTATTAAATCCAAAATACACGGGTATGAAGTTTTGGATAATTATGTAATTTCATTTATTGGTAATGATTGAAATATTTTTATAAGGCTAGGATATAATTTTATTTGTTGTGTAAATATAATTTTAGATCTAAAATTATCAGAGAGTAATGTATTGAAACTTATAAGGGTGTCATATGAAATGACACCCTTTGCTACTAATATAACAGCATATTCGATTAAATAGTCAAATATATAATATTTACCTATTTTATTAACGGCTTCATTATATTTTTGAATTAATTGGCAATGTAATTTAGTTTGAGCATGATTCGCTTCAAGTGATTTTATAAAATCTTTACTGATATCTTTATCAGATAAAATGGACTCAGTCGACATTTTAGAAACAGTGTCGATTAAATCCGATTCTTTTAACTCGTTGGTATCTAATTTAATATTCACTATTTCTTTAATATGAGAATTAAACATACATTGAAATGTATTACTTAAGTTTAGCATTGAATTATTATAATAATTCAATTTTAACACATAAATGTTTTATCTTCTTTAAAGGTTATTGAAGAAAATAGACAATGAAATTCTATTATTGCATCCATTTTGGAATAGAATGAGGATATGAAATATCTGTAGTTTTTTTTGGTATTAAATCTGCATTGTAAATCATAATATATTTTGTATTCAACTGTTGTTTTTTATTTTTTACTATCTCTCTTGCTGTATGTATATCATATGTAACGCCGAATATTTCAACATTACCTGGAATGGATACATCAACATATTTTGTAAATATGTTATTTGTATCCAATGGACCTGTGCTCCCTTGTGGGGATTGGATATTATATCCAATTATAACGTAACAAACTTGCATATATTATATAGTATATAATATACTTCAATTTATTAAATGTGGTTCAACTAATACTTAATATAAATATTTGAATAATTCATGAGACATATGTAATGAAGCCAATATCTAATAATTTTGAGTGATATTGTATAAATTAGTTAATTATATTGTACATAATTTTTATGTACATATCCATAAATAGGTCAGGTAAAAGAATTTAAACATTCGTTGAATTATAGAATTCAATATAATTATATTATTAATGAGTCTAATTCAACAATATTCTAATGACCAACAAATGAATGGAGGAAATGCATTACCTTTTCAACAAATCGATACAAGAGACCAGGGTTCTGATTCAGATTTATTATTACAACAACGCATTAATGAACGCCAGAGTTTGGGTGGAGGATTTGGTAATAGAGGTCCACTACAGCCTCAACAGCCTCAACAGCCTCAGCAGCCTCAGCAGCCTCAACAACGTCAACAACGTCAACAACCTCCTCAATATCGACAACCATATAATCACCAACAAGGACAATATCAATCACCAGGCCAATATCAATCACCAGGCCAATATCAACACTCGGGACAATATCAACCACCAGGCCAATATCAACAACCGGGACAATATCAACAATCGGGACAATATCAACAACAATCAGGACAATTACCTATTCCAACAGTGCCATTGGGAAGGGGTATGGCTAATGCACATCCAGCGTTAGTTGCTAAAATTCAAGAAATGAATCCAATGGCACAACTACAGTTTTCGCGTCAAAATCCTGTGGTGTATGCTCAAATTTACAATGAGATACAAAAACAAAATAATCAGCTATATGATCGGCGTCCTGAATTAGACGGAAAAGACGATAGATTGGAAGACGATAAAAGAAGACGTAAATCTGACACGGAAAGTGAGGGATTAAGTGAATCAGAAGATAATAAATCTTCGTCAGATGAGACAAATCATCATACATCTGATGAAGATGGTGAATTAAATAAACCACATACTAAATCAAAAAAAGTAAGGAAATCTCGTAAATATATGGGTAAAGATATTGATATTACTAATGATAATAGTAGGTCTAAGTATAAAGGTAGTAATGTAGTCTTTTTACCAATTGATTTTCGTAGTAATTTGTGTGAGATGGACGGAAATACAAAATATATTGTTAGTTTTCCTAGCAAACATAATGTATATGGTATTGAATTAGAGTCATGTATAATGGGATGTGCATCGGCTCTTGAAAGCGAACCATACATCTATATGGTAATTGATGAAATTGAGGGGAATTATTGTATAACTGGAGAGCGTGATTTATCTGTATTTGGTAAATTAGTGCAGGATAAACAGGTTAATAATTTTATTTATTATAAGACACATAATTGTTCTAAGGAATTTAAGATTCCTAAACGATTGACACAATTAACCATATCATTTCTTAAATATGATCAACAACCGATAGCAATGGGTAAAATAAGTATTAAAGAGTTGAGACAGTCACGTAATCACATTAAAGCTATAAGTAAAACTCCACATCATCTTCACGTTAATGATAAAATAAATGTGTGTCATCGTAATGACGATTTTATTACAGTTGATAATGTAGAAGTAATTGGTGTACCTAATATTGATACGGCCATAATGGATAAACCTTTATGTTCATTGGATTCAGCAAATAAACAACAATGTCTAAGCTTTGAAAAAGTAGGATTAAAGTGCACACTAACATTTAAATTAATAACAAATTGAATGTAATATTATATGTATTACATGTCATTAAATACAGAGCAACAAAAATGTTTTGACGCTTTTATTCAAGGTCATTCTATAGTAGTAACTGGTCCAGCTGGTTGTGGAAAAAGTTATTTAGTAAAAAAAATAAAGGAGCATTGTCATGATAATATGATTAATGTATCTATTACTGCATTAACAGGGGCTGCAGCAAGTTTAATAGGTGGGGTTACATTACATGGTTGGGCTGGAATTGGTCTAGGTAAAGGTAGTTCTAAAGAGATATACTCAAGTATGCAGAGATATAGAAAACCAAATATAAAAAAATGGTATGAAACAAGTGTATTAGTAATAGATGAAATATCAATGATGGATGCAGCATTGTTTAATAAATTACATTTATTAGGGCAAATAATACGTAAAGACAATGATAGTTTATTTGGTGGAATACAATTGATACTATGTGGGGATTTTGCCCAACTTAAGCCAATAGTAGACCGTAATACAAGATTAAAGTTTGCATTTGAGTCAGCAACATGGCAAAAATATTTAAATAATAATACATATTATTTAGATACGATAGTACGCCAAACAGATCCAATTTTCCAGAAATTACTAGGACGTATACGTTTAGGCGGATACACACAAGCTGATCGTACATTACTTAATACACGATTAATTTCTGATGAATCAGAAGCGGAAGTTACTGTAATAATGGATGATAAGACTGAAAATATAATCAAAGCTACTAGATTATATCCAAAAAAAAGGGATGTTGATCGTGATAACACATCAGAATTAAATAAACTCATAGATCTAGGAAATAGTCCAAAAACATATATTTCATACGATACAGCTATTGCCAAAAAGTCCAGGCAACATGTTAACATGTTGCCAAAACATACAAAAATTTTAGATGCTTGTACCAATGCCCCATCTACAGTTATATTATGTATTGGAGCGCAAGTGATGTTAATTAAAAATAAGGATATGGAAAAGCAATTAGTAAATGGGTCGCGTGGGGTTGTTATTGATATAGATGGTAGTGGGTTACCTATTGTATTGTTTGATAACGGAGAACAGGTAACTATACAGGAGGAGATATTTGAGACAGAATCAGGCGATAATATTTTTACACGAAAACAACTTCCTCTTATTCTAGCATGGGCATTGACTATACATAAATGTCAAGGCGCTACATTATCTAACGTAATCACTGATTTAGCTGAAGTATTTGACGAAGCACAGGTATATGTAACCTTAAGTAGAGCTAAAAGTATAGAAGGATTATTTATAGTTAATCTTAATTATAGTAAGATTAAGTGTAATCAAACAGTTAAGAAGTATTATACTGAACTACAATCTAAACGAAGTAATATAGTATAAGTAAATGGAAATATGTTATTTGTGTCAAACTTTATCATTTTTATATCCAACTGGATGTGGTAATGATGAACATGAGGCCTGTATGTTATGTATTAAAGGGACTACTTTGTCCAGGTCTCCACAAAGTAATAATTTAAGGTCAGTCTTAAAGACTGAAGTGGAATGTCCGTATTGTATGACTAAAAGTTCAAAATATTATATGGTTAAACTAGAACAAACACCTAAAAAAATAAAAGAACATGACATAAAAATTGCTATTAATAGACTAATTGCAATATTTGATCAATTATGGTTGTATCAGGGAAGAAATAACGGATGGTGGTTATTTAATGAGGAAGTACATGAACAATTAGAAAAATTTAGTAAGGATATTAACAATAAGTTTGAATGGGTTATATGTGGACAAACGATGGAATATGATTTTAAACATATGATACAAAGGAATGTTAAGAATGGGTCAGTTAGATGTATTAAACAAATAGGCATAAATGATATTGATAATCATGTTATTAAAGGTATAGCAGGATCTCAATAAAGAAACTGATAGATAATTAAACATAATAATGACTAAAATTATGACATTAGAACAAATATCCCAAAATGATATTCGTTTAATTAATAATAATGATACTGGAGGTATCAGTATTTATCAGATGCTAGGAGAACCTATTAAAGCTATAGAAGCTATAGACATTATTAAACCTATAGACACTATTAAACCTATAGACATTATTAAACCTATTAAACTTATTAAACGTAAGAGACGTAAATTATATATAAAAACACCAATTCTTCAATGTAATATAGGTATATGCGAAGGTAATAATATAAACTTAAATTTTACTGCATCATTTCATAAACAAATATATGATTTAGAAGAATATATTCAAAATGAACTTCAGAAACATACAAAATTTTTAAATATGGATGAACAAGACACAATTGGAAAAGAATCTATATATCGTAGTATGATTAAAAACGATGATGGGGAAGAATATATTAAACTCTATATCAATAAAAATAGTAAGGTATTTGATCGTGATAATCAAAGAATCGACACTGATAAATACGATGAATATTTATCAGGTAAATTTTGTTGTGCGTTAGTGTTAGAATTATCAGAGATTAATGTTTTTGCAGATAAAGCGCAATTTAAACCCAATGTTTTTCAATTAAAAGTATATTCATTTAGTTTATTGCCGTCTGGATGTAAAATATACGATAATATTGAATTATTCAATAAAGAAATGAAGAGAATAAAATTAGAACAAAATAACGATTGTGTCGAAATGACAGCTTATGATGACGCAGTAATTGAGTACGATCCAAATGTAAATGAATTATTAGATTAATAAAGTAATCCTATAAAATACGGTTAAATACGGTTTAAATTTATTCTTGTTAATATTTTAATTACAAAGTATTATACTTTGTAATTAAAATATATACTTAGTTCTGACGTGGTTTGACATTTACACTTACTTTATTATCATTTGTGATATTATCAAACTCTGGAATATCATCATCGTCTTTATCATTATTAGATCTGGTTGGATGTTGAACTGACCATCCTGTCCAACCTGATTTATTACCACTACCATATGATTGATTAAGAGCTCGTTCAATATAGGTTTTAAAACAACGGCGTTTTGGTACATCATCGCTATATTCGCTTTTAAACCAGGTTTCGAAATAGCTATAAGCTTCTTCTAATTTGATGTTTCCATTAGCATCTTTAATGAAGAAATCATCAATGAACATAGCGTAAGAATCACTGTCCTTTCTGTACTCTTTTGTTGCATCAGATATTTCTTTTGGTGCAAGAAGGCCTTCTGATTTATATATTTTATACCAATGTGTTAATAATACAAAAAACCATGGAGACCAGTAAGGGAAATTATGTGGTAAATCTGTGTTACGACTAAATTCATAAGGACCATTAGGTTTTCCTTCAACAAATTTAGCAATAAATTCGAGAACAACCATACGACGCCAAGTACCATCATCATCACTTCCTGTCATTTTGGGTTTATTATTACATAATAGAGCTAAACTGAATTGTGGTTTAAATTGTTCGCCACCAGAATATAATCCACGTAAGAACATTTTATCATTACCAGACAATTCTTTCATAAGACCAGTATTTATTTTAGATCCTTCATCTGGTTCCTGCATGCTTCCAAAACGTGCTTTCTTTCCCATCATTAATTCAGGTGTTGCTTGTCCTGTCTGTGATCGTTTGCTTGTTATAAAGGTGATAGGAAGTTTGAAACAATACTGTCCATATGCCATCTCTAACAATTCTATAACTTTAGATTTACCATTACCACCTGTACCTGTTAATACATGAAATTTTTCATCTGTATTGTATCCTTGTAAACATGATGCCAAAAATTTCCAAAAATATCTCCGTGATGCATCTTTAGGCATAATTTGTTTCATAAAATCCATTATTTCTTGGGCTTCTCTTATTGAAGAGGTTTCCTCTTCAACACTAATATCACACTTTTCGTATTCTGGAAAATCATTTAGTGTAGACATGCTAACACGGTCCTCTGGTCGTCCGTCACGGAATGCGCATTCTTTTAAATCATATACACCATTTTCTAATCCAACAAGGAAGGGATTTTCATCCAAGGTGTCTTCGAATTTAGGGTCATAGAATAAAATAACACATTCTTTCATAACCTTTTCTTTAAAAGTAATATCGCGTAATTTATAGCTAACATCAGCTAAAGATTTACTGCGATGAAGATAATGATCCTTGTTTTCATCAACGCTTTCCATTGCCATTGTATTGTATCTATTTACTAAGAATAAATATTCATGCAAGACATCCTTACCAAGCTTTTTCTTTAATGACATTCCATCCTCTGTTATTTTCCATGAATGATTGACAAATTCAGCCCATTTTCGTCCTTTTGCATCTAAACAAATATATTGATGTTGAAACATTTTATGGATAACTTGTGCAACGTCTTGAGTTACTCCACTAACACTACACATCATTAAATTTTCTAAGAATCCGCTTCTTGCTTCATTATAGTTTTTAGGATCATCTAATCTTGCCCATCTATGAAGAGAACCAATATTAAGTCCTGAAATGGACTCTGAGAACCCATACCATCTTTTTTCATCTATAGGTTGCCAGCTATCTGATCTTTTACTGAATTTAATCCATACATCTATTAAACTTGGACTTATATTATGTAAACATATACCAACATCGATCCATGAATCGTAATCATCTGTTCTCCATCCTGCTAATAAGTCTACCAATTTTGTGGCTTCTTCTATTTGTGCTTTTTGTTCATCTGCGCTTACTCTCATAAGAGTCTGTTTTTTAATTGTATTTGAACGATAACCAGTACGGACTTCCTTTTTTATTTTTTTAGTTGATATGGCGTCTACTATATCACTAACTTCTTCTCTAACTTCAAATGTATATTCTTTAGGTACACGATGAACTGATAGGAGGTTAATTAAAGTTTCTACATTATCAACACCTTTGGAAAGAATAGCTAATTCCTCAAAATCACTGAAGCTACACGATTTATTTTCTTTTTCATTCTCATTCTCTATCTCCTTTGTTTTTTTTAACCGTAATACTTTATATAAAGTATATGGTTTGTTGCCAGGTTTTCTAGACCCATACATTAACCAATTGTTGCGACTAATAACTGCTAGGTCTACAACATCATCATTGCTGTTTTTAATATCTAGAATACCAATATTAGGATTTTTTAAAAAAAGATCTATTTTTTTAAGAACTTCTGAACGTATTGCATGTTGTATATCAACATGACAACAAATATTAGGATATAATATATGTATACCATCTTTCATATTTCCTTTAGCAGGATATGGATTATTCCGTTGAAACACATATGCATCAATTGGATGATCTTCAGGCATATCAATATATGATGATATGGCTGTTGCATAGAGTTTTAATAATTCCTTAATATGATTATCATTGTGTTGTCTATTGCTATAATTCATAGCATATTTTAAGTCAATATCAATCTTGATACATGATTCCTGTAGAGGTTTTTCAGTAAGGAAAACCTGTTTTTTATTACAGAGGGCTATAGCAATTAATTTATGTAGTTCCATTCTATTATCCATTGGAATGTTATATGATGCTCTAGGATTTAGAGAAGTATGAGTAAATATAGCTTTTCCCTCCTCATCTTTCGTACCAGTAGATTCATATTGTCTTAAGAACTTAGACAACTCAATAGACATTATATATGAGTATATATAATATTCATTTTTATGTATTATACATTATTACAACCAGTGATAGCTATAATAATACTGAGTATTATTTCAAGTTAATCTACCGTTGCATTTAATTTTAAAAAATATTCAAAGTAATTTTAATGATACCTATAGGTATCATTAAATTACATTGATTGCATTGAATGTAATTTCTTTAAAAACACGGCGCACTGACAGAAGGTTTAATAAATCTTCTATATCCTTATGTCCTTCTGAAGGAGTATCTATTTCAATAAAATCATTATTTACATGTAAACGCAATACTTTATATAGTAAATATGGAGTGTAACCTGGTTTCATTGAACCATATGTTAACCAGCAATTACGATCGATGCTATATTGATCTATAACATCATTATCCTTGTTTTTAGTGTTTAGTATACCTATGGTAGGATTTCTTAGGAACATATCTATATGGTTGAGTACTTTTGTACGTATTGTCTGTTGAATATTTACATGGCAGCATATATTTGGATATAATATATGTATTCCATCTTTCATACTACCCTTATTAGGATACGGTTTGTTTCGTTGTAATACATATGCATCAATAGGATAATCTTTAGGTAAATCAAGACACGATGAAATAGCTGTTGCATAGAGCTTTAATAATTCCTTAATATGGTTATCATTGTGTTGTCTATTGCTATAATTCATACTATATCTTAAGTCAATCTCAACCTTGATACATGAAACATAAAAAGGTTTTTCCATAAGAAACATCTTTTTCTTATCACATATTGAAGTGGCAATTAAGTTATGTAATTCTTTTCTCTTGTCATCAGGTATATTATATGCGCATTGTTTTATTATAGAGGAATGTGTAAATATAGATTTACCATTTGCATCTTTAGTACCAGTAGATTCATGTTGTTTTAAGAACTGCAATAATTCTGTTGACATTATAGTAATCCGTAAACAATCATTTTTTATTTGTAAAATACTCTAGCCAATAGTTATATATTTTATAATCATTGGGTGTCCCCCAGCATAAATAATTTGTAACATTGAATATTTTTATATTATATCCCATATTTACTAACGGTTCTATCATGTTATCAATATAAAATTCGTTATTTGTTCTGCAATTCATTTTATATATAGTATTTAAACCTTCTTTGAAATAAGAAGCCTTCTTAAAGTGTATAGTACCAATAATAGCATACTTATTTTCCAATTGTTTCGCCAAATGAAACAGGTAGAGATAATATATAATACGTATAATACGTATAATATAATTATATTATAATTATATTATAATTATAATATAATGGAAAGTTCTGTAATAAATACAAATAAGGATAACGTTGATTATGTTAAATATGAAAATTTATATTTTATAAATAATGAATATGTATTTTTAACAACACAAAAAAGATATTGTTTTAAAAAAAATATATACTATGGGTGGGGCTTTAGACAATACATATAAGGATAGATTTACATTATTACCAATTATTAAAGAATTTTCAAATATAAGTGAATTAAATGATTATATAAATAATTATGATTTTAATAATATTGATGAGGTAACATGCTGTTTGACACATTACTGGGATCATAATATAGCACACGCTTTATTTGATTCACTATATCCAATTTATTTGGCATTATTACAGTTTTATTCTCAAGAAACAAAATATAATATTTTTATAGATATTATTAAAGTAATTGGATGGGTTTTTCCTGGACATGCGTCAAGAGAATATTCAATAGATATATTTAGAAAATTTTCAAAGGGAGATATAATTATAAAGAAAAAAAATGTGAATTATAAATTTAGTATACTGATAGGTGGTAGTGAAAAAGCAGGGATTTCTGGTGTAAATGTAAATGGTATAATGCCAGGTAAAGAAATTAGTGCGTTGGACAAAATGCGTGATAGAATGTTTGAAGTTTACAATATATTGCAAAAAAAAGAAAATAAAATAAATTTCACTATTATTAAAAGTTCTAGATATATTAAATCAGAGATGAAAAGCATAAATAGATTGAATAATTATATAAATTGTTTTAGTGATAGAAGTTGTAAAATTATTTCTTGGTATGATGTTAAAACATTTAAAGAACAGTTAGAAATAATGTCTTCTACAGATATACATATATCTGGTGCGGGTTCAAGTATGTTAAATTTCCCTTTTTTAAGGGAAGGGAAAACACATATTAATTTAGGTGTGAATGAAATTAATCCATTACATAGATTTGGAAAAGATGCATGTATTATGCCTGGATTATTAGAAGTAAATATCTGCCTTTTACCAAATACAATTTTTGTAGATTTCTATAATATATATAAACATGGATCAATAAAATACGATCAGATGACTGAAATAGTAGAGAAAAATATAAAAATATTAAATACAGAAAAACACACTATTGTTCCAAGATATGTAATAGCGTGGAAAAAATTATGTATAGATGAACCGACAAAAATGAAAAATTTAATTGAAAGAATGACTTACCCAAAATCAAATTACCCGGATTTAATAAATATAAGATTCATGGATGTGGTTGTTGCTGAATTTCCACCTTATGGGAATAATAATTCATTTAAACATTTATTATAATAATTTATACAGATGTATATACCAATATTCAAACGAAATGTATATACATTTCGTTTGAATATTGGTATATTCATCCTGTTTGGACCAAAAACTTAGGTAGAACTATTAATTTTTAAAATTTGATCAAACTTTATAATTAAATTTTTATTTAAATTTTTTTCATATAATTCAATAATATGATCTTTTATTTTTTTGGAATTTATCATCTCATTTAAATTATATTTTTTTAAATCCATACTTTCTATATACACATGTTGAAAATTTGGTGTTTTAGATACAGAAAATGGTTTTTGAGCAGATATAAAAAAATCAATAGTGCTTGAAATACCTGTATTTTTTATATGAAATAATTTATTCATATTTTCCAAAAAATTATAAAGGCGTTTTTCTTGATATAGGTGCATATGATCCTATAATTATTTCAAATAGTTATTATTTTGAATTAAATAAATGGGATACATATTGTTTTGAGGCAAATCCAAATTTAATACCAAACTTAAAAATGCATAGAAAAAATGTATTTAATTGTGCTGTTTCAAATGAAGATAAAGAAGATATTGATTTTAATATAGTTTATCAAAATTTAAATAATGATAGTTAATTTGTCGATTGCTTCACCGAGAGATACAGGTAAAGATATTATAGTATCCATATACTTTTATATATAATAATTAGTTTAAATATATTATATTTATACTAATTAATGGTAGATAATATTTCAAGTATTTTAAATTCATATAATACAAAAGATAAAAATCAAGTCAGGTATCATTTTAAAAATTTATATTTTATAAATGGATCATTTTATTTTTATACTATCGAAGAAAATATAGAAATTGATAATATATTAGTAATTTTTAATAATTATTTAAATATACAGGTTATTAAAGTAAATAATAAAGAAGAAATAAATAGTATTTTAAATAATACCGAAATAACAACTATTACAGAACCTACTGGTTATGCATATCATTATTATGATTGGAATATAGCACATGGATTATGCGATACACTTTATCCCTTATTTTTAAATTATTTACACTTTTTTTCTAACCCTGATGAAAATTTCAATATGTTTTTAAAATTATTTGTTATTAAAGGGTGGACATTTCCTTCCAACGCATCTAGGAACTGGTTGTTAGAGGTTTTTAACGTATTCTGTGGTGGTAAATTATTATTGGACCATGGTAATGGTTCTTGTAAAAATTATAAATTTGAAAATATTTTTATAGGCAACGCTAGTGGAGGTTTACAAGGTGCAAATATGAATATAAACGCATCTATTTTGGGTAAAAATAATTTTACATTAGAAAAATTCAGAGACAGAATGTACAATAAATATAATATAAACTATAATGAATATAATAATGAAGATGTATTAATAATTGATAGTGATAGATTGTCTCGGGATGATAAATGTATTATGTCTAATTTAAAAGATTATTTTTTGAAAAAGAATAATAATTGTAGTATTGTACAATGGAGGGATATCCCTAATTTTAAGGAACAATTAAAAGTTATGAGTAAAGTTAAATTTCATATAAGTGGCTCTGGAACATCTTTATATAATTGTATGTTTCTTAGGGATGGTTCCATAAATTTATTATTAGGAACATCTCAAATATGGTCTATTTCAAAATACCCCGGTCTTATGGATATGGCTATTTGTGTATTATCTAATAGTATATATAATTATTATTATGATATAGTAAAATATAAAAATTTTAATTTGGAGAAGATATTAAAACTTGTAGAGGAAATACTTAATTATGATAACAGAATACATATTTTACCAGATGCTATTAAAATATGGAATGAATTATGTATACGGGATAAAGATAATATGAATAACTTAAAATTAAGATTATCTGGTTATCTTGAACCATCTTTATTCCAGGATAGAGCAATTGAACTCATTATATATGAATATAAAAAGTTTCCTATAAATTATAGTTTATTAAATGAAATTAGATATTATTATACTAATGAAAAAAATATTTTCCAAATATATCATAATAAAAAGTTAATACCAGAGATTATAACAAATAATATAAAAAAATTAAATCCACATTATAATTATCGGTTATTAGATTTTGAAGAAGGTAAAGATATTATTAGAAAGGAAATTTATGATGAAAAACTTAAAAATAAATTATTAGACGCGATTGATATGATGCCTAGATATTGTCATAAATCAGATGTTTTACGATATGCTTTATTATATATTTTTGGCGGTTGTTATCTTGATGTAGATTTGCATATGCTTGTAAGTTTTGAAAAATATTCTAATATTGATTTTATGATTGCTAAAGGGAAAAATGATACGGGTAATGGCCTTCTGGTTGCTAGAAAAAATAGTCCAATATTACTTGATTTAATACTACAAACAATTAATAATGACAAATTATATGATAGTAATCCAGATTATAGAGGTGAAAATATTATGTATTTATTTAACTATTTTATAAAATGTGAAAGTTGTAAATTATTAGAAATTAATAATGAAAAAGTCTATTTGTTAAAAGGTGAAAATAAAAATATTAACAAATATGGTGTAAATTGTTTTTTAGATAAAGATGAAGTTATTATGACCCCAAATAATCCACTTTATAAATTTGAAAGACAAACATCTTCTTTTATATAATAATTTTTCCCGATATTCATCTATAAAAATTAGTTTATTTACATAAATATTGATTTTATAAAGAATAATTAGTATTTTCCCATAGACAATCAGATAACATATCTTTTACCTGGAATTTATTTTCTATAACTATAAATCCTTTATTAGTTAAATAATTATTAATATCCAAAAATGTATCATTATTGTTTCTTGTCTGAGTAAAATCACACTCAGATATAATAAATTTAACATTAGATATCATATCACCTAAACTTTTCAAAACCTTCAATCCTACTCCTTCTACATCCATGCATATTAAATCTATATTTTTTATGTTGTTATCTTTACAATAGTTATCAAGTCTTATAGCATCGACCTGTGTTAAAGTCCAATCAACGTCTTCTGTATATGTGTTATACCAATATTCTCTTTCTGTTGAAGTGTTAGGCCACCCGTCGGCAATACATTTATCTATATAACTTTTATTAACTTTACCTAATATTGATGACGCACCTGGATTAGACTTACATATATAAAAATCGAGTTTCTTTTGCGTATCGTAAACTGCTTTATTCACAATTACAATATTATTTCCCACAGTATTTTCTTTTATTTGCTTAATACTTTCTATTTTAGGTTCAAATAAATGATAATTTGTTGGCTTAAAAAAATTATATATTTTGTTAGAATCTTTGCCATCATTTGCTCCAATTTCAAATATTGTTTCTACATCACTTTTTATATACTTAAAAAAATAGTTATAAGACATACGTATATATATATAATTTATATTATTTTGTTTATATATTTCTTAATAATAAATAATTATTCAATAACCAAATTTAGGTGTCATTCTTCGCACTTGAAAAGGTATATGATCCAAAGAACTCCAATCAACTTCTTTTTGGTTTTGGTTTGTATGAGCAATTTGTTTTTTATCTGAAGTATATAAATTTATTTCATCGGGAGTTATTGTAGAATGAATCTTATATTTTGCTAAACATAAATTAAACAAACCGTTGTCACAATCATTACCAACATAATGAGGAAGATCTTTATACTTAATTGATGGGTTTTTATCCAAAAAATTATAATTTTCACATAATCGTAACCAGTCTTTAATAAAATTGACTGTAGTATCATTTTTTTTTAGAATCATTAATCCAGCATAACAAGAAGTATTCCATTCATTATTGAATTCAGGGTAAAATGACATAATAGCATCATTTTTAACAAATTGTTGTGCTGCATAGTTGTCACTTGCGGAAAAGGTTAGCATATCATATTCTTTTAGTTTTTCAATATAAAAATCAAATCTTTTTTTTCCATTTTTATTAATATACATACCAGCATCACAATATATTAAGATTTCATTATCTTGTAATTTTTGTAAGGTATCGTAAATTATTTTAGGTTTCCATATCCAGTAACCATATCCTGCTTTGTAGGTGTTTATAAAATTTAGGTGTTTTTGTATAAATTCTTTTATATTTTCTTCATTTGTTTGAAAAATTTCTTGAAATATACCAAACTCCTTTGCTTGTTCCGCAATTCTATCTGTTGTCATATAATCACTATTCGCAAATGTCAATAAATTTATTTTCATATATACTAAGTAATTATAATTAGAAAATAATTATAATTATTTTCTAACATAATATTCTATTTTTTGGTATTAAGTTTATTTACAACACTTAACGGATGAACTATACATGAAAAACAAGAATTTATGTTAACTAGAATTTCCACCGTGACTAGATACACTAAAAACCGTTTCCCCACAATAATTATGTAATATTTCGTCTTTCACTTCTTCACTAACCAAAGAGAAGAAGAAAAAGTAAGACCATCAAAATTGATTTTACATTTTTTTACGCCGTAAAAATCGGCGTTTGAAATATAAAAATGTGTAAATGTTCAAATGTGTAAAACAATATTACCTATGATAATACTCTATTTTTTTGGTATTAAGTTTATTTAATACACTTAATGGATGAACTATGCAACTAAAACATGAGTCTATTACAAATATTTCGCAAGCATTTTTGATAATATCAATATAATTTTGTATTGGTATATTGACAAATTTATTTGCTATTTCAAAATATGTTTGATTTTCATTATATACGTTTTCGTTAGCGCAAATGATAATATATTTATTATCATTTATATACATTTGTATGTTTTCAGGCAATATTATTGTCTTCGAAGACGATTGTGTATGGCAAAATATAATGTTTAACTCTTTAATGTTTTCATATAGTGTTATACTTTCTTCCGTACTAATAATATCAAAATAATCATAGTATATACTTAAATCTAAATTCATATCTTTATAAAACTCATTTATATGTTCCCATTTAATACTATATTTATTATTTTTATTATAGTTTAATATAGAAGGATTATTTATTTTTCTTTTTAAATAATTTTTGTGTATTCCGCATATGAAAATATCAGTAGAATCTTTAGAATATACATTATCTATAATTTTTTTACAACTACTTAACTCGCTTTTATGATTAAATGGAATAATGGTTACATTTGGGTTATTAATTAATAATTTAACATTTGGTTCATAGTTATCTTTACATAAGAGATATATAGTTGTATAGTGTAGTAAAAGAAAATTTATTGATCCGATCATGGTTATATTGTCACCTAATCCATTATGAGACAGAATATACGCAGAATTATATTTTAGCATAATATATATATATATATAAATGATTAATATTTACAATCCAAATATTAATAACTAAAAAAACTCAGCATTAGATGCTATTCAAGAAGGTTGGATTTCGAATCATGGAAAATATGTTGAATTGGCTAACACTAAATTAAAAGAAATAGTGAAATCAAAATACGCTATTTTGATGACCAACGGAACTTGTGCTACTCACTGTTTGTTTTTGGCCTTGAGGTTTAAGTATCCAAATATAAAGAAAATATATGTTCCAAATAATTGTTATGTTGCCGCTTGGAATGCTGTTATAATGGAATATAATATAAATTGTCTGGAAGTTATGAAGATGGATAATTATACATGGAATATTTCCACAAATAAAAAGTATATAGAGTCTCTTGATAAAAACAGTGCTGTCCTAATTGTACATAATCTAGGAAATATAATAAATATCAAAAATTTGAAAAGAATTCGTCCAGACATAATTTATGTGGAAGATAATTGTGAAGGAATGTTCGGCAAATATGAAGACTCTTATAGCGGAATGTCTGATTCATCATTATGTTAATCTTGTTCTTTTTACGGTAATAAAATAATTACCACAGGAGAAGGAGGAGCTTTCTTTACACAAGATGAAGGGATTTATAATTACATAAAGTCTATATATAGTCAAGGTATGTCTGATATAAAATATTTGCATTGCTTGCATGCATATAACTATCGTATGACAAATGTACAAGCAGCATTATTATATGAACAATTAATAGACATAGAACATATATTGGAAAACAAATATAAAATATTTGACAATTATGATAAATTATTTGAAGATTTAATTAGCCCAGGAAAGGTGACAATATATAAAAAAGAAAAGGATACTGTGAATTCTCCTTGGATTTATGCGGTCAGAATACTTAATAATAAAACAATAGAAGAAACAAATCACTATTTTAAAGCAAATGATATTGATATCCGTCCGTTTTTTTATCCAATAAATGCACATAAACATCTAGAAACAATTGAAAACAAAGATGAAGTATCGTATATATTTAATAGGGAGATTATCATGATACCATCATCTCCAACGATTACGGCAAAAGAACAACAAAAAGTAGCAGATGTTATATATAAATTTATATTGTATATACAAGATATCGAAATTATAGATGTTAATCACTTAAATAGAACATCTATATATAATAATTTCCTGTCCAAGATAACAAATTGTCATTTTAGATATTTTCGTAACAGAACTATCGAGTGTTTGGATAATCATATCACCACCCTTGCACTCTATGATAAAAAAATTGTATATATTTTGGATATTCGCATATTGATTATGCTAATAAATATTGGTTAGGTATGTATATTGAGCCAAAGTATCAGTTTAAAGGCTACGGTGCATTATTGTTAATGTATTTACTGGGATATAAAGATAATTATAAAATAGATGAATTGTATTTGACAGTTGATATAAATAACCAAAATGCTATTAAATTATATAGTAAAAATAGATGAATTGTATTTGACAGTTGATATAAATAACCAAAATGCTATTAAATTATATAGTAAAAACAAATTCAAGGTTGTTGAAACTTTTGATACATATTATGAAATGGTAAAATTAAATTAATTGTATAATCTCATCTGTAATACTCATAATATCATATATTTTATCCTTTGTATAAACACTATCATTAAAAGTATAAGTATGGGTAACAGTGAAATCTGTTAACTCTATATTATATTTTATTGTATTATCGTAATCGAATCTGTCTGATATATTACATAGATTATTTGATGATAATATAATTATTTCATCATAAATAAAAGAAAAATATTTGATGGGTTTAACAAATAAAAAAAAACAGTTCTCGTTACAATTTAATTCAATTAATAATCTATTAATTTTATAACTTTTTTGTTCTTTTAACGATGAATTAGATATCAAATTTATCTTATTTTTTACTCTAAATCTTATATCATTGCTCTTAATACAGTCTCTGCATAATTTTGTGTAATCTGTATCATTTAAAGATCCATCTCTTAATATTTCCATTTGATTCCATATAATCATGTTTATTTTTCTCATAGAATCATATAAATCTTGGTATTTATGGATACAAGGATTTAATGTCGTATGAAGTATTTCATACTCTTTTAGGACATCTAATTTTCTGCTATCTGTAATTTTATTTGATTTGATGTCTAAAATCGTCAGCTTATCAATGGCTTCACCAATAGAAACTGGTAATTTTATCTCCATATAATATTATGTAGTATTTTTTATTATCTTCCAATCTTTAAAACTTTCATGGTAATCAATGTAATCCAAGTTAGTGTGTATAATTTTTTCTTTAACGTTTTTTAAATTTAAATATGCGCATAGACAAGAGAAAGAACTATTTATTATTATAATTTTTTCTGCATTTTCCAGTATAGTACAATAATCCAACAAATTATCATGTATTAAATCTGTACTCCATAAAGTGTGGAATTTATGTGATATTTTATCTAGATAAAAATTTATATTTGGATGAAAAATAGGTATTTCATTATTTATTATGTTATCATTTAACCGTTTGTCTCTCCCTGTGTGTTTATACGTTATATGTCCATGATCTTGAACAAAAATATATCTATCTCCATAGAGTTTTTTAATTTGTTCATAAAAAACCAATTCTTTCTTATAGTTTCTATTAAGATCTGTATATTTATATCTTATCTGATAGGGCAAGTAAACTTGGATATAAAATTTTTTCCAAAATTCACCATGTTTATTTAATTGGTCCCATTCATCAATGATTTTACCATAATCACTAAAGGAATTTTCAGATTTAAAAATTCAATATATATAAATTCGTTCTCTTTGAAAAAATGTACAGAAATAGAATCTGTATTAAACTGCCATATATTGTCGTATAATAACGAGAATAAAGTTTTGAAAACAAAGGAGAATAATTATTTAAACAATTGGGATGCAGAAAAATACAGGAAAAATATATAGAAAAGATAATGACAGTAAAAATACACTTTATTACATATGGAAATAATATATACAATAATTCAAAGAATAGATTGCGCATAGAAACTAATAGTAGTGGCTGGTTTGATACAATATCTGTATATGGTCCTGAAGACTTAAGCTGTTCATTTGCAACAGAATTCAAAGATATCTTAGAAAATCCAAGAGGAACAGGTTATTGGATATGGAAATTTGATATTATTAAAAAACAATTATCTGAAATTGATGATAATGATATATTGATTTATATGGACGCTGGATGTTCTGTTAATATTAATGGTAAAACGAGATTTAATGAATATATTGACCTGTTAAATAATTCAGACGAAACTATTATATCATTTCAAATGCATCATATTGAAAAACAATATACAACTAAAGAACTATTGCAATATTTTGAACTGTCTGTAAATGATGCTGACAGTAATACAGGTCAATATGTGGGAGGTATTTTAATAATGAAAAATACCGACAAGATGAGGAAAATGATAGATGAATGCATTGATGTTTTGCGTAGTGACCACTTGCTTGTAACGGATTATTATAGTAAATTGAGGCAATGCAGTGATTTTAAAGAGAATCGACATGATCAAAGTATATTAAGTATTATACGGAAAAAATATGGTTCGATTATATTAATAGATGAAACATGGTTCAAATCATTTGGTAGTAAAGAATCATTAAAATGCCCATTCTGGGCAACTAGAAAAAAATAATGTTATTAAATTTCAACCTTGATAAGTTCCGTCATATCATGTATCATTTTCCGTTCAAGTATAGTATATTCTAAATCATTTAATCCAGAGCTCATGACTTCCTGTAATTTTTGGTCATCATTCAATAAATTAAAATTCTTATAATGTTTAATTGTATTATATTCCATATTTTTTAGTTCTCTGTCATTTACGTCATAAAAATGAGTGAAGTACTGTTTAGATTTATTCCTCTCATTTATAATAAGATTTTTGATTTTTTTAACCTTATAAAATTCTGTGCGATTTTGCAGAGCTTTATCTTCTGTACCCCAGCCCCATATATCATTCGGAAAACCATTTATCATTTGAACAACGCTATCTGTAATTTTTGCAATTCCGCCTAAAGTATCGCATGGAGGATTATAAATACCTAATACTTCTCTATTACTTACTTCTTTGATGTAATATTTTTTGATGCATTCTATCGTTGGATTTATATCAACATCATTCATAATGAAATATTTAGTTTTGTTTTTGTATTCTTTAAATACAACGTTGAATAATTTTCCACGATTGAATAATTTTCCTTCAGTTTGTTCTATAACCACTACTTTGCTATTCGGTAAGTGGTTTAGAAGCAGAGGAACGGTATTTTTTATGTAGTACTTCAAATGAATATCTCTATTACGGAATGGTATGACAATAATGTTTTCATGCATCTATATTTATAATAATTTATATTTTTTATAATATAATGATTACAATAGCTTATATTAATTACTGGAATGATCCATATAATGATACTTATTTAACAAAGTTTATCAAATATAATATAGGTCCCGTCAAAAACGTAAAATCAACTGAATTTCCTGATATTCTTATAGCATCTTGTATGGGAAATATAAAAAATATAAAAAATATAAAAGCTAAATGTAAATTGTTTTATTATGGTGAGAATTTATACAGATTTCCTCCCTATGATAATGATAAACTATTATATGATACGTTTGATTTAATAGTTGGCTTTAAAACTACCGATTTATCAAAAAAACAAATAAGATTTCCATTATGGTTAATGTATTATCCTTATTACAAATACAATGAGCATGATAATATTTTAACTTATATTCAAAAGAAATATGACGAAAATATTAAAAACAAGGATATTTATGCTAGTATTATTGCAAGACATGATCGTGGTGGACAACGGACAATAATATATGATGAATTATCTAAGTATGGTAATATTAAATCTCCTGGAACATTTAAAAAAAACACATATTCAATCGGTATTACACATCAGGATAAAATAAACTGTATAGCCAGGGGAATATATAATATATGTCCTGAAAATTCTGTATATGAAGGATATTTTACTGAAAAAATATTTCAAGCACTGGAAGGTGGAACAATCCCTTTATATTGGGCAATAGATTTACCTGAACAAGCAATTATAAATAAAAATAAATATTGTTTTTGTGATATAAGTAATAAGAAAGAACTAGAAAATTCAATACATAATGTGGTTACTAATCCAGACCAATATATAAAGGGAGAATTATTCACACAAAATGCCGGAAATGAAATAAAACATATGTATTCTGTATTATGTGATAATATATTGTTGTGCATTAGGAAAAGTAATTAATTATGAATATATATTAAATCATATCAAATCATATTGATACTATTAATATCAATATGATAATAAATCTAAAGTATTTGACAAAAATACAATATGAATGTTACTGGAATCATTTATGTGAAGAAAAAGCTGTGTATAATAAATGAGGTATCAACGATAATAATATTGTGTTGATTGAAGCTGACAGTGATACATATTCAAAAATAAGTGGACAAATAAAGAATATATATAATGTTGAAATATCAGAACATTATTTATACAAATAATGTTCTATTTATAGTGTAAAATTCATATGTATATTAAATAAATAAACATATTATATTATTAGTGTTTCAATTACACATTACAATTATTCAAGATATATACAAGAGGCTTTATTACAGCATCGACAATATTTAAACTCATTGGACATAAACATATCATTGAACTTTTAAGATTTTCACACATTTATATTATTAACATTAATATTAAACATTAATGTTTAATGTATTAAACATTAATGTTTAATGTATTAAACATATAAAAAAACATAATATAATGTTAATAGATCTAAGATATCTGGTTAAAAAATATAATGTAAATATTACAGGAATCATTCATGTCGGAGCACATGAATGCGAAGAAATGGATATATATAATAAATGTGGTGTCAAAGATGACAGTATTATATGGATTGAAGCTGACAGTGATACTTACACCAGAATGAATGGAAAAATAAAGAATCTATATAATGTTGTAATATCAGATAAAGATAATGAAGTTCGTGAATTTAATGTTACAAATAATAACCAATCCAGTTCACTGCTTAACTTAAAAACACATTTGATTGCGCACCCGACAATTCATGTTATAAATAAAAAATTTGTAACAACTAAAACACTGGATACATTTTTTAGCGATGAAAATATTGATATTACTAAATATAATTTTCTTAATATAGATATACAGGGAGCAGAGCTATTAGCATTAAAAGGAATGTCAAAATCGCTCCATAACATGGATTATTTATATTTAGAAGTTAATACTGAAGAATTATATGAGAATTGTGCTATGGTAAACGAAATTGACCAGTTTGTTTCTGTTTACGGATTTAAACGTATTGAAACAAAAATGACAGGTGTGGGATGGGGAGATGCATTTTATATTAAATAGTTAAATGTCATATAATATTGTGTTATCTATTGGTTTTATAAATGTGCTTTCATGATCACGTTTTTTAATATAATTAGGAAAATAACATGTTGATATAGTTGATGATAATAGTGCTGCACTCCATGATAAAGTGCTGGTACTACATATCAAAGTTGTAGCCATCTTCATGATATTTAGATCTGTTATAACGTCATTACTTTCCAGTATTGTTTTAATATTAAACTTTTTAATTATATAATCAGATATCTGTTTTATGTAGTCTTTTTCGTAATTGGTTGTCAATTGTGCACATACTATGCAACATGATTCATTCAATGTATCAATAGATTCAAACAACTCTATTATTTTACTACATGGTATAACTAAATTATATTTCACAAAATCTTCGAGACGTATATGTATTACGGTATTATATATTTTAGAAAAATTAGGAGGTGTAGTTATAACATCTTTTATATAATAACTTTCATTTCTATCAGTTTCTATACGGTGTTCTGGATGCAAATTAATAAAATTAAGAATATCTTCTATATTCTTTATTAATATAATATCGTGTTGATAAAAATGATTTAATGACAAGGATTTATGGGGATTATAATTATTTTTCATCCATTTTATAAAATCCTTCTCAGTGAATTGTTTTTCATTACTTTTTATAGATAGTTTATAAGTGTAATTATATTTAATACAAAATAAAGAACATGCAAAATATCTGAATATAGCATTTCCTAATCGTCCACGTGGAATGAATTCTATTAACATATATAATACTATTAATAGAATATTTAAGTTATAAATTAAAATATTTATTGTAATTGAAATTACATAGTTTGTCTGCATAAACATGTGCACCACATATGTTTGGTTTCTGAAAATATAAATTATAATCTATTGTTCTATTACCTATATTGGAATATCCTGGTATCTGTGATACCATACCCGGTATAAATGCGTACACATTTATTTTTCTTTGTTCCATTAGGTTCATTAATATAGCATCTATTGCCCGTGTTTTATTATTTGTTTTTATAGATATTTCATCTTTAATTATATTATAAACTTTATTTAAACTCTTTGGATTTATAATATATCCTACCATAATAAACGACGAATACATTTTATGTATGTATTTATGATTAGTAAAATCATAAGTTTTTACGGGTGACGATGATTTGGGTTGTGCGCCAAATCTGTCCAAGTGATGAAATCCTGATAGATATAATATATCCCAGTCATAGTCATGAATGTTTTCATTTAAATAATTAAACCTCCACATAAAATCATCACAAAACTGTGCATCATCTTCAAAAATACATACATAATTTCCAGTATCATTATTATATGCATTTTCGATTAATCTAAAATGAGATGCAAGACAGCCATTTTGTCCAGAACTCAAACCTTTGGTTAGTAATCCATCTGCTGTTGTAAGTGCTGTAAATTTAATGCAATGTATATTTAGTTTAGTTGTTTGTTCATTGAAACTTGTCAATCGGTCTTTACGCGAGTCTAAGTTAATAACAAAACAATCTATTGTTTTATTGAAGTCCATAATATATATATATATTAAAAATAATTTCAATATATATATATATATATATATATAATGGTTAAAATAAGTTTATGCATTCCAACAATGGACAGATTTGATAAATTTTTGAAAGTATATTTAACAAAATATATTAATTCAGAATATATTGCGGAAATTATCATATGTGATGAAAATGGTAACGATGCAGTAAAAATACTGAAAGAATTTCCAGATGTTCAAAATCTGTATGTATATGTCAACGATAAACAACTGGGTCCGCTACTCAATAAAATAAAATGCTGCAAAATGGCAACATATGACTGGATTGCACTTATGGATTCAGATAATTTTGCAGATGATAATTATTTTCTTGCAGCTAATAAATACATCAATTCAAACAACTTAGAAAATCATACAAATATTGTATTATCTCCAACATATGCTAAACCAAATTTTAATTTGACACATCTTGCAGGTATGATATATAAAAAGGGTACATTCAAACAAAATCGGATAATTGAAAAATCAAGACAGGAGCCTGAAAAAGTGAGTAGTGAATTATTACTCATGAATGTTGGAAATTATATTATCTGTAAAAATTTGATATTATCTTTAGATGGTTCTCTTATAGACTCATATAACACAGATTCATGTGATGTAATATATCTTAATACATTATTATTCACACATTGCGATATGAATTTACATGTTGTAAAAGACATGGGATATAAGCACGTAGTTCATGAGGGGAGTGTATATATAAAAACCCATCAGACGTGTGCGAAAAGATCAATAGATGTAAGTAACGAATATAATAAGTTACAATGATTTAGAATATTATATTCTAAATCATTGTAACTTATTATATTATATTATATAATATAATGAAAGTTGTCAATGTTCCCTCAAATATAAATATTACATATAGATCCACATATAATCAATCAAGTAATGGAATTCATATGGAAGAATTAATACATGAAAGTATAATTAAAAAATATAAAGATGTGCAAACAGACCTAATATATTTACCAATATATTGGACATCATATTACGTAAAAAATAATTACGGTAAAGATACTGTATCTCTTGATAATTTTTTAAACACTTTGGATAAAACTAAAAGATACTTTACTGTTACTCAATATGGTTGTGGTATAATTAATGTTACGATTGATTTTGATTTGTTTGTTTTTTCTGCAGGAGGTGGCGGGTTACAAAAACTATATTATACCGATCGTAGGGTATTTGACGGTAATCCAGCGAATGATGAGATACCGCTTCTGTATACTCCTAGTGTTGTACCTTTAAATATAACAAGAGATATTACCTGTTCTTTTATGGGTTCTTTAGTGACACATCCATGTAGAGCCATTATGGAAAAACAATTAAACAATAATAATGGTTATAAAATAACAAAAACAGTAAATATGGATAAGTATATTAATCTTATGTCAAGGAGTGTGTTTGCTCTGTGTCCCAGAGGATATGGGTATACATCATATCGTTTGTATGAAGCTATTAATTGTGGATGCATTCCTATATATATATGGGAAACGCATAAGGTATTACCTTATGCTGATTTAATAGATTGGAAATCTATTGCAATAATTATTAATAGTAAAGAAATTGATACAATCCCCACAATTATTAATAATATGTCATTAGATAACATCGATAAGTTTCGAAAGAATATTCAAAGTGTTAAAAGTATGTTCACTATGGATTATAGTACAGCATATATTATAAACAAGGTAAAAGATTTATCTAGTTAACATATTTATAAATATGTTAATATTTGTTAAAAATGACCTTATTTTTTATTAATCAGGTAATTATCTAAGATAATTACCTTATTTTTATCAAAGATGCAACAATAAATACATTTCTATAGAAAGTTTTTTAAACAATAAGCAAAGGAAACTGAGGTTAATGTCATGCTAAATAATAAAAAAACAATGTTATTTATAGATGTATTGTTTCAATATATCAAACACTTTAACTTCATGTCCCAATACCATCACAGCTTCATAAAATGAAAAAATAAATTCTCCTGTAAAGAATGTTTTATACCCATTGTATAGATTTCCAAGTGCATTGTGTATAGGGTTTAAATCATCATTTGGATTTATTTTATTCCCTGTTAGTATTAATAATTTCATTTTAGTGCATCTTGATAATGACCGTAACATTATAGTATCAGGTGTAATTTTCAGTTGAGTCGAAAATTCAACTAAAAATTTATATATGTCGTCATCTTTGTGCAAGGAATCTATTTGTAATCCTTCGTTATAAATATTGTTTTCTTTTATATAGAGTTTGTTAAATATTCCTGATTCATAAAAACGACATAAACTTTCTACATTTAAATTATGTGCTTCTTTAATTACTGAATGTTTTAACATTTCTGTATCTTTAAACGATATCATATTACATTTATATTTCCAATCATTTTAATAAGACATATTAACTATATATTAAGTGTTGCTATCATATCATTTCCATCGTTATCACTTATTTTTGTTAATTATGATTTTCTAATGTAGTTATTGTTAGTTTCAATCCGTTCTTACCTAGACGTTCCGTAATATTGTTATTGTATTTAGTGAAAGCATTTGTATCAAATCACCAAATTTCAAAACGTATTTTTGAAATTTTATATTTTTGAAATTTTATATTTTTGAAATTTTATATTTTATGAAATCAATCATTTGAATAATTTCAAATCCTTCAGTGTCAATTTCGTATATATCATTAAGTTGGCATATTTTATCAAATGTTATTGTCTTTGCATTTAGTTTTACCATATCCTTTTTATCGCTCCCCATCATTCATTGACAGTAAAGAAAAATGTCAATCGTATAGGTAATACCGTTATCAGATTTAACATATATATATTTTTAATATTGATTATAAACGTAAATATTAAATCATTTGTCCATACATCTTACTTATATGTATTTCCAATCATTTAAAAAATGACATCTAATAAATAGTAATGTCGAAAAAAAGATTAAATAAGGAATGGAAAGCTCTTCAAGAAGAAAAAGATGCAGGAACTCTTGGATTTAAAATCAATCCAACTGACGATAAAATGTTGAAATGGAATGCAGTTATTAAGGGACCAGTCAATACTGTATGGAAAGATTTGATAATAAATATAGATATAACAATTCCACAACAATATCCATTTAAGGCCCCTATACCAATTATTACATCTCCTATAATGCATCCAAATATACTTGATGGAGCTGTATGTTTATCATCGATAGTTTTATGGACACCTGCTAAAAATATTAAAGATATTTTACTTGAAATTATAAGTAAATTAGAGGTACCTGATTGGGAAAATAGGGTTATAACCGAACCACATGATCGAGAAGAGTTTTTAAAACAAGCAAATCTATATACATTAAAGAATATACTTTAATTAAAGTATATTAAATTGAAATTAATATATATAATTAAAGTAGATGAGTATGATAAATGATTCGGAATCATATCATATAAATCTAGCAAAACAGCTGGATAAATTGGATTTTCCCGATGTAATTAATCTAATAAGTAAAATAGATGACGGAAAATATACGGTATTGCCTTGGATTAATAGGATAAGATCATTGTTGTTTACAGTGAATCCGTATAATCTGTGTCGTTGCTGTAGAACAGAAACACTTATATTACCATACTGTACTAATATCAGTAATAATACATTAGTCAATTTGCCATATATAACATCATTAACAATATGTTCTAAAAATTTATTAACAAGTGATATATTTTGTCATTTAAACTATTTAAAAAAACTACAAATATTATCACATGATCGTAATATACCTGATACATTATTAGATAATAGTTCCGTTAAACATTTAAAAGAGTTACGGAATATACATGTTTATAATAATAAATTAATTGACGAAGACTTTCATCACATGAGACAGTTACGTATTATAGTAATAGAAAGCACTAATCCCCAAATGACTCCCAAAATACTTAATTATTTACCAAAATCTGAAATATGTATAATCAATAATATTTTATATAAATATACAGATTCTACTGAAAATAACATTATCATTAAAAGAATAGGTAAACTTGCTAAAATTAAATTATGTCATTAAAAATAATAAACGCTTGCAAACTTGACAGCATTTCTTCATTAAAGAAATGTAACCTAATTAAAGATATGTGGGGAAGACACCCTTTGTATTACGCTGTAATTAATAATTCTTATTTAAATATTTTATGGCTTTATCAAAAAGGCCATGATTTATATCAAATAAATACAATTAAAGGCAATAAAGAAGATTTGATTACTACTGCTCTACGGACAAAAAATATATATACAATTAAAACCGTATGTGATCTGTGGGAGCGTCCAATTAACCCATCTCTATATTTTACTCGATTATTGATGAAATCCCAAGGCTCTGAAGAGTTAGAGTATTTTTTATCGAGGTTTAAAATATTTACAATTAAAGGGTTAGAAAGACTAATATGTAAAAAAGCAAAGGTAAAACATTATAAAATTTTTCATCGTTTACATATATGTTTTTCATTACTAGAATCTCTTAGATATTGCTTAACATATCGCAGAAATCAAGAGTTTTTATATTTAGTTAACTATATACGATGTCCTGAGCAATTAAATGCTATATTTACTACTGGAGGTCATTCTACAATTAATTTATTATCAATTGCAATAGTTACAGTTAATATCAAAGCGAGTAAAATACTCCTTAAACATGGTACAAATCCATCAATATTAATATCTAATAGTAATCGTGAAAGTATGACATCATTACATGTTATAGCAAATACTATTTTTAAAACCGAAGAGATCTCTTCTATCGAGTATATTATTAGATTATTGTTGTGTTATATTGATATAAATAAAACAAATGCAGAAGGTCTAACTGCATACGAATTTGCTAAATATAAGAACAATAAAATTATAATATCTTTGTTTGATAAGATAAATTAAATATAAAACATCAATTGATGTTTTTAAATTAAATATAAAACATCAATTGATGTTTTTATATTTAATATAAACGATGAAAAGAATCGTCTAAAAAAGGACTTGTTATAATATTATAGGCGATGATATGGTAACTGGTATCTGTTAAACAACAGGTATTTAATAAATAAAACAAATGGCTTGACAACATAGTTATTTTAACATAGTTATTTTAACATGATAAATTCTAATAGAATTTATCATGGTAAAATGTATTCACTTTGGGCAGGTAACTCGTCTGGTGAAAGAGCAGGATTGACAGGTAATGCTGTTATGAAAATAGGAATATATTGTATTTGATTTCTAGACATGCCCTCTACACTTATAGGATCAATAAACATTCCATGTTTATATCGTTCAGATAACATAATTTTAAATCTATCTTGGTCTGTACTTGATTCATATAATAACATAATAAATAAACATATATTATATCGGAACATTTCTTCATTTCCTTGACAATAATAATATTGTATCCAGTTTAATTTATGATAATGTGTTTTAGCTCCGTTATAATAAATGCATAACTGATTTACTAGTCCATATAATTTATTTATATCCCCTGTCTGAAGATATGGAGCATCTATAAGAGATGCTGTTAATTCAATTGTAGTTTTATGCGGTATTGTTGGACTGGACCCAGAATCCAATAGTTCAAATCCTTTGGTTTTAGAAGCCTTATAGAAAGCCCTAGAAATATAGTATTTTTGATAAGCGGAGAATGGTAAACCATTAAATGGGTTATTTACGATATTATCATAATTATTCCGAATATAATGCATTAATTCACGAATATCAAACCAATACCACCAGTTTTTATGATAAATATTAAAAATGTAAGATATAGGCAATGATGTTAATGGTTGTCCATATAATGTCATTACATCTGATGGTGGACTACCATTGAGACGTAATGTATCATGTATTTTATTTCTAGCGACTAACCTACGTAGTGTTCTCTTAATCGTATTACTATGTACATGCTTTAGTAGTGGATTACACATTAATCTAGACTGAATTAAATAATTATTAATTGGTTCTGTAGCAGTGTCCATTAAGTTCAATTCAGTGGATCAATTTAAAAATGACTAATAATAAGATATATATATGAGTCATCCTTCACATTCGTCACGTCCGTCCCGCATAGAAAATATGTTTCGTAGCAAAGAAATTCAAGACTTATCTGAAAATATCCAAACGCCGATATCAATTAAGTTCAATACATTTCTATCTAATAGTAAATTGCCTAATAATCCTAATTATGATACAACTGTAGACATTGATAGTATAGGAACAATAAATGCAATAGAACAACATTATACACAATATGATAAAATACTTGTTTTAAATATGGCTAATGCTACTCGTGTTGGAGGTGGTTGGTTAAGTGGAGCAGAGTCTCAAGAAGAATATTTATTCAGAAGAACAGACTTACATAAAACATTAACAGATAATTTATATCCTATGATGAAAGACCAAGTTATTTATAGCCCAAGGGTACATATATTACTAAACGATAAATATGTTTTATTCAAAGAATCGTTGAAGGTATCATTTATTTCAGTTGCTGCTGTAAAAGACCCATATATAACACATGATGGAAATTTAACACACTACAATTGGATGGAAATGTACTTTAAAATTAAAATGATTTTTCATATTGCTGCATTAAATAAACATGATTGTTTGATATTAGGGGCCTTGGGATGCGGAGCATTTCATAATCCTCCTCATATTATAGCTGAAATATTTTGTGATATAACATCTGAATATTGTGGATATTTTAAGAAAATAATATTTGCTATAAAAAGTGTTAACAATGATACGAACTGTGAAATATTTCAAGAAACTTTTATTGAAACATTTAATGAATCTATTAGTTCTGATGAAAGTTTAGATAGTTATGATAGTTATGATAGTACGTCAGATTTAGATTGGCTATAATAAATAATTATGTTATATTCATATATAACATGGAAACAATATATGAAACTGATATATATGAAGTGTCTGATACGTTACAAAAAATATTAGACAAGGTGGACAATTGTGATTTAGTTGAACTAACACCAAGCGAAGAGAAATTGTGGTTGAAACATTTTGCCTATGTTATATCTAATCAATTTACTTTGACATCTGATCAATTACTAAACACATATAATAGATGGCTTGTTACTATAGAGTACTATAGTGATATAGATGACACTAAATTTTTGGAATTTGAAAAAATAACTAATACACAGAAATGGGAAAATGTAGAAGAGTTTCTGGATTATGTTGTTACATTTTTTACATTAGATGAATTAAAGGTTGTTAATATAAATAATACAGCATAAGTACCATATGTATGATTTTCTCTTAAACATACAAGCCTGTAATTGAATCGGACCTAACAAAGTTATTATTGACTACAGTCAACTAGTGTATGGAAAAATTCTATATCTAAAGGAAATGAGATATTTTATTCAATAAGGGTGAAGCAAATATAATACTGGAATCATATAGGATTTATCCAAGAATAAAAATATACACTGTTATTGATCCAAATATTGTAAGATTTATTATAAATACTGAACTCTTTGATGTTTCAATCTTGAAACATTAGAGGATAGTGATAAATACAGTAAAAAATTAAAGATCGTAGAAGTTCTCAAAGATAAAGATCAGTTTATATGGGACATTAAATATCGATAACAAGTCAACCTTGAAGAGCAATATTTTCCTCATTATTAATTTCATGCCAAGGACATATACCAAACTGAATTATCTTATCATTTGTAATAACTCGATAACTTGTATTATTATAACATTTCCATTCAATAAATGAAAAATCTGTGACGTATCCATCTGTATATGTACCGAGTAACTCAGAGTACCCTGCGTTATCAGATAGATTAACTATGTATTGTGAAGTCAAAAATAAATTACTTACATATCTTTTATTATGAATTATTATATGTTCTGTTGTTTTTACATCAGGTCTTAACCAAAAATACTTATTTTGATCTGTTAAAACAAGATTAGTTTTATCGATTTTATAATCATTAATTTTAGATTTACCATTAACTTTGATAAAAGTTCGCAGATACTCTATTTCATTTTTGTAAAATAGAGGTGTTGGATTGTGAAGAGTAATAGATTTACCATTTTTAAATAATAGTATACTATTACATTTTTCTATGACTGAAAATATAGATGAAGGTTTGATTGGTTGAGATACACGACAGAACATTGAAAATTTATTCCATTCAATTTTCAAGGGTTTCATATTTACTTAATAATATTTAAAATGAATTGAATAGAATATGGAGGACATTCAGAGCTTAGTTGATGACTTACCTGTATTTCCTGTTGATGATCGAGGATTTTATCATAATATGATGTCTCTTATTATTTCGCAACGTATAAGGTTTGCTTCATGGCAGAAAAATTCGAGAGAAAATTTATAAGATATATAACGAATATAGATTAAATAAAATTATAGAATTGACAACGAAAACACATTGGTTTGAGCGAAGATAAATGGATAATTCTGAATGCATTTCACAAAGCATATAATGCAAGAGAGTCTGATTTCAATGATATTAAAGGAATAGGTAAATGGACTATTGCTTGTTCACAAATTATGTCAGGTGATTATAGTTGTGGATTTATTGTAGATGATTTAGCAATTAGAAAGAAATTAGCTAATTTACTTCAGTTAGCTAAACTAACACCATATGATACAAAGAAACTTGTAAATACATGGCCATATACAATAAAAGAAAAAGGTATTATATTTTCCAAATTGTGGAATGCTACACGGAACTAAAATAAATGTAAAATAGTTAATCTAATAGTACATTATTTTTGTAAAATATATCGAACATACTTCAATCTCGGTTTATCAATAATATGTTCCTTATCTTTAATCTCTATTTTCGGTTCGATTTCTATTTTCGGTTTAATCTCTATATTATTGTCTTCTAATGATGCAATAATATAACTAGTTTTTTTATAATCTTTCCAAGGATAAGAAACTATCCCTTCTGGTGTTAACACGCTATATGTTTTATTATCGGTTTTATATAAAAGGTGATAGATCTGACCTTCTACTGAAATATCACGGATCATATTAATATGATCCGTGTTAATTTTTAAAGTTTGAGGAATAACTAAAGAATATTCTGAAGAAGTTTTTAACCAACAACAAACATTATAATAACGTTTAGGAAAACTATTACAAATTACTTTGGATAATCGAAACATTATTCAAAATGTTTCGATCATTTTTATTTTGGAATGTATGTTTAAACATACATTCTAAAAATTGTATTATAAAGCCATCTGCAGGAATTGAACCTGCCTAATCTCGTGCTTAAAACGAGCCCTCACACCAGCCAGGCCAGATGGCAACTTATATGGATCCAATAGGAATCGAACCTATGCTAATAGATTTTCAATCTATCGTGCTCCCTTTACACTATGGATCCTAAAATAATATTTCTACTGGGAATCGAACCCAGGGCAAATCATTGGAAATGATTTATGTTACCATTACACCATAGAAACATGCTCTTGCTGGGAATCGAACCCAGATCGATACGTTGGCAACGTATCATATTACCATTATACTACAAGAGCATTAGCCACCACCTGGAATTGAACCAGGACCACCACTTTACAAGAGTGATATTCTTCCATTAAACTACAATGGGATTTAATTACGTCATCACCAGGAATCGAACCTAGAAGAGACAAGCTCACCTTATTAGCAATAAGACACCCTTTCCAATTAGGGACATTGACGACTTTTTTGAACTTTAAAGTTCTTGTATTGCTCAACTTAGACTCGAACTAAGAACTTCAGCTTATGAGACTGACATGATACCTTTTCACCATAGAGCAACTTATTTAAATTGTGTTAATGAAGTAACATAATGTTTACTTCATAGTACTTGTTACGTGATGTTTCTAAGTAGTTTTTATTAGCTTAAATATGTAAGTAATCATTTAATTACCTATATTTATGATTATTTATATTATGATTATTTATATATTATGATTATTTATATTATGATTATTTATATTATGATTTATTAGATTTTGATACTTTTTTATCAAGTCGTTCCAGCCATTCCATACGAGCTTCTCGTGCTTTACTTGGATTATATTCACGTTTTTGTCCACCTATTGCATGTCCTTCTCCTTTAAATCCACGAGCCTCTAGTTCTGCTTTGTGTTTGGCTTTCAGTTTAATGGTCTGTGATTCAATTGTTTCCTTGAAGTCTAACTTTATCTTAATTTCACTATCTATATTATTTGTATAAGTTAAAATAGTATTAATATTTTCCTTAGTTTCAGAATTAATAATTGATACAACCAATATTGGTTCGTTTTCAAGATATATTATATTCCCAGCATTTAGAAGTCTTATACTTATACATAAGTCGGTCAGTTTGTCCTTTGCATCCATAATTGCTCCAAATGATTCATTATATGCTTGTAATGTAACTGTAACATCAGAATAAAATAATTTTACTATATCATCTGAATTTAGTATCTGTGTTTCAATATATATATCATCTATTAGATTCAGAGAAGAATTAATACGTTCAGATATAACTAAATGTTCATTATTCATAAAAGTATCAATTACAGGATAATAATTACATAAATTATTGTACGGCGAAGTCAATTTAATCGCAAATAAATGTTCACCTGGAATATATCCTTCAGAGAGTATATGATCAAGAAAGCATTTTGGTATTGCTACACCCCATTGAGTCATTAAAGGGTCGATTCTGATTTGCAATTGCATTAAAATATAGATTAATTCAATTATTTTTTATTTAATATCTAATATATGGATCCATTATTAATGCATAGTATAAATAAGTTTATGCTTCTTTTTATACCTCAAATTCTATTAACAAAGGCACCCTCTATTATAGCGGCCATTGTAGTAACATCTGTGCCTTATACACCAGTGAATATAATTGTATTTACAGGTGTATTTTTATTTATATATATGACAAATATCTTTGGAATGGGTAGCAAAACTACATATGCTTGCAAGTATAATAAATTAAATGCAACACAGGATACAAGTATATGGCAAACTATTAAGTCAAGTTATATATTCTATTTTATAATAGCATATACTGTTAATCTGTTCAGTATATTTGAATACAGATCACTTAGCAAACTTAGCAACCTTAGCAATCTTACTAAACTTCCAAATATTACATAAAAATCAATGTTTAATTGAATTATTGATGAGCGATACTACATATATTATTAAAACCTTGCAAGAATTAAACGAAAAAGAATTAAAGGCAATACGTCTATCGGAACCCTATATTGACGAACTAATGATAGAGATCTATAAATTAGTTAATCTTGATAAAGTGAGAATCAAAGCAGTTCGTAGAAATCATTCAAAAACATTAAAAAAACTTAAACTAAAACCAAATTCTAATTTACCTAAAATAAAAATATTGTTATTCTTGTAAAGATTCAATAGTAACTAATACAGGTGATGTTTGTCTAAAATGCAAAGATATTACACAATATTATATAAATGAATCACTTAATATAAAAGATAAATATATTATTGTTACAGGAGGACGTGTGAAGATAGGATATCATACAACATTACATTTTCTGAGACGAGGTGCAAATGTTATTGCTACTGCAAGGTTTCCTATTGATGCAATAGAACGATATAAACAGGAAACAGATTATACTGAATGGAATAATAGATTACATATTGAACATCTAGATTTAAGATCCCATAGTAATGTTATAAGTTTTTGTGAAAAGGTAAAACAATATACTAATAATATATATTGTCTTGTTAACAACGCTGCACAAACAGTTAAACGTCCTGATATATATTATAATAGTCTTGAAGATGTTAAACAACACAAAGGATTAAAATCATTAAAAGGACCTGAACATTCTGAAATATATCCATTAAATGTAAAAGATATAGAGAATGTAGAGAATGTAAAGAATGTAAAGAATGTAGAGCCTGATAACTGGTTAATATGTTCTGAAGTTGATTTTCCAATCAATCAAAAGGATATAGATGGACAACAATTAGATATAAGAACTCAAAATAGTTGGACTCAGACAATTGAAGACGTTGATATTCGAGAATGTATGGAGACACAAGTTATCAATAGTGTTGCGCCATTTTGTTTAATTCAGTTATTTCAGAAAAAAGGTTTATTTGAAAATTCATATATACTTAACATAACAAGTCAGGAAGGCAGATTCGATCAAGATATAAAGGGTCCTACTCATCCACATAATAATATGTCTAAAGCATCATTTAATATGATTACTAAAACCATTGGATATAGCTTTAGGAAAAGATATTCGACGCAAGTGATTTCAATTGATCCCGGTTGGATCAATTCTATGGTTGGTGCAACTAAAATGGGATTACTAGAATACTCTGATGCTGTAGCAAGAATAATTCAACCTCTAGTAGATAATACAAATTATACAGCTCAATTGCTACGACATTTTAAAGTTACGGATAAATGGTAATAACCATTTCATGAAAATTGAACACTCTCACATGAATAATGGAACAGTATAATGAACTGAATAAATTGTGCATTGAAAACACAAAACATATTGAAGATTGTCGACCTAAATGTAATCCTATTAAATCCGTTATTGCTCCCAGAGATTGGGACATGACGGAATGTGATTGTCTTGGTAACAAGTGTCGCAAATGTGGTCAGGATAATACTCGAGGGTGCGAGATGCAATGTACGCCAAGAGTCATGTGTGATTGTATAGTTTTTTATTGTAATATATGCAACACCTTTTTATCAGTTGATACATTGCCTGATAAACTACCAACATGCCGAGGTCATGCTTCTTATGACAGAAATGATAATGTTACAGGGTATAATAATGACGCTTTATTGAAAGAGTTAGGCATCAAAGCGGACTGATAAAATAGATATAAGCATATTAATTAAATAAACATATTAATTAGACAGTATACTTAAAAACAACAGTAGTAATTAAATAAGTAATAGGGAGATTGGTGTAATGGTAGCACATTTGACTGCGAATCTTTAGGAATTAGGTTCGATTCCTAATATCTCCCATATTGTAATATTATTCGAGGCAATGATGTAATGGTAACATACAATTGCTCCCTGATTGCGCTGCCGTGTTCGATTCCGGCTTGCCTCTAAGGGAGATTGGTGTAATGGTAGCACACACGAAAGCCAATTAATGATGAATTAGCTTCGATTCCTAATATCTCCCAGATCGCAATAATATTCGAGGCTGTGATGTAATGCTAACATACGATGGATCGAACCATTGAGCTGTCATGGTTCGATTCCGGCTGGCCTCTAGAGAGATTGGTGTAACGGTAGCGCATTTGACTCCTAATCTTTAGGAATTAGGTTCGACTGCTAATATCTCTCATAATTAATCTGTTCCATATAATTATATGGCACAGATTTGTTTTGATACATATGCATTTCTTACTTTTATATTTATAGGAGTTTCTATAATGATATATACATTAATGCAAATTTATACAGACTCTAAAAATAGTATTATACAATTAACAAATATAAGGAAAAGGGAACATAAAAGAAATATACCTGTTAATATAAAACAAAATTCAGATAATTCAGAAAATAATGTAATGATACCTCCTTCTTTATCACGTGACACTGAACTTGATATGATGATACACCCTATGATTCCTCCAGTGAGACGAGGGTATGCTGGAAATATGGGAACATTATTGAATATTGGTAATATGCCTGTTAATATCTCAACCAGAGGAGAATATGGCGAATTTCATATGATGGGGTATCTACATAATGCAACGGACCAGGATCAGGCCATGTCATTAATGGGTAGACGCATTCACTCAAATAAATATGAATATTACACATTCCATCACAATAACCCAAATATTAAAATACCTATTAATCAGACCAAAGAAATTAATGATGGTGATTCCTTAACACTAAATGCGTATCCAAATACCAGTTTTACTGTTAGTATTTACGATACTGATTCCCCTAAATACGTTCCATATTGAAATTAGAAAGCCCTTACGTATTCACGTACTTCTTGTCGACATACAGGACATTTTTCATTATTCTGTTTAAGTTGAACAGAACATGGAGCACAGCAACATAAATGTCCTTCATTTGTACCTTGATGAAGAATTAATATTTTCCTTGGTGCATTCATACACACAACACATAATTCCTCGTCCAATTTATTAGGTAAATCATACTTAACCGTCCGTGGGGTTGGACGTGTTTTAGGTACATCAGTATTTCCGCCATCATTCAATTGCAAATAATTAATAAGTTTGGCATTTACAATACTACATATTTTATCTTCTATTGTTCCATGACAATAGACAATTTTTTGTATTGATAAGGATTTACCTCCACTACGATGGATACGGCCAAATGTTTGCATTAAATCCTGTGCACTCCATGAGGGACTAATTATAGAGATTCTAGGTCTATTGCCTATTGTATCATGTAATCCAATACCTACACCACCACTTTGAATTTGACATACAATTATATATTCTTCGTCTTTCTGAAAACGATCCACGATATTTTGTCGCTCTTTCATGGTTTGACCGCGTTTAATTAGTAGCTTTACTGGATACCCACGTAAAGCTAAATTTTCTATTATTAAATCCATCGTGTCTAAATAATTAACAAATATAACAACGCTATTATCATTCTCTAAACTGTCTACTGCTAAATCAGTCATTGTTTTAGTTTTTAATGCTTCGACCTTTTGTCTGGAACGAATCATTTTTGCTAAAGGATTTACAGACATTAGTTCTCTTGCCTCTGCCTGAATAGATATGGCACATATACTATCATATGCCTCTCTAATACCTTTTACGGTTTCATCATCCATTTTATATGTATCCGCTTTGAGTTGATTTTTAGGGAATTTATCTCCTAGATCTTTAATCCTCAATCTACTTCCATGATCAGGAAATATCATATTATGTAATAGACACATTGCTGAATTATTTATAGTTTTCATGTATTGAGATACAGTTGTAAATTTACCAATCTCTAATTTTCTTTTAAATAATCTATAATGTTCAACTGTCTCACAAAAATCAAACATTACTGCAAATACTGCAAAAAATTTTGGTTTATCTGCAAGAGTTGCAGATAAAAGCAATTTCCTTGCATTTAGACTCTTAGTGGACAACAATAATTTACTATTAATAGTAGTGTGATTTTTACATCGATGGGCTTCATCAAAAATTATAAGAACATTAGAATCAAGGTTTTTCCATTCGTAATGTATTTCTGATTCCTTTTTACATAACACTATGTATGGGCATTTTGTAGCTTTCCCAAGTTCATCGGTATTAACCGTATGTGAATTATATTCATACCATTTTTGGTCTTTGAACATTTCATAATTAGATATACCTAAATATTCTATTTTAAAAGCATCCATTACCCTTTTCCAACTAATACTTACTGATTTAGGACATATAATTATTGGTTTTAATCCCATCGTAGATGCAATGTATGCAGCTACATATGTTTTGCCTGTTCCTGTATCAGATGCATCTATAGCTGTACTACCATATTGTTCTATACATTGAATTAGTTGTTCAGCATGGGGTTTCTGATAATCTAATAATGACATAATAATAATATACTATTTCATTAATCATTTTATAAATGTTCCTTATAATAACTTACGTACGTTATTATAAGGAACATATATATTAAATTAATAATATCATAAATTTAATATATATTATATTAAATATGTCTTAAACTATTATAATTTATAATACATAGTTTAAAGTTTTAAACTTATCTATCTATATGAGAGATACATATGGCGAAGGACCACTTAATACAAAATCAGTACCAATATTGTATCATATAGATTCAAGTGCATACTCTAATAAAAATAACTATACTGTCGACATTGAATCATTTGGTAATGTTACTAGTATTGAGCTTGTACAGGCAATTATACCAAATACACAGGGTGCAAATTTTATTATTATTGATATATATGGGAAAAATATATTAAAAGGTAATACTTCAAATTTATCTGGAGCTTTTTGTACAATAGTAAGAGATACCGGGTTAGATAATAGTTATTTTATATATAAACGGAATAACAGCATCCAAAATCCATTATATACATATTATTCGTCTCCTACGAAATTAGGGCAGCTTAAAATTTCATTTAAGCTACCAGATGGTTCTTCTCCTGCCTTTGGAGACAACGATCATTATTTAATATTTGAAATACATACTTTTAACCAGAGGCTCCCCAATTAAGATAAATATTTGTCTAAACTGAAAAATATATTACTTTGAATATATTCAAAGTAATTTAATTGTAGCATTAGAAGTAACATATTTAAGATATTATTATGAGTGGTCTCATGTTATTATGTGCAATAGATAATTTAAATACAATATATGGAAAAAATATCCCAATAGGGCATGGGCAGCAGATACGGAAACTAGACGCTTATTTGATATCATACAGGTTATTTATTTTCCTACTTCCCAAGAAGTACAAGCAGATAAGTTTTTAATATAGATTACCATAAGATACTGACGACTGATACAATAATTTATTGGCATAAATCACTAAAAAATGGAATGGTAACATCAGGTTACCATTTACCGAATGATAAGAATTTATTATGTTTTCTCAAGGAAGCTCCTGTTAAATTCATTACAGGATTATGTTTAGTCACTACTGAACGAAAAGAAGGGCTTCAAGAAATCGATATTCCTTACCATGACGTACATCCATCGGATTTTATAATAATTGTTTTGATGGTTATGGAGCACTTGATATTTCGGATCTATATTCCTTGCACATCAAGTTTAATGGTTATACATATTTACATTTAAATCAAGAACAATTCCATTGGTTGGAATTAGCTAATGTCCATAAGATACCATTATTAATACACCCTTTTAGAATTGATGCTATATCTATATCTGTTCGTTGGAACCAACCAACTATATATACAGAGATCTATAATGAGACTTTATGGGATAGCACAGAATCACAAAATTTATGTGGTTGTGGTCATATTAAAAAGAAAACTACAAAATTCCATCGGAGATACATATGAAATTAAGAGATGAATACATCATTCGTAAGCAAATGAGAATGTTTTATAATAATCAGAATCAAGATTCTATCAAAGCGGCATACATAAATAGTTTTGGAGTGTGTAGATTTCATGTCTATCTACACAATGAATTTTGTGAACGTGTGTTACAGAAATTAATTAAAAGTAATGATTATTGAATCGATTTATCTTTTATAATGCTTCCGTAACCTTGTCCAGTTACTTCTGATAGATTAACCGGATGGGTTTCTGCATATAACGGCAGTACTGGACAGCGAGGATCTTTATCATTAAAATTAGTATTTAATGCATCACTTAATTTATGTATCTTTTTTTTACGTTTCTTTGAATCTTTTTTTGAATTATATTTAATGTCATTCTCTAGTTTACCCTTTATATTTTTTAGCATTTCATGTCCTTTCTTTATGTCATTATTTACACCATATAGTTTCCGTTCTATATGAATAAGTCTGTTATTATGATTGTCCAATACTTTTTTTGTTAAGTCTATATGTTGTTTAATTGTAAGTGTCTTTGATTCAATTTCAGATGAATTTTCTTCATCTTTTTGTGCATCTATCTGTTTTATTGTCGCTTCGTCGGTTTTTATACTAATTAATTCTTCGTGTAGTTTAGCCTTTACCTTATGCAATTTATGTGCTTTATGAACAGCTTCTCTGTCTTGTTCATGTAATTTGTCTGCCAATTTTAAAGCTTGTTCAATATCTACTTCCTTATCAAGTATGGGTTTTTTTTGTAAATCATCTATTTGATTGAGAATTTTCTTAAGAACCTTATGTTTAATATGTATATTTAATTGTTTTTTTGTTGGAAAATTTACACACAATGTCTCAGATTGTTTTGTACCAATTATTCCACATTGTTTAAAGTTAGCAGTTATCGCGTAAAAATCTTTTTGTGGTATTAAGTCCGTTTTATGTTTAAATTTATCTAGAGGTTCAGGGAATATAATAGCAACCGATATATTACTAGAGGTATTCTTTAGATTGTCCATATATCTCTGCAATTGTTTGACATTTATCAATTGTTTAGTGTGCAATGGCTGATTATTACCATCAAATAAATGTGCGTTTATTCCTACTTTATCCTTTTTTGTTAAATAGCGTTCGAAAACTACCTTGAATTTAAGAAGATCCTCTGCTTCTGAGGCTTCATCTGTTTCTGAGGCTTCATCTGTTTCTGAGGCTTCATCTGTCTCATATCCTCCAATCTGCTTAAGTATATTTAAAGAATCAGAACCCATTGAGGTTGTAATTACACCATATTGTGTAAACATTATGTATAATGCAGCAATTACTATTAATATAATAAATATCATTATATTATATAAAATAATAATATTATCATTACATATTATTGGTTTGGAATTATTTACCTTTACGTTTTTTTAGTATTATCCTGCTTGATTGAAGTATCAAGCCACGGTTTAAAAAACTTAATTGCTCTTCTTGCCTGGTTCTTTTTCAAGTTTAGACGCGTTATCGTCACTTGATAGCTCTGTATTTATATTTATTTGTTCTGTGGAGCCATTTTATTAAATTTTTTACACAACGGCCTTTAGCTGTAGCCAGTTCGCATGGGCTTGATGACCTCCTTCGCCCGGGTAAAAACATTGTTCCTTTACTTCTTCTTTCCCACCAAGTTGAAAACTTGACATAAGATACATAAGTAAACATATTGCTACAAATACCGGAACTAATTTTGTATATCGGGTGATAAAGTTATCATTTTTTTAATCTATAAATTAAAAAAATGACGGGGGCCAATTTTCTATTATGTCAAATATTTTATCTCTTGAATTTATATCTGAATTATTATGTAAATTTAACCTTGGTATCATAGAGCTATATAAAACAAATAATATACTACCATCTGAAAAAATACATACAATGTATAACAATACATGTATTAGTTTACTAAAAAAATATGGTATATTAAGTATACCTAAAAAAAGTATTGTAAATAGATGTTATGTTGAATATGTAAACACTAATCTTCTTGAACCCAATGGATTATTTGACACTATCACAACTAATGTCGGGTCACGTGCCAGTTCAGGTGTATTAGAAGTAACAACAGGTCTTACTGGTCTTAAGAATAGTTGTGAGTATGACTGTCATTTTTGTCCAAATGAACGTAAAGAATTTGGAGGTAAACACGACATATCTCGTTCCTATCTTTCTAATGAAGGAGTATTTAAAGCAGGTTTACAGGAAGATTTTGACCCGTATCGTATTATGTTACACCGTCTAATTGCATTAGAAACCCTGGGACATGTAGTTGATAAGATAGAATGGATAATTATAGGTGGTACATTCCATAGTTACCCTAAAGAATATAGAGACAACTATATTCTTGAAGGCTGGCGTGCATTAAATACATTTCATTATTTTTCACAAAGGTTTCGTGGTAAATATGCAGATATAATTTATACATGGATTAAAAATGGCGGATTACGTAAAACATTATGCAATATTCCAGAATGGACAAAAATAATGGAGGAATTAAATATAATTTATCCAAATAAATGTATTCAAAATTATCAACACGACAACGAATCTATTGTCTGTGCACGATGTGTTGGACTTAGTATAGAAACCCGTCCTGATCAAATAGGTCAAACTACATTAATAGAAGCCCGTCAGTACGGTTGTACCCGTATTCAATTAGGTATTCAACATTTAAACACAAAAATACTTCAAATTAATAATAGATTACATAGTGCCAAAGCATCCAGCAATGCAGTTAAATTATGTGTTAATGCAGGGTTTAAGGTAGATGCTCATTTTATGCTTGATTTACCAGGGTCTACACCGGTTCAAGATCTATCTTATCTTGAAATGATATTTAAAGGAAACCAATATCAGTCTGATTACTGTAAACTGTACTTCTGTTTAAATCTTCCTTACACACAAATACGGAAATGGTATAACAATGATAAACACCTAATCTCTAATCCAAATAATAATTGGGATATGATACATGAAATGATGACTAATCCTAAATATTCATATGAAGACTTAATGGTATTATGCAATAGAAATATTGACAGTCTTGTATGGAGACCATATTCCGAAACCGATTTTAATGGGTTTCATGAGGTATCTGAGAAAGCAATTATGATGATACCTCCATGGACACGATGTGTTCGAGTACAACGGGATTTTTGTCAAGATCGAGTGTCAAAACCAGGAAGTCTACTTATGGAAACAACCCAAGATGATGAAACACTGGGATATGTTAGCTCAATAATACGTACAAATGAAAATCAAATGATACTTAGAGACTTAAAGGCAAAAGAAATGAAACCATTGGAGATCCGTGGAAGAGAAATAAATAACAATTTAATTACTGATATTATGGACGGTAATCTTAACCTAGTGCATAATGTATATCGTAACGCAGATGGAACAGAACATTATATATCTATAGAATATAATAAGTCAACTAATAATCCAACATCAATGGAAGAAATATATAATAGTTATACATTAGGTCATGTACGTCTAAGAATACCAGATAGAAAACTAGGGTCGATGTTACCTGATATTCGTGGCAAAAAAGTACACGTTATAGCAATTATACGGGAACTACATGTATACGGAAGACTTAAAGGTGTATCAGATGTAAAGGCACAACAATATTCTGGCGGACAGGGCCAAGGAATTGGTAAACTGTTAATGTATATGGCAGAAAAGATAACACTTGATAATAACTGTAACTATATTTCAGTTATTAGTGGTGTTGGAGTACGTATGTATTATAGTAAACTTGGATACAGTTTATCTCCAATAAATAACTATATGATAAAGGATTTTATGACTATTTACCCAATATGTTTACCAAAACAGTTCATGTTAAGCAATATAATTAATATTAACAAAAATATTAATTACCATGTAATTACCAGAGTATCAACCAATAGATATAAATGTATAGTATTTGCGCTATTTATGTTTATTCTTTCTTTTTCGATAGCCAGTTATCATATGACATGAATTTAGTCTTATCATATAGTTCATCATATTTCGATATAATTTCGCTGTTGTTTTTAGCATTAAGGCTTAATTGAGTTTGTGACTTTTCATTAAGAGCAGTATAATAATTTTCTTTTAATCTTAGTAACCATTGCCCGGTTGATATATTAAGGTAATATTCATACCCTATATGATCCGTAATAATGTCTATTAAATTTTGAGATAATTCAGCTATAAAATCCGATGTTAGTGACCATTCCAGTGTTCCAGTTCTATAGTTACGCTGTAATATAATATTTATATTACTCTCTTTATCACTCCCATCATACTTATAACTAGGTAATTTTGATACTAAATATGGTTTCTCTAGAGGCATTTTCTTTAGATCCATTGCGACATTGTACAAGCTATATATTTTACCTTGACTATAATCTTTATTTATCGGTTCTTGTATTTTTATATTTTCTAAATGATGTCCTACAGAAATGAGGTTATCTTCCTTATCGGTGGTTGAACTAGTTGAAGTAGGATTAACTGTTTTTATGATATTGGGATTGTTCTTTTCATTTGATATTGCTATACCATAATTTTTTTTATTCTCTATATCCCTATATACATAAATATCTAAATAGCCCTCCGTACGATAGTACCTGTAAACATTTGATACATTGTCGTTCATTATTAACGTAGTCTTTTTCATTATTTCATCTTTTTTATTTTTATTGTTCTTTCCTAAATACGGAAGCCTTGAAACTATTGTTTTACCATTTGTAGCTTTCCAAGTCCGATTTTTATTAGTCGATACTTTAAAATTATCATCATCTATCAAATTAAATATAACAGGTTCTTCATCATTTTTAAAAAATATAGCATTACCTCTTGAATTTTTTTCTGGTTGCTTTGATAATTTCTTTACTTGGCTTTTAAATTTTTTATTTAATTCTCTTTGAAATTTTTTAAATTTTTTAAATTTTTTAAATTTTTTAATTGATTTATTTTTTTGTTTCCCCCCCAACTCGATATTATATGGTACAAATAAAGATATTATTATTATAATTACTAATCCAAATATAATATTTCTTAAGATTAAAGGGTCAAGTTTCATATATATTATTATATAATATAATATTATATATTATTATTTCATTCCAAAGCATATATTATATTTATGTAGTAGTTTCCATGGGATTTTATAATCTGTTCCTTTTATATGAAATCCATCAGGTTCTAATTTACTTGTATTATTATAAAATTTTTCCCAGGCTCTTTTTGATTTATTTTGGAATATATTAATAAGATTACGTATCTCTAATTCTATACGATTTTGGAGATGTTGACGTTTAATGCTATTATCTATACCAGATATATTATTGTTTAATTCATCGATAAGAGATGGCCAATGACAACTTGCAGCAAGTTTCACATTTTTTTTTGTTTCATAGAAATGTGGATAACATTTATTAATATCATCTCTAGTGATACTCTTTACTCCTGTAGCAGCCTTTATTTTTTTATCAATTGTTTTAAGTATTTTTTGACCTTTTTGTGTTTTATATATATTATGCGTATCCTTGTATGTCCACTTTGGATTAAACCCTGAAGTTTTTAAAATATTGCACATATTAACACTATTAACACTATTAACACTATTAACACTATTAACACTATTAACACTATTAACACTGTTAACACTATTAACACTATTAACACTATTAACACTATTAAGTTTCTGTATTTTTTTATTTTCAGGACTTGTCGGAAGATGCTTAATAGATGGAGGATTTAATATAGCTTTAGTTTTTTTACGCAATTCTTTAGTACTGTATGGATTTGTACAGGTCTTGCATATGGGTAGAACAGTATTATTTTCTCCACCACCAATCATATTAAATCCAATACCATAACCCATACCCTGTTTCATACCATCATTAATTTTAGGCGAATATGTATTTAATACTCCTAATGTACTGTATATGGTCAATGCTGTCATAATAATAGAATGAATATCAAAGTTAAATGAATGAGTTTTAGCAATAAATGCCGTTAATGATATAGCAAGCGCATATTTTAACAATGGTATTTTTTTAATTAATAATTCGACAAACATATATTGTCTATATTATCTTTCTATCCTTCAGCCTTCTTTACTACTTTAAATACTTTAGTTACCTTTCTATTCATTATTCTTTGTTTTTGTTGAGATATTGTTTTAGCTTCATGTTTAATATTAGATATCTTATGTACTTTTATATTAGATATATTATGTACTTTTATATTAGATATCTTATTTCCTTTAGTTATTACCTTATCTACCTTATCTACCTTAGTTACTTTATCTACGTTAGTTACCTTTATATTATTTTTAACAACATCTATCGCATTACTATTATGTTCGTCTGATAATAATGCCGTACTGAGAGGAGATATAACATTTTTCTGAATATTTGACTTTAATGTGCGTTCATATTGAATATAGTACCCATATATTTTATCGTCCAGTTCCTTATTATTCTTATTAGTACATAGAAAACCTGCCCATTTAGTGTAATAAGAACTAGTTTTAATATATTTAGCCATTTTGTCAATTATAGTTAATGCTTTTTTCCGTTTATATTTTTTCCTATCATGATCATGAAGGTCTAAACATAAATCATAATGTGCTATTTTCATCATGGCTTCTTTTATGTTTCCATTTATAATATAATGAAAAATAACTTCGATTATATGCTGTAAATCACATATATTATAAGTTTTATCATGATGCATTTGGTCAAGCTCTTGATAAACGTTTTTCCATAGATTTTGTGCTTGTGAATTAACAGATAAAATTGCAGCCCATTTAGTATCAATAACGTGTTGTTTTTTCCGTTTATTCATATAATAACTAGGAATATGAGCACATGTTAAAGATTGTACAGGTTGCAGCCCCCAATTTTGAGTATTATACATTATTTTTTCTACTTCATCTGATATGATTAAACTATCTATAATTGTAATAGCATCCTTTATTTTTTCCATTACATCACATCTTTGACCAGAAATAGCCCTGTGATAATTTTGATGTATTACCATAGGAGTTTTGCTTTTATCGCAATTATATATGGATTGGATCTGATAAGGATCCAATTTCTGGTTTATCATTTTTTTTACAGCATCAGTGACATACAGATCCTGTTCTTTAAGACACATTATAGAGAAACATTTTTCTAAATGCCCTTGAGTTATCATAACTTTACCATGATAGTTATCAATAAATTCAAGTAAACAGACTAGTCTACGAAAGTCTGTTTGTGCGTAATCAATTATTATATTTTTGGCATCATCTTTAATATTCATATTTTCTGCACTAGTTACACGGTCTAAAACGGTCATCATATCATTTGCTGTAGGTAACGTAAATTCGATAGTAAAACACTCCTTTTTAAGATTATTAATTGTTTCCTTTTTTACATTACCTATATTGCATATACATATAACTGGTACATTTCTATTATTATTATTTAATGTTTTTTTCTTTCTGTTGCTTGGAATGGATATAAATGATAATAAAGCATCGACACCTCCTCGATCTCCTTTAAACATCCCATCTACTTCATCCATTATAATAGCAGTTGGTTTCTTTTTATGTCCAAACCCAATAGAGGTGACATTAGTCATGTTAATTAAACCATTTAAATTTTCTGTTATCTGGCTTTTACTTCTTATATCACTTGCATTAAATTCTTTAACTGTATAACCATTATCATGTAATATAGCCTGTGCTAAAGATGTTTTTCCTAATCCAGGAGGCCCTATAAATAACATAGCACATTGTGCAATGTTGCCTCCTTTAAACTTAGCGAACCATTCATTAACTGCTATTTTTTTACGTGATGATATTATAATATCACCTAAAGATTTTGGTCTATGTCTTTCATACCATAAATTATCATCCATTTAATATACATATATTATTCATTTTTAGTAAATAAACCAAAGTATTTATGATTTATAAATCATATAATAACTATAGTTATTATATGATTTTCCTTATATCCTTTGTTATTACATCCTATCTAAAAACAATTTAATATGTAATGTGTCTGAAATTAGTTTTAATATATATATATATATATATATAATTAATATATATATATAATTAATATATATATATGACCAGGGATTATATGAAAATTGCGATTTATGTTTTATTCTGTTGTATATTTTGTGTATGGTTTAAAACTATGTTTTTTACTAACAGTATTAAGGTACATACATTACCTAAAATACAGAAGCTTAAAACACATAAATACGTCAATGAAATATATAAATTACATGAAGCGTTTTCTGAAGTTAAAGTTAAAGTTAAAGATAAAGATAAAGATAAAGATAAAGATAAAGATAAAGATAAAGATAAAGATAAAGATAAAGATAAAGATAAAGATAAAGATAAAGATAATTTAATGATAAAAGAACCAATAGATATATTAGAACAAGAACGTAATTGTTATCGTCTTCACGAGTTATATTATAATGGTATACCTGATAAATATAATATAGTAGGAAATAAGATAAAAGGAATAGAACCTGACTCTAAAAAATCTTTATATTGGTTGCGTAAGTCTATAAGTTATAGAGATAACCCGCAATTATTGCATGTAATGGGAACTATATATCAAAATGGTATGTATAATTTTGAACCAGATATTAAAGAAGCATCAAATATATATAAATATATTTATAATAAATTTCCATATACAGAAATTGCTTTAAATGCATATGATGATTATCAAAGTACATTAAACGAAATAGATAAAATCAATACTTACAAATGGTTAAATATACAATATACTCCTAAAAATAACAATCATCACGATAAAATTAAAAAGTTTCTAACGACTACAAATAAAATAAATTCAGGAATAAAAATAAATTCAGGGATAAATAAAATAAATGTTGATAATTTTTACCGTGCTAATGTTAATGAAAATGTTAATGGAAATGTTAATGGAAATGGCAATGGAGTGAATGTTCCATTAACATTACCTATAGATGACCTTAGACGTAATGACATGCATAATACTCATAATTCACAAGTTGTTTCAACCGTTGCAAATTCAATTAAAAAGATAAAAGAAGATACAGACATTTTTATACCTTTATCACATACAGTTCAAGATATACGAAGGCTTATATTAGAAAAACCATCAAGTGACAGAAGGAATGATGCTTGTAAATCATTAGATAGTATTGAGCGCAATATATTACCATTAAGTTCTGTTAACATGAAGGAATCTGAAGTACTTAACCTCATATGGAATCGTATTAACGCACCCAGCCATAATAAACAATGTGACGATATAAAAGAAATATTTTATAATCAGTTAGCTGATATGCAAGAACATGGTAAAAGTGTCTGTCCTACTGGTCGTCTCGAAAGATTAGTAGATAGTTTAAATACCTTTGATGATGCAGTTTCTATTAAACCAACATATATTATTAATGAAGAAATGATGAATAAGGCAAGTAATATACGTGATAAAATATATGATAAAGTACAACAAGAACAGGGTAAAATAATTGCAGAGAAATACCAAGAAGGTACAGCAACAGACCAAGAACAATTTGATAATAACCTTAAAAAAGAAATAATCGATACACTTAAACTTGATTATATTGATAGTGGAATAGTAACTGAAAATAAATTTAAAACTCTTACGGATAAATGGATAGACGAAATTTAAATTACATTATTGGTTTAAGTTTAAATTTGTATAATTTTAATATTTTATCATATAAATATTTATTATCTATATCATTTTTATATTCTCTTCCTGTGTTGTAACTAATAGTATCAAGCTCAATAATAGTTAAATTATTTATTTCTGTTGTTCTATTTCTATTTGACTTTTTGCAAGGATAATTTATTATAATTAACAAGTGAAAATTTGATGTATGGTTTTTTAAAAAATCATTAAATGCAATAAATTTTTGTATTAAATCCTCACTTATATTATCACCTACACCCTGTTCTCCATTAATAATACTAATAATAAACAGTTTCTTTCTTTTTTTTTTAAACAAATCTCTAAATCTATCAACACATCTATTAAAATATAAATAATCTTGTTCATTTGATAATGGGTTATGATGAACAAACATATTATCACAATAAGTTTTATGTCCACATCTATCTATTCTATTTAAATTAACATATAAATTTTTATCTAAAAAATCCTTAAAGTTATCTTCAATTGATTTTTGAACCACATTTAAATCACTCATTATCCAATCAAATGGATAAGAAGCTACTTTTAAATTGTACGTTTTTAAAAATTGTGATACATGACAATTAAAACCCAAAGAACAAACATAGCTAATTTGTGTCATTATATAACTTTATTAAATACGCTTTAATATTAAAGCGTGACAAAAGTAAAAAATTGATAAATTTGGATGAGTAATGAATACTCAACTAACAGAAAAAATCTTTCAAGACTCATTAAAAGAATCAGGTATCCCATGGAATAGTTATAGATATAACGGACATATTGTAAATAGTTTATTTAAAGTGACCGAGGGTAAATATATGAACGAATCATATGATATTAATGATGATGCACCAGACTATGAAGACTATAATCCACCCACTATACGATTTACTGAACAAAGTGATATAGACATTCAAAAACAATATAAAGTTGCCTGTAAAAAACAATATAGATTGGATTGTTTAAAAACAGAAACAGAATACCAATCATTTTATCTTTATTTGCGTCTAGAAAATCCCCCGCCAAAGTATGTGGAGTATCATAGCAGTGATAGCGAAGACACTGATGAAGAAGATTACCGAGTTGATAATAATTACAGGAAACTCAAATCAATATTAAAACCACTGTTACTGACACATGGTATCAGATGTTCATTTGAGGAGATGAATGATACAGACACACTATGGTATATTAGACCTAAATAACATATGTCTCCTCTATTCATAATATATTTATTTGCCTTTGACAAAGGCAAATAATCGTTATACGGGCTGTCCTATGGGGGTGCGACCGACGGGAAAAATGAACGGTTAATGAAATTACACAATGACAACCAAAACAACATCGAAATGGATTACCGGTATTCATCTTAACATTGGAGAACAAGTAGAATGGTCTAACAAAGAGTATAGTTACTCGTCCCATCGTAACGTAAAACGTAAAAGTACGGGAATAGTTGTTTCCTTTATTGCAGATACTGTTATTATTGTATTGACGTCAAGGGGTTACAGTAACAAGTTTATATCATATCCTATTAATGAACTATTTAAATTTAAAGAGTCTAGATCCATGTCCGTTGTTATGACCATAAAACATATATCTGTATCTTATGAAGATACTACAGTAAAAATATATGTTTCTCAAGATGAAAGAGGAATAAGTGTATTAGTTGGCTATGATTTGTTTGTAGATCTCATGGATTACGAGACAATAGATGGAGCTATCTTTGGTATGCTTTTAGATACTGAAGAGAGGAGAATAAATATCTCAACATCTCCTAAACCATATATTAAACTTATAGAAAGACAAGATTTCGGTCAATCGTGGAAGCCGTTGTTAGATAGTATAGATATTCAACAGAGGGGTAGAGGATTGCGTGAATGTAAAGCAAATGGGTTAACTATAGTTCTGCCATCTGATCTGGAAAGTATGTTGTTGAAATTTAATTATCATCAACGTTTTCATTTTAGACGAGATGATATATGTTTCCTGCATGAAATAAAGATTCATGAAATTCCAACATGGGGTTGTATGGAAATGTACGATGCGATAAATATAAACATCACTGACATAAAGGCTAATATAAGCAGTGAGTCAAGTTGCTTCATGAGATATGGTATGATTGTCTGCCCCGACTCAGAGTAAGGTATTTCATTTCCTTAATAAATTAAGATTTTTAATGCATCTATCATTATTTGTGTTCTGGTTCTTTCGATAAAAATCATATATTTGATGCCACGAATTAGGTTCAACGCATTCTTTTTTCCTCTATTATACTACTATATGTTAAATTATCCAGATTCTCTTGATAATTTAACTGTGTATTCTGGAACTGGTACATTATTAGAATAATAATATGTTGATCCTTTCGTCTTACAAATTCTTGGGGGATGGACACTTCTGATACAAGTGTCAACATATCCTCCGTTATAAAATATTCCATTTTTCAAGAGAATATATATCATGAAATTGTCAAGACAATTTCTCTATTTATAATTGTGTATTATATTTTATATTATCACATCTTCAAATAACCTATTAAAATAAACTATCAAATAAACTATTAAACAAACATATTGATATGGTAATCTTATATACAAAAGAGTTAATTTTAGATTATAATACGATACATTAAATATAATATATTCCATAACCCTGCAAGTAAAGCATATGATATTTTGAATATTTTAGGCGTATCATCATCCTCTGGATAGTTTCTATATGATAAAATAAAACACGTTATATATATAGTAATATATACTCCCATAATGACGTAAAACAATTTACTATACTGAAATATATTTAGTTTTGATTTTATCTTGATATTTGATAATGATGGAATCTCTGCAGATATTGTTGACATATTATATATAGTTATATATCTATAATTATCCTGTAATTCTATATTTGATAATACGATCTAGACAAAATAAAAATAATATACCAATAATTACTTGGGCTATGACAGTGTTCCACTTAGGATTTTCTAGCCATGATAAAAGATCAAAATTTACACTAGAACCTCCTGTCTGTTCCTTTTGGACGTCTTGTATATTTTCATGTTCTTCTCGAATAATTTTACGAAGCTTCTCACGACAGTGTTCACATGACATTAATTCAACAATAAGTTTATCACAATTATGTTTTGATGGTTCATCATGTTGTACATGATAATTTTGTTGCGAGGATACTCCTTGATTGATTTGATTGCCTTGATAGTTTTGATTGCCTTGATAGTTTTGATTTCCTTGATTGCCTTGATAGTTTTGATTTCCTTGATAGTATTGAGAACCTGATTCTCCGGAAGATATATGGTATGGTTTATAAGTGTCATAAGTTGTATCTATCTGATTATACATTTGACCGACATTGTCTGATGCTGTACCAAAAGAAATGCCATTCTGTGGTATATGATATTTATCTTGAAAATCAGAATTTCTTATATTTTCTGTATTTGTTGACATTGACTGATCTTTATCAGTATTTACAACATTCTTAAATGGTGATACAAAGGCTTCTTCGATGACAGCCGGCATCTATTTTATATTATAACTAATATAATATCTTACTTAAATTTAATGTTCGTATTTTCTAAACAAGTAAGTTGTGTATGCCATTCATATAGTTCAGACTCTCTATCATCTAAATCTGACGCTCTGGTAGATAACATAGACTCTTTGTTATCACAAGTTATCTCTCTTATATCTAACTCAGTTTCTCTATCCTTGTATGTCTTTAAACAAGTTTTCCAATAGTATATGTTATTATTTAATGAGTTAATATATACAGCAATTGCTATAGCAATTGCTATAGGTGGTATAACAGTAATAAAGATTGTTTTATTATACAGTAAATTATTCATATTCATATACATTCATCACAAGATTCAATTTATATAAATAATTGATGTCCAATTATAGATTATATTTATGAATACTTACCATAAGGTAATAAGTGAGTATCCTCTAAAAAATGTAATGTCGCTTGACATATCTGGATATAAGAAAAACCGTTCAGTGTTAAGAGCAGAAGTACTCAAGAATACTCCTCAATGCCTTATAACTAAATGGAATAATCCATATGAATGTGAGTGTGCCCACATTGTACCGAGGTGTTATGGATATGATATGTCGTTTCCAAATGTAAATCATACAAGTAATTGTTGTTTGTTATCAAATGGAATACATGCGTTATTTGATAGCATGCAATGGACTCTTGATATATATTATTTTTTAAATAATAGAATAACCGACGAATATTCATTTTGTGCTAAATTAATACTTACTAAAAATATTACTGATTGTAACACATCAAGCATACTTAGTGCATATAAAAATACTATAATCAAAGTACCTATAGAAAAATATGCATCTTTTATGATGCATTATTATGCATATCATGCGTATAATTTTTCCAGTGAAAAAGATCTGGGAAAAATATATCAACGCATGTGGGATAAAGGATTGTATAATAAATTTTCCAAATATAAGACGGTATCAGAACTTAAAACATTTATATTAAATTATAGAAAAACTCAAATTATTAATAATCTCTTATTTCCTATTGTGTGCATAAATGGTATTGATAAAAAATATGCCAATGTGATATGGGATTATTATGACTATAGCTTTATATCCAAAGAACCAATTTCATCGATTAAGGATACAGAAGCATATAATGAGTATATATCAATTATGTAATCTCATTATACATCCTGTGTCATAGGTACATCATCTGTCATGGGTACATCATCTGTCATGGGTACATCATCTGTCATGGGTACATTATCTGTCATGGGTACATCCTTTGGATTTATAAAAAATTTGTTCAAGACTTCTGTCAATCCCTTATAATCATCAAGGATTGTATCCGGAAAGTCTTCACTAATATTAATATATCCCAATGAACACAGTTCATTGGGAATTAGTTGTGTAATATCAAAATGTTTTTTTGGAATGTCTGGTGTAACAATACTATTAAATCGATAACCTAGAGATGATACAGCATTCCCAGTTTTAAAAAATTCTTGTAAATTCTCTACTGTAACATCATATTTAACATTTTTACTATTCATAATAATACAGCCCTTTATATAACACTTTTTTGATAAAATTTCTGGACGAATATACAAAATAAGATCATATTTACCTGAACTATCTGGATCCACTATCGTAATTTGAATACCCATAGTCCTTTTACACGAACCATGGATAGATTTCATAAGCTTTTTAAAGGAACTAGTGAGAAGATGACGAGTATTTTCTGGGTTAAGAAGAAGGTACATTAAAAATTTGGATTGATCATTTTTTGCGCACAAATATTTAAATCTATATTGGATATATTATATGATCTTTTATACTTTATTATATACATATCCTAAGTCTGATAAAATTAATATTGTATTAACAGCAATTATATTGTATTTAATACAATATGGAATGTTATCATCAATTCCCAATATAAATATATTATTCAATGAATCTGTTTTATTATTATCCGTACTTATATTTATTATAGATATTTGGTTAATTAAACAATACCCAGAACAAAAATTAACTAAGAAAAAGAAAGCAAAGAAAACGGTAAGAATTAGGACAGATAAAAATAAATATCACTATTATTCAAAACAATATCCTCAACAACAATATCCTCAACAACAATATCCTCAACAACAATATCCTCAACAACAATATCCTCAACAACAATATCCTCATCAACAATATCCTCATCAACAATATCCTCAACAACAATGTCCTCAACAACAATATCCTCAACAACAATATCCTCAACAACAATATCCTCAACAACAATATCCTCAACAACAATATGTCCCTCAAGTGGGGGTTCCTCAACAAGATAAAGATATAATGAGTGAAACACCGGATGTTATCCATAAAGATAGAAAACCTAAATTTAATTACTCATCGAATATTGATTCGGAGTCTGAAGAGGATTCCGTGATGATATCAGATACAAGCTCAGATATGTCTAATAGCGAAGAAGACTACTAATATTTATAGAATATCACGCATCATTAAACTACTCAAATATGTCACTGCATGACATATTTGGCATTCACGGCTAACCATTTTCGTTTTTGAATCTTTATCAAGAATGGTAATAGTAGATTTACAGCTTGGACAGGTTAAAAGTTTATTACAAAAACTATCGACAAACTTATTTATAATTGTTTGATTATAGCGACCAGAAAGCAGTAAAACATCCTTTTGATTAAATCTTGGTTTTGAATTTGGTAGTTCGTGTTCAATATTTGATACGAATACATGTTTTAAATCCACGGAATTTTTAATACTCTTTGGTTTAATTGCAGCAATAAATATGTCAATATCAGAGAGATATGTTGTTAAATTTAAACATTTTGATACAGGTATAGGACATGATACCTTTACAGCTTTCTCCGTAATATGCGTAATATTAGATGCCAATTTATTAAAATCCATTTCAGTATCATTATGATAATCATGTAAATCATTAATAATATTCCATTCAATTGGTTTCCATAACGACATCTCTTCTGTAATATCTGCACCATATACAATAGGCATACTACATTCAGCTGTTTTAATATTTAATCCGGCTACCAAGTGCCCATTAAGTTCCATTGCGACACAATTGTTTTTTTCTAGATTCATAACCACAGGCTTATCAAGTTTGACTAAAATAGTACCTTTCATATCACTTGATTTACCTTTACTTTTCTTAATCTTAAATGTCAATATAGTAGCAGATACATTCATTATACCATTAACTACAATGTTGATTTTATCACCTACTGCCAATTCTCCTAATTTCTGATTTACATCGCCTGACAATGCTGATACTGAACGGAACGAACCAGTCATACAGTCATATATAGGGTCTCCTTTACCGATATGTGACAATATCTGGCCTTTTAGTTTATCATCGCCACTAAGCCCTGCATAAAGACCAAGATTAACACCAATTAATCCTCCTGGGATAGCAACATCAATATTATTACTACCACTTTTTAATGCAGATACACGAGAAACGAGTGGTTGAATTACCCGTTTACCATTAATTATGTTAATGATACCTGGACGTATTTCAATAATGTCATCTTCTGCTAATACTCCCGCAAGGATAGAACCACCAACTACAGCACCCTGTAAATCATTCCATGATGTATTAGGTCTATTGATATTATATGACCGAACAATATACATTTTTAGAATATCGCTAGCTTGTTCTATTGTTTTGGGTAGGCGTTTATATACATGTTTAGCTATATTAACTATCACTGCATCCATGTTATCTCCTGTTGCAGCAGAAATTGGTAAAATATTATTATAGTTTTCTCCGAAATTAGTTTTTAAATAGGCATTAAGTTTGTCACGGTGTTCTTTAACATGTTTTGGTTTTACGAGATCTAATTTGTTAAGCAGATAACAAATATTATTACGGTCCATACCACTATAGTCTAAGGCTATAAGATGTTCATGTGTTTGAGGTTGTGGTATGCTTTCATTTGCGGCAATAACTACAAGTACATAATCCATAATAGCGGAACCACTTATCATTGTTGAAATATATGAATGATGACCAGGACAATCAACAAAACTTATTTGATATAATAACTCCAATTTTACCTTTGTATGGGGGTCATATGCAATCTTTGTAGTATCAGGGAAGGTATATACTTTATTTGTTGTAGGATTACGAAATAACTTGCAGTTAGCATACCCTAGACGAATTGTAATATTTTGTTCCTTTTCCTTTTTATGAACTTGAGTTGCTACACCTGTAAGTTGTCTAACAACAGAAGATTTACCTTGTGCTACATGACCCGCTGTTCCAATATTTATTATTGCTTGATTATTAACTACGTTGGATAATCTAATTTCATTTTTTAATGCAATCGACATTAAATTAATATATGATTCATTTTTTTCAGAGGTCAATGTTATGTTACCGCTCATATACATAACATTGACAGAAAATTGATTACGTGTCAATTATTAATTACAATGTATGTTAAATAGATTAGTACTGATATGTGTAATAGAAACCTACAATTAAAAGTAGGTTTAAATATAGATACTATTCCTTTCAGTAAAGAAGGTGACTGTGTGGAAGGGGAAATTTATTATTGTGATGCTAAGGATGCGCTTCAATGGATTAACATAGGTTATATGAATTTATGCACTGTTGAAATACCAAATGATGCACAAACAGTAAAATTTAAGGATAAGTATCGTTCAGATAAAATAATTATATGTGACACTCCTGTATTCTTTGACGAACATAAAATGTGGAATGATACAGATATCTGTAAACAAATGGTAAAAAATGATGGTCAGGTACTATCATTTATAAAAAATCAAACAGATGAAATCTGCAAACTTGCTGTTCGGTAAAATAACGATGCATTAGTTTATGTTTTACATAAAACTGATGAAATCTGTAAGCTAGGGCTTGCTTAATCAGCATATATAAAAAGATCAAAGTGATGATTACTTTAAACGTTACGTTCAATAAAACAGACGCTCATTAAATTTATTTAATTGTCAAATGTTATTGCAATTTGTGTATTTAGAACGAAATCATATGGTTTGTTTTTCTTTGGTATTTCTGATAATGATGGTTCGGTGTATTCAGAGATTATGATGTTTCTTGTATTTGAACAAAAGATACATATCATCTCCTCCTATAAAACATATTAAATTAAAACATATTAAATCAAAACATATTTTATGACTGATAATGGTTATTATATGTTGTTTCAAAATAAAAATGAAGCGTGTAAATATATTACAATGAGCTTATCTGATATCTTTACTCCAATGCAATTTACAGGAAGAATCGATCTTGAACCCAATCAACTTGATACTAATATGTATAAAACTATACAATCATTAGCTAAGAAAAAATATTCTGGTACATGTATTCCACATGTAGGATATATTAAACCAGGTTCTTTAAAAATTATTAAAAAGCAAATAGGTACATATCAAGGTACACATTTCACAGGCAATATGACGTTTAATCTTCAACTTTCAGGATTGGTTACACGTCCATACAAGGGAATGATTATCGATGCTATCGTAACACATAAAACTGATGCAGGGCTATCTGCAAGGAATTCCAGATTACCCTATGATCTGTGTATTCCTAAAATGCCTAATGATGAAAATAAAGACTTAATTGATAGAGTATCTAAAAATAGTCATATTCGTGTAGAGATTTGTGCTAGTGAACTTAATGCACCAGACACAGATACTTCACGCCCTGAGTATTGGGTTGTGTGTAAGTTAAGTGAAATTAACCTCACATCAATACGTAAGTTAGATATGCCATGTGTATTGCAATATGGTGATTTAGTAGCAGTTACTAAAAATTATGGTGGAATTGAAGATGATCGTAACGAATTAGCAGAAAATTATGACAATTTGCATGAGGCTAAGAGCCTAATCGAAGAAATGAATATTTCCTATGCTAAAGCAATCAGTAAGGCAGATATTAGTATACTCGATAATGATATTGTATTGCAGTCTGAATTAATTTATTTTAATCGTGGCTGTGTTCTTGGATACATATTAAATAATCATGCTGAATCTGGGTTCAGTAATGTTGTAACAGTACAAGTTTTATATGTAATTGGACAATCAGATTATAAGAAACGGTTTCCCATAGGCAAGGAAGTTACAGTTAATGTTAAGAAGGATTATTATTATGTTGATAACTTGTTGATTTTATCTGATCTTAAGAGTGATATATTATCAACTTCTGCAATTGACATATGGACTTCCCATATTAAATATGTGGTGAATCCATATGAAATGATTCATATACCTGGAAAATATAGAAGACAGCTTGAAAAGTTTAAGAATGTTCGTAGAGAACTAAATATTCCTGTCAAAAACCATCATGTTGTTAATCGAGCATATTTCAAAATGATTGAATTAATAAAATTAGTTATGGATAAAGATACAGGTCCAATGCAAATAGCTTGTATTGCTGAATCACCTGGAGGATTTATTCAGGCCTTAATTGACTATAGGACACGTTCTAGAGACAAATCTCTTATAGATAATCCAATTTACGACAGTATAACTGGAATGTCAATTTCTATAAGTGAAGGTGAAAGTGTATGGGGAAAACTAGTAGATAAGTTAAAGGATTATGAACAAGTGATTATCAATCAAAATGAAGCAACCGTCATCTCCTTAGAACAGATGACTTCGACCATTGTTCAGTTGATTGAAGGTGACAAAGGTAATATATTAAAGGAAGAATCACGACAAGAATATTATAAATTATTTGCCAATGAAAAAGCAGAACTTGTTACAGGAGATGGAGGAATCTTTAGAGATAAATCCGCATCGGATACAGAAGAGATGGATACATCAAAACTGGTTATTGCTGAAATACTCATTGCGTTAAATATTCAGAAACCAGGTGGTAGTTTTATAGTCAAAATTTTTGATATGGCTACATATGTTACGGTAGGATGTCTTTCATTACTATCTTATTGTTATGATGAAGTGTTTGTATATAAACCTAAAACTAGTCGTAATGCAAGTTCAGAAAAATACATTGTATGTAAGGGATATAACCTATCACAAGAAGAACTTAATATCATCGGTCCGAAGTTAGATAATATCCTGTCTAATACATTAGACTCTGAAACTTTTTTGGCAAAGATTCTTGTTCAAGAAGATGAGCAAATCATCGAAACGGTTACCCAATACAATAGTATTTATATGATAAAACAGGGGGATTTTATTCGTACTGGAAGAGATTACGCTCATCAATATATTACTAATATAGGTAATACAGATTTCCAAGCAAATACTATATTGTCATATACAGAAACACAAAATGCAAATAAAGCGGAATTTGATACGGAATACTTTTAATAATTATTTAATTGAGACATCGTTTCTTACTTTGAGAAATGTTGAAGCAAGCAAACATATTAACATTGACTTGTTGCACCCTAACAATATTTTAGCTTCAATATCACTTAATGTAATAAATATTAAAGCTTTTAATTCTGGTTTTAGACTCAGTTTAATAACGCTTTTGTTAATATCATCGATTAAATCTAATAAATTTATACTTCCAGATAGTTGCATGTCTGTTATAGTTTCAATTGATTGTTCCAGACTATCATTAAATAGAGAGTGGATTACAGCATTTATATTTTTGACCGAAGGTTTTCCAAGATATGAATATATATCTTTTGATTCTATCCTTTTGTTTAAAGACTTATGATAAGTGTTCATACCCTGTAGAATATTTAAAATCTGTCTAAAGTCTGTTTCTATATTAACAAGACAATCTATAGCATCTTTGGTTATTAACATTTTTTCAGCTAGAACTATTTGTTTAACCCTAACTTTAATCGAGTCTCTATTTAAATGCGAAAATATTAATTTAGTACAACGGGACTGTAAAGCAGGTGTAATTTTATTACCATCGTTACAAATAAGACAAAATCTAACTACTTTTGAATGTTTCTCTATTACACTTTTAAGAGCATTTTGTGCTTCATTAGTCAGGGCATCTGCTTCATCAAGAATAACTAATTTTACTTTATTACTGCGACGTTGTACAAATTGTATTACTTGATTTCTGATGGTATCTATACCACGTTCACTAGAACTATTTATATCTGTTATAAAATTCTTATATTTTTTACCATATATGTATCGTGCTAGATTAATAACCATTGAGGTTTTACCTGTTCCAGGTGGCCCAACTAATAATAAATGTGTAAGTTCATTGTTATCCACAAGACTCTTAAGTGTTCTTATCTTGTCATCATGATCAACAATTTCATCTAATGATAATGGCCTGTATTTTTCAATCCATGGTAATTCTTGAATATCTGTCATTATTATATGTTTAATGTTGGGTCATTTTTAGTTAATTATATATATATATATATGTCACGTATTATTAATATAAATGATGTTAAATTATCAATTAATGATTATTTAACACAGGAACCATGGCGTAATAATCATTATAGTTTTTACAAAATGTTATTACAGCTTGCTAAGAAATATTCTGATAAAGCCGTTACATATAACCAATCTAATAATGATAATAAAGATATAATATTAAATGTCAAAGAACAACAATGGTTCAAGTATTCTGTAAATAAGACATATATACTACAATTACTTAATAATATGTATATTACAGATATTACAGATATTAAAGATATTAAAGATATTAAAGATATTAAAGATATTAAAGATATTCCATCTTATGTACTGAAACTTAATATGGGTAACAATGTTTGGTTTTTGATTGAATATTTAAATAAAAATAGTAATAGCAAAAAACAAATAAAATATAGGGTATCGTTTATGAATCATATGGATTCACATGCATATATATGTTATTATAATTCATTAAAATCTAAATCACGCAAATTACCAGAATATGATAAAATCAATGAATATTTACCAGAGCTTACGCGATTTGAAATAATATGTATTGTAAATGAGCTTATTATTTATTATGATATTTATAAATTATTTACTGATATACATATTGGTAGTGATTATCCTTTATCATTACATAAATTAACTGAAGTAACTTTCAGTAAATTAAAAAAATGATAGATGTCATTATATAATGACAGAAATTGATAAGCATTTGGATACGATTATAGACTCTATGGTAGATAATTACCCAAAAGACGAGGTAGACGAGGTAGAATTTTCCATCCGTGGCCCAGTCAATAATGACAAGAGTCCGTGGAATCTAGGTATATCGCAATTTCGTTCACTTTTAAAAACCCTTAAAGAGACTCTTAAATTAGAGGTATATGAACCAGAAATGATGCTAACAATTCACGATTGGGCCCAGAGACGTGTTCGTATAACAGATTTGGATACAATATTATTATATTGTAAGACAGACACAATTTCACCTGATTCAATGGAACATGTAGTATTCGAAACAAAAAAACGTATCTTGAAACCTATTGATTTCTATGGTTTAAGATTACGTTATAACTCTGAACAAGTTATTGATGACGAAGATGAAAAAACTAAACTTCTTGTTATGTTTCGTGATAAAAAGGAAATGAAACTATATCGTTTTGCTAAAAGATATAGTATCATAAAACCACTTAAAAGTACAGAGAAAGGTAAGCTTAGATTGGATTTTACTGTTGTACGACAAAGTATTGGTCCGGATTTCAGAGCGGCTAAAATAATTGGTCCAACTGCCACACGTACTCCTGAACTATACGAGGTTGAATTGGAACTTCTTGATATCAGCAGAGATGATATTCAAAATGAGGATATCCAGTCAGAAATTAAGAATGTATTAAAAATAATTTTATTGCATCTAAATGGTGGTATTACAATTGCTACACAAGAAGATAAGTTAATTTCTGTTCAAAACTATGTTAAATTATGTAAAAGTGTATATAATCAGTTACCTGCCGTCAAAATTACAACGTTAGCACAAAACATGTTACGAGATATTGCTCCTTATAATATTTCTGCATATATATCTACATTGGATAGAGGCAAAATGATCAATAAAAAAATGCAGGATAAAACTGTTCCATATGTTTTTACTGATAAAGCGGATGGAGTGAGAGCTCTCATGTATGTAAATAATGATGGTAAATGTAGTTTAATTGTCAAGGAAACTATTAAATTGTTAAAAAAAGGTCAGGATTTTCTAACAAAGAAAATTATAAATACATATGATAAACAAATTGCTTCAATACTGAAAGTTATTCCAACCGACATGATTCTAGGTACATATACTAAACTTGTACAAGAAAATGATACTGTTGGTGAGGATGGGAAACAAATAAAGGGAAAAGTAGGGAAAAAAGAGTATTCATTTAATAATAGTGTATTTGATGGTGAACTGCTTATCCATTCAAATGGAAACTATTATTATAAAACATTTGACATACTTATACATAATAGTGAATCAATGATGGATACAGACTTTAAGGAACGCAATAAATTATTTGATATTGTATCTGAAACAGAAGGCTGTTTCCATGTATCTCCTAAAAAGTTCATAAAATATACAAATAATTTACCTAAATTTTCCGAATTTACAGAAAATCTAATGACGGAGGTATCAGAATCGACTGGAGAAGTTACCAGTATTAAAATTAAAGATAATGGTATAATATATGATTTAGACGGCCTGGTATTCCAACCAGAAACTGGACCATTGTCACATTATCCACAACCTCAAAAATCTGGTTTTCCGAGTACATGGAAAAGTGTATATAAATGGAAACCGCTTCATCATTTAAGTATAGACCTAGCACTTACATATAAAGGCAAAAGTGCACCTATCACAACACGTAGAGAAAAAACAGTAAATTCAATGACTATACAAGAAACCGCAAATAGATATGCCGTATTCACTGCACATAGCGGTAATAGTAAAGGGGACCTATTTATGTCAGAATATACATGCGATGTTTTGTTATCAGCCGATTCAATTCCACGTTCAGAAGAAGGAGAACCAATTGTAAAAGGAAACATAGTTGAATGTCGTTTGTGTATGAAAGGTCGTTTCCATTGGATACCTGTACGTATTCGTCATGATAAATGGAAACCAAATTCTGAAAAAGTATATGATTCAACACTTCATTCACTTACTACAGAACCAATAACAATGGATAATCTATCTAATATAGATGGAGGGTTTGGCGGACATCCTCAATTAACGGTAACTAAGATTAACCGTAATATAAGCAATGAACATATTATTAAACGTGCTTTATTAATCAAAGGAGATATTGTATTATTTGATCTAGCATGTGGGAATGCTAAGAGTTCATGGGCCTGGGTACAAATACGTAAAAGGCAGCCCTCTAAGGATGTAGCTATTCTAGGTATTGATGCAGAAAACATAAGTAAGGCTAATATCATTATGGAGGCTAATTTTAATCTTATTGCCAACAAAAATAACAAAGAACAATATATTGACAAGTATACATTTGTACAAGCAGACTTCTTAAAACCTCTTCATTTAGAAGCATCATCATATCAATATCTAACAACTCCTGAAAGGTTTAATATTATTAATTGTGCATTTGCAATACACTATGCTCTGCGATCAAAAGAAGATTTTCTGATATTTTTAGCAAATGTTAGCCGTAACTTAAAATCAAATGGTGTATTTATTGGTTCGTATATGAACAAAACTAAAGTATTAGATTTGTTTCGTAACAGACAAGAGGACCATAAACAACTACTTGATGGTGTAAAAATAAGTGAGGATAATACATCTGTATATGCGGAACTCGGTATGATTAAAGGCAGTGATATAATGTGGAAAATTAAAAAAACATATAAAGGAGACTTACCTGGAGTGTTTGATAATAACTCAATTGCTATTGACTTTATGGGTTTATATAAAAATAACCAAGAATATCTTATAGATTTAGAAGACCCTGATATAATTTCTTTAATGAAACAATATAATCTAGAATTAGAGGAACATATTAGTTTTCATCAAATAATAAATGCATCAGATTATGATAATAAATATATAAAAGAATTATATTCAAATACGGCATCGAGCGAAAAGGTATGGATGGATCTTCATTATAATTTTACCTTCCGAAAAAAGGGTAGTATGGATTCTTATAATAATTTATTCGTCACTGATTCCAAGACTGTAAAAACAACACAATTACTTAAACCCGTAAAGACACCTAAAGTAACTAAAACAATAAAACCCATTAAAACAATAAAACCCATTAAAACAATAAAACCCATTAAAACAATAAAACCCATTAAAACAATAAAACCCGTCAAACCAACTAAGTAAGTTATTAAATAAATAAAGTGAAAAACATATTATTATTAATGTTTTATCCAATTCCAATAGAGGACATATCAAGTACATGCAACTATATCATATTAAAACAAATTTCTATTTGTATAGAGGTTACAATTATACTATGTATTACTCTTGTATTTATAATATTATCATAGATTATTTCTTTTTTCTTTTCGCTTTTCCATGCTTTGCACGGAGAGGATCATATAACGTTTCAGGAAGGTTATATTTAGTTTGTGAATGATCCATTAGATCATTTGCTGCTTCGTCTGTTGTCATTTTGTTTCCAAGAACGGATATCATATTATCAAAACATTTATTTACAGTTTCCATATCAACTCCATCGAGAATCATAAAAAAAATATCACGGAGATTTTTACGAAGATCAGGGTAGCGCAGAGTATATACTTCTATCATATTATCTTCCAATGCCTTCCGTTTATCATTTAGTTCTGACATTTCTTCGTGAACTTTTGGATTTTTACCAAGTTCTTTATCCATTACCGTAGGGAATATACATTGTATTTCTAAGTTAACAGTATCTAGCTGTTTTTTTATATCTATATATGCGAGAATATTATCATCCAAGTCATGCTGTTTATTTAGTTTATCCATACGTCTCTTTAAATATTCTGGTGTAAATAAGTAATCTTGTTCATCTATATTATCCAATTTTGATTTGATTTCTAAATATGATTTTGTCCAACGCATAACATTATCCATATCATTACATTGTTCACGATAAAACGATATATTATTCTTATCCAGTGTAAAATCTGTTTTAGTAACTTTCTCAGATGTATATCTCTTATAAAAACTCATTATACTATATTATATTATTCTCTTTAATATAGTATATTATGCCACGCATTCCATTTGATAAAACGTTAGAATATTATAATATAATTGAGATAGCATTAATTGATCAAAATGGTAACACTTTGCAAATAGAAATGGATGACCTTGATACAGGTTATGGTAAATATAGTGGCTATTATCCTTATTTGGCTGCCCAAAAAGCAGTATCAGGTATATATAAGTGGATGAAAAATAATAATTACGATAATTTTGATGAAGAAAATGCTCCGCATATTGTATTTATTATTCAAAGACATTCAGATAATTCTATTTTTGGATATAGAGGCTATCGTGTTGTACATTCACAGGCTCCTCGTAATATAATCGGACCAGACGGACGTAAGAGAACACATAATTGGAAAAATGTAGTATACAAAGTAGATTTAGACTTATAAACAATATTAGTTAATTTATATTTAGTTACTTATCCTCCTTTGAAACAACTATCCATTCCGATGGATTTTTAGTTGGGACATAATAATAATCAGAGTCCGTTTGATGACAATGACTATAATCTAATGGTAAATATATGTCAATGTTGCCACCATAATCGATATAGTACTCAATAATCATTTCATTTCTCCATATATTTAAGAGAGGGATCCTATTGATATGATCAACAAATTTATCATTAGTAACAAGTTGACAATCATGTTTTATAGCGATATAAATACTATAATAATCATCATCTACACCATAAGGAGTCGGATACACTGTTACATGAGTATTAATATACCATGAATTTATTAAACTTTCCACACCTCTTGTTATTTTTTTATTCCAGTTATATTTATGAATATTCAAATGCCTTTTATGTAAAACAACAATAATATGATAACCTGGGTATTTATGCTCTAATAGCATAACAAGATTATTTAGCTGATAATATGAATTTGGACAAATTCCACGCGAATCCTGGAAATTATAATACATTATATTTGCAGCATCTATAACAATTAGCTTGTCATCTGGTTGAGTACGGAGCTCTAGAATGTCTGATGGAATAGTAGGAATAGACGATAGTACATCGTCTTTCTCTTGACTTGATAACATAATCTTACATAATGGCAGTTTATCGCTATTAACAGTAATTATATTATGTAATGTATTTGAACACATTACATAACTTTTACATGCATGAAACCATGATAAGACAGAATCTTTAATATGATGTGGTACATCTACTGCAAATACCCATTCTAAATCATCATTGTCAAGAGGAAACTCTTTGTGATAATTCATAAAGAGTGAATATGCGCAGCCCCATTTTTTATTTTCTTTGTAATACATACTGATCATACTTACATGCCTTTTTCTAATTTTTTTCATGGAATGGAGTCTTTTTAATGTTATAGTTGCTTCATGTGGCTTGTCTTCTTTCAATAATGTATTAATCAGACATATACCATGCTCTAAATTGTTTACTGTTTCAGGTGTAATATTATTGTTAAATAGTACAGTTGCAGCTATATCATACTGATGATTTTTAACTAGATTGTGAATCATCATAGTTAATACTTTCTTTTTATGTTCAGTGCTCATTGTATTAAAGATATCGATTACATTACCGTTTTTCAGTCCAGTTTTAATTAACATAAATGGATTTTTTTCAGAGGACATTATTGTATAGAAAACAACGTCATTCATTTTTTTTTGGGCGAAACAGCTTTATTTTAATCTAAAAAGTTTTTGATTATTTTTAATACATAAGGAGTCAGTATATCATTGTGATTTGTATTAGTAATATACATTTTAAGGTTAATATTATTTTTTAATTGATTTTGTATTTGGGTACTATGTTTTATATTAATAATAGTATCAAAATTACCATGATATATGTTTATTGGGCAATAACTTATGATTTTACGTAATTCTTCTAAATTATTATAATAGTAATCTGATATTAAATATCCTCCAAATAATGTGTAATCATTAATTAGATCATTTATATTAATAAATGGTGTTATTAACTGTAAACTAAGAAGTAATTTCTTAGGTAAAGAACTGGCTAGTTTACATGCAGGTCCACTACCAATAGATTGTCCAATTATATGAACTTTAATTTTATGTTTATAGAGCCATTGTGCAAGAGTATTTACTCCTTCTAATATAGTTTCTGTTACAGTTAAATTATTCTTACATGGAAAGGCACCCTTATATCCAGGGTACTCAGGAATGATATATTTTGGATATAAGTTACTGATTAAACTGTTTATACTATCAGATGATGTAGCATTACCATGATAATAGATGACAGCCTTTGTGATTCCTGGATTCAAAGAGTCTATATTTCCAATGTAATTTAATTTAGTTCCTAAATCAAATGATATTGTTCTTAGCGGAATTGACGATGTTCCATTAACAGGATAATAAATTAAATAATCGATATTCATTAACAATAATAAAAATTATTGTTTTAATATATTTATCCGTCGTCATTATATTAATTCTGTATAGCGATTAAAATGAATTCAGGACACTAACTACATATAAAACAGACCCATCAATTATTGCTTTTTTCCATTTATGTACCCCCATTCTTGTGTTTTATTCCATCTTCCAGAATGTAGTTGCGGGTCCGTCTATCCTATGGTGTTTACCCTCTTTGTACCATGATTCTTGTGTTTTTATCCCATCTTTCCATAATGTAGTTGCGGGTCCGTCTATCCTATGGTTTTTTTCCCTCTTTGTACCATGATTCTTGTGTTTTTATCCCATCTTTCCATAATTTAGTTGCAAGTCCATCTAGTCTATGTAATTGGGGATTATTGTACTATGTTGTAAACATAGGAGTTGATGAAATTTTATTATTACCTTTTGCCCATGCAGTTTCTGTAATAATGATATCTCGTGGATCATTAGTAAGGTATCCATTAAGATGATATACTCTTTCAATCAAATCTCTTATGGTTATATCTCCTATTTGTGGACCAAGAACCTTTTTTATATCTTTTACTACTGCTTTGAAGTATTGTCTCACTCTAAATAAACTTTTTTATTTGTTAATGCAAATGATTTTAATTCCATATATGACAGGTTGTTTAAAATGAATTCAGGATACAAATCATCAAATTCATCGTCAATCAATACATGGAATTAAAATCATTTGCATTAACAAATAAAATATATATATATATATATTAAAAGTCCTATACATTTACTTTAATTATTCCAAGTTAACGGATGTAATCATAAGCTCATTGTAACTTAATTTATCAAATTGTATATACATATATGTATTTATAAACGTCATGGAAAGTGATCGCATCGGACAGTCATAACAGTTCTGGTCCACCATTATGTTAGGGTTCACAAAGTACACATATCCGAATTTAGTAACTATGTTCTGTCAGCTGTATCACCCCTCGTGTACGGGTACCTGTATCACTTCTCGTGTATGGAGGCATGTATCACTTCTCGTGTATGGGACTCCTCGCGTATGAGTGGCCATGAAAGTGATCACGAGGTGGTCATTGGGGCTGGAGGAAGCTGAGTACACCTGGCCTAACATGTGAGAGGTGGGAGACCCACTAATCACTTCTCGTGTATGAAGGCATGTATCACTTCTCATGTATGTGACTCCTCGCGTATGGGTGGCCATGAAAGTGACCACTAGGTGGGCACGGGGGCTACAGGATACCGAGTACACCTGGCCTAACATGTGATAGGCGGGAGGCCAACTGATAATCTTTTCTCGAAACGACGAAAACTGACCGACCGGAAAGATTGATGATGCTTCTGACCACACCACACACATATCAAATGGACAATGCCCTACAACTTCATAATGAACCGTTGGGACTTTTATTGATGGACATGGGAACCGGGAAGACACTGACAGTATTGTTGGCTCTATGTGAACGATACAAGTCATCTCCTAAAACTACATCCATAATCACTATGCCTAACAGCATACAAAAGAATTTCCAACTGGAGATAAAAAAACATTACGGCAAGTTTTTTAAGGTGAATAACATTACCAAAAAAACTCAACACGTAAAACAAGGATTTCTTAATCTAATACCATTCAGTGTCCTGTCTGCCTTTAGCGAGGACACTTCAATAGATTTTGACATATTTATTGCAGATGAGGCACATGTTGCAAGAAACAACAAAACACAAATCTATACATATTTTAAAGCTCTTGCAAATGCTTCAAGTTATACATGGCTTTTGACAGGGACACCTATTGTTAATTACAAATGTGATTTATCGAGTCTTTTATCGCTAAAAGACGATAGTGTATGTAAGGTTTTGCGAACCTGCAAAAAGGAAGTGTTAGATTTACCAGAAATTCAATACCTTAAACATCTAGTAGATGATCATGCACCTACAGCATATAATTCACATTTTAGATTAGCTCAAATAACAGAAGAGAGGGTTCATTCATGCTTTAATGTTGAGAAATGGAAACATATTAAATCTCTTCGGGATACGGGCGAAAATGTTCTTGTATTTATGTCATTTAAAGATGCATTATTCGAATTAATGACGTATCTTGATACAACTCTTACAATTAATGGAGATATGTCAATGGCACAGAGATACAAAAATATTGATACATTTCAGAAAGACGGAGGTGTCATCATATGTACATATGATGCGGCTGGTGTTGGAATTAACTTAACAAACGCCCATCACGTATGTTGTGTCGATCCGGCCTGGAATCCATCTAAAATCAATCAGGCTGTTGACCGTGTTCATCGGTATGGACTAGAACATGAGGTTAAGGTGCATATTTATATGCAGCCAAATGAAAGATGGATTTACTCTCTGGTTAATTGTAAGGAAGCTCTTATTGAGGAAGAGCTTGAAATCGAAGAGAGACTTCCCCTTGAAGACGTGAAAACTACCTACAGTAGTGTATCTAGCATACCCGTAAAGCAAACACTTCATATATCAGATACAGCCGTTGTAAAACCGATCAGACCAACTATTGTAAAACCGGTCGGAACAACTATTGTAAAACCAATCAGAACAACTATTGTAAAACCAATCAGAACAACTATTGTAAAACCAATCAGACCAACTATTGTAAAACCAATCAGACCAACTATTGTAAAACCAATCAGACCAACTATTGTAAGACCTACTGGCCTTTTAGGACTACCCAGGCCAGTAGATGTATGTTAATAGTTATGCTTGTTTATTAAAGTTAAAATATAAGTTTTACTTTGTTATCCGAAAGATTATATAACTTTTAAATTGATAAGACACATCTTGATAATAATTGGACACAAAAAGAACTATATGATTTAATTATAAAAAAATTCAGGTCTGATATAATGGACCTTAAAAATATTCAAGTTCTATTGTATTTTTTGGTTAGGATAGATAATGGATAACGTCAAATGACTATCTTTGTATAACAACTACTTTATATGAATATAAAACTAAAATATGTATTATACCATCAGCTGTATATTATATAGGAAATGTTACATATGTACTTTAGTTGTTAGGATTTGTTGAAACAGAGGACAATCATCGGTTGATTCATGAAGAAGTTTATGTATATTAAACTCAATCGAACATATATCCTGTTGAACAAAAACTACATGTATGTCTCACCTCGAGGTGAGATGATGATACTTCTTTTAGTATTTTTGGTCCTATATCGTAAAATTCTACAATAATGTCTTTATAATATTACTAAGTATAGAGTTATCATTCTCATCAATCATTAAATCTATTAATATATTCTGTTTTAAGTAAATAATATAATTAACATACTATCGATTAATTTTTGCAAAGCAAATAAGAATAAAGTATTTATATCCATACATTATATCCATACATTATATCCATACATTATATCCCATACAGACTAGGAAATTTTTTTCGTCGGTATTTGTCTCTTTATAAACAGTTCCGTATTTTTCGAACTCCTTTGAATTTGTATAAACAATTATTTGTTCAGTCCGTTTTAATCCATTATTTTTCCTTAGTTTGGATACAACAGATTTAAATTCTCTTTTATGATAAATATCATATTGTTCGTCACTTCCATTGGAATCGATCCATAATGGAATATTGTCAGAAGTTAACCTAACATCCTTAACTCCATTCTTTACAGTAATTATTGATGTAACTAAATAATCAATATCTTTTGTCAATTCATCCATAGTATCATTAATTAATTGTTCTTTTTGTTTTACTGTTGGATTATTTAAAATATCCTTATAATATTTTAAACGTTTTCCCAATCTCTTACCAACCTCTTTATAATTCAATATAAATTTATGATTAACATTTAGTACTTTCATTGCTTCTTTTTCTTCTAATAGTTCAACATTCATTACATTACATGTAGTCTTTATATATGGAATCATCTTAGAAGGACAACAAGATTTTAATATTTTAACTGATTTAATAGGATACTTAAATCCCATACCAAGACCAATGTTATTTAGATTTCTAACTTCTTCACGAAAACGTTTTATTTCTTCAAGACATACGAATAATTTATTCATTTCCATATTATTTAAATTCTGTTCCATAGATTTGTCTTCTGTAATTTCCTGATCTGGAAATAGTTTATCGTGTATTGAACTTAAAATAGGAATATTATTATAGTTATTAAGATACAACCATTCAGCTAGATGTGGTGCAAAAGGAGCTAACATCAAACTAATCCGATATATAATTTTTTTACATGTAGCAAATACCAAATTATTGAATTTTTCACCAATCAGATAATGCTTATTCATATTGATAAATTTACGTGAAAAGTCATCAATTAAATCTTTTAAAAGTTCAACAATATTCCATAGTTCATATTTGTTCATATATGTATTATACATATAGTATGTATTTTCTACTTTAGACTCAATCCATTCAATACATGCATTAATACTGGGATCATCAATAATATTATCAATATTTTCTTTATATAGCTTTGCCTCATCTAGCAATTTAATAACATTTTGTAAAGGAATATGAAATTTTTGTACCATTTGTCGAATATGACTATATTCTATTTTAACAGCTTCTGCTTTTGTTGCTTTGGTTTGCGCTAAATACAATCTTGTAGCATCAGCCCCATATTGATCTAATACCTTCATAATAGGTTCATAATTCCCCTTACTTTTGCTCATCTTTTGACCGTCTTTTGCCAGCACTATACCGTTAACTATCACATTACGAAAGGCAGTATCTTGTTTTAATGCAGTACTAATAACTAATAATGTATAAAACCATCCTCGTGTTTGATCAACCCCTTCTGAAATAAAGTCAGCCTTAAATTTAGGTTGTCCGCTAGCAAATGGCATACTACCACTCTCAAACCAACAATCAAAAACTTCTGGAATACGTTTAAGTGGTATACTGTCATTTTTGCTTGGAATTAAAATTTTATCTAATGTTGGACGATGCAAATCTAATTTATCACATTGTTCAATGTTCAATAAATCGCCATCTAAAATGGCACCATGTTGTACAAACTCCGATGTATTACTGATAATTACAGTCTCGTTACCATTTGTCCATATTGGAATAGGTGCACCCCAATAACGGTTACGTGAAAAACACCAATTTTGTTTACCATCAGCAACCCATCTATACATACGACCAGTACCTACATTATCAGGTATCCATTTAATACTTTTGATTACCTTTAAAATATCACCTCTAATTTTATCAACATCTACAAACCAGCACGAAACTGCTCTATACATTAAAGGTAACCCAGAACGCCAACAATGAGGATAAGTATGTTGTATTTGTTCAGTACAATATGGCTTCATTGTATATTTGAGTTTTTTCAATATAAATTTATTTACTTTTGTAAAGAATTTTAGATGATTTAATTCAGGTTTTACAGGTAGTTCAAAATATGTAGCATATTTTTCTTTCATCATTCCATTCTCATCATATGGAATATCAAACCTGGTATCTTTTGTCATAATATTATTTTCAAGACATACTCTGTAATCATCTTCGCCAAACATAGGAGCCATATGTACAACACCAGTACCTGTATCAGTTGTAACATACTCGTCACATAATATTTTATAACATTGTTTAGTATCCATAAAGTCAAATAATGGTTCATATTCGATATCTTGTAATTCTTTACCTTTGATAAAAACTTGGTCAATATCTGTATCTTGTTTTAATGAAATAACACTATTTCGAATTACGTATATAGCTTCTGGATTAACACATAATGCCTGATTACTAACTAGAGACCAGGGCGTAGTTGTCCATGCACTTATATATGTTAAACATCCTTTAAAAGGATGTTTAAGTTTAAACAGTACTGTAGCTGAAGTATCAGTGGTTTCTCTGTAATCCATAGCTACTTCGAAATTAGAGAGTGGTGTGCAACAACCGACACTATAAGGCATAACCTTATATCCTTGATAAATTAATCCTTTAGTAAATAACTCATTAAAAACAGACCATACTCCTTGAATATATGTATTGTTCATAGTTATATAAAAGTCATTAATTGGTCCACATGCCATTCGTGAATAAGTATCACCCCACGAATCTACACATTCCAATACAATTTCGCGACAAGCATCACAATATTTATCAATTCCATATTCTTCAATATCTTGTTTGCTTTTAAGATTTAATCTCTTTTCAATCTCCATTTCTATAGGTAACCCATGTGTATCCCATCCAAAATTACGAGGAACATGGTATCCTGTCATTCTTTTATACCTTGTAACAATATCTTTAATTGTCATATTAAGTAAATGACCATAATGAGGGTTTCCAGTTGCAAATGGTGGTCCATCATGAATTAGAAATAAGGGTAAAATTTCATTTTTTTCTACTTGTTTATGTTTAAGGGTACGCCAATATTCTGTCAATGTATGTTCATTTAGTGTACCCATATAATCTTTTCAGTGAATTCATTTTTTTTCATTTAGCGAAATACCTTTACATGATGTTTATACCATATGAAATAGCCATATGAAATAGGATTGCAAATCCTATCTAAGTTTAATAGATATAATTTGTGATAATTAAAATTGATCAATAAAACCATGTAATGAGTGATAAATCATGGTATAATACTAAACTAATCACAGATGATGTAGTAATGTTCACAGCTGGTTCAGTTGACGAATATGGATATTCTATTTTATTAGATGAATATGGAAATAAAGAAGCTTTTCTTCCATTTACAATGCTAAGTACTAGAAAAATCAAGAAAAATCCTGCATCATTCCTTAAACCTCAGTCTAAACATTGTGGTGTTGTAAACGAAATAAGTGACAGTAATATTATAGTATCATTAAAGGACATATCTAAGTCTCAAAAGAAAAACCATTCTAAATTGTACAATTTAAATAATAAATTATTCTCATTGTGTCGTCGTCTTTCGCATTTTAAATATACTGAAGAAAACTGGCACAATGTTTTTAAAATATCACTTGAAAACTATCAACAAAGATTAGATGAATTGGATGATACAGTCCATCCATACAATATTATTATTAACAGAATAATGATTGAAGAAACAAAGAACTTACTTCCTTCTGACTATATGAATGTATTATATAACAATCATTCAATTTTATTTGGTATAAAACCATATGTTGCAAACGCAACAATAATGCTTATAACTTTTTCATCAACAGGTAACGAAGTTATTAAAAATGAAATAAGTAGGGTACAAAGAGATATTAATTCCAATGAACGTTTGTATACTGATCAGGAACTCTATGATCAACAGGATAGGTTTAATATTAATATTGTACCTATTGCATTACCAAATGTTACGGTGACAGTTACAGCATATAAGGCTGATTATTGTCTGTCAATACAAAGCAAGCTGCTAAGATTGTTAAAAGATGGTGTATGTGATATTATCAGACTAATTAAATAAATATTTTTAATTGGACACCTAAATTAAAAATAGTTGATATATTAACGGAAATTAAAGACACTGTTACTACACCTGACCTCACAGATCCTTTATGTCCTCACGCTTTTTGAACTATATAATAATAAGGAAAAGTACTATAGGTCATGTGTGAAACACTTATGAACCAATAAAGTTTAAATACATACTAGAACTTGACAAGCTTTGATAGTAGCCGGTTCTTATCCGTAATCTCTGTATAAAAAAAAATGAATTTATAAATGAATTTATAAATAATGTTTTCTCGTGATTTAATATCATATAGTGTTTTAAATAATATAACATCACAAATACCATGGAATAATATCTATATTAAAGTAATAATTTTTTTATATATGTGTTATCATATTGTTCCAGAAAAATTATATATTAATTTGATTGAAAATATAATTTCCCGTACTTTTGGGAGGGTGAACACTATATCATTTAAATTTGATGATGAGCGAAGAAATAATTTAAGTTTTAGGTTCTCAGCACTCAGTAAATATATCAGTTCACAAAACACGGATATATTTAAATTAATAGAACATGTCAACCATGAATGGGACTCCAATGACGAAGTTATAGACAGATCATTTTATAAAGTTAATCAAAAACAGAAGTTTTTGATTGATGAAGGATTACAAATATATGGTAGAGTACAAATTTCTGAAAGTGAGGAGAAAGATAAGTTAGGTAATAAAAAGTCTATAAAAACTGTCACTGAACTGGATGTATTTTCTGAAAAAATAACAGTTAATGAAATAAAGAATTGGATAGAAATGATTTATCTTAAAGATAAGAGAAAAATGGAACGAAAATATCATAATAATCCACATTTATTTACAATAAGATGGGATAACGATAAAAAAAGTACAGTTGTTAATACAAAAAAGTTTATATCCAATGCAAAATTTGAAAACAGTTGGGCACCTTTCCAAAATACATTATTGAAAAAGATAAAATTTTTTCTGGAAAACGAGAAATATCATCAAGAAAAAGGAGTACCATATACTTTTGGGATAGCAATGGTTGGACCTCCGGGAGGAGGTAAAACTCGTGCTCTAAAACAAATTATTAATCATACAAAACGACACGGTGTCATCATTGAACTGACAGATGATTTTGATCTCAATGTTTTGGAGTCCATTATGCACGGACATGTAAATGATGATATTTGTTTTAGTCCAGATGAAATGATTATAATATTCGAAGATATTGATGTGGCTACAAATTTAGTTCATAATAGAAAAGATGAATCACATTCTAATACAAAAGAATATAAAATAGACCGACCGGAATCACACATTAATAATGATTCAATGATGATTATTAATTCAAACACACTAAAAAAGCCCAAGCTTCAACATCTTGGAAAATTACTTAACATAATAGATGGTGTTTGTGAAAGACACGGTGGTATGATTTTTTTAACATCAAATTATCCAGACAAATTGGATTCTGCATTGATACGTCCTGGTAGAATTGATTTAAAAATAGAGGTAAATAAATTGACAACTAGAGAGATTTATGATTTCTCGAAACATTTTTGGGGAGAACAATTTGAATATAAATATCCTCAAATAAAACAAGATATAAATGGGATATATTCTACCGCAGAATTAACTAATATATTTCGATCTGCTAGAGGTAAATTTAACAATATTAAAGACCTTTTAATTAGTAATTAAAACTTATTTTACAATTTTAGTAATGGGTACATACATATCAAGACCAGACTTTGAAACGATATGAAATATTTGAATTGATAATACATAATATTTGAATTTAAATATTTAATCAAATATTTAAATTATAATGACTGTCAACTTATCAATAGATAATTATAGTTTAACAATCGCAGGCAAACAATTGTTAAAAAATACTAAACTAATTGTTGCCGAAAAGAATAAATATGCACTTATTGGTAAAAATGGTGTCGGTAAATCCACATTTCTATTAGATCTTAAAACAAAGTTTAAAGAAAATGTGTGTTATTACGTTTCTCAAGATATATTAACGGTTGAAGATTCGGTATTTGACCATATACTCAGCACCAATAAACCAGTGTGGAAACTAAAGAAACTAATTGAATCATTAGAAGATAACTATAATGACAATGATAATGATACAGATACATTAGAAGAGCTATATACTCAATGGGATTGTAATGGTTACCGTATAATTGAGTCTCATCTTCACGGTATTTTATATGGTCTTGGATTTTCTAATGAACAACAACAATTATCAGTGAATAGTTTTTCTGGTGGATGGAAGATGCGTATAAGTCTTGCATTTGCGCTATTTATAGAAGCACCTATATTATTGTTAGATGAACCAACAAATCATCTTGATATGAATGGTGTTATATGGTTAATGAATTATCTTGAAACGTGGCAGAACACCTTGATTATAGTATCCCATGATACTGCATTTATTAACATATGTGATAACATTATTCTTATGGAATCAAATAAATTATCATATTATCGTTGCAGATATTCACGTTTCTTAAAAGTACGACAAAAAGAAATAAAGATAATGCAGAAAAAATGGACACAATATAGCAAGGATTTACGAATGTTTAAGAAAAAGGGAAAAGATAAAAAATCAGTTGCTGAATACATTAAAAAAATTTAGTCTGTAGACCACCTCAGGAAAAACTACCACGTGTTGATTTACCTGATCTTATATTAGATTCAAGGGACTGGGAACAGGTATTAGATTTAAAAAATATTGGATTTGGGTACGATGACAAAGTGTTATTTAATAGTTTGGATTTCTCTGTTGCTTTAGGAGACCGTATTACTATTGTTGGTGCAAATGGTGTAGGTAAATCTACATTATTTAAAATGATATATAATGAGTTATTACCTGCTTCGGGAACAATACAAAGGAATCATAAACTACGTGTTGGTTACTATCATCAACATACATGTGATGTACTGCCTGATAATATAACACCAATATCATATCTTATGTCATATAGTGACGACGATTTGACAACTGAACAGGCACGTGCATACTTAGGAAAAATAGGAGTTCCTAGTAAAGCACATTGTCATGAAATTAAAACATTATCAGGTGGACAAAAAGCTAGAGTTGCTTTAATCGGAACTATAATTAAAAACCCTCATGTATTATTGTTAGATGAACCAACAAATCATCTTGACTCAGAGACTATAAATGTATTGGAATCTGCCTTAAATTCCTTTAAAGGATCTATTATTATGATTACACATAATTTAAGCTTTATAGAAAATTTGAATACTTGTATTTACCAGTTGATAAATGGCAAACTTGAGAAAACGTCATATGATGAATATTATGAGTTAATTGCAACAGGGATGTAATTTCAAAAATGAACAAGCGTACATTTTAATGACATCTGAACAGAAACTTGAATGTATTATAAAAAAATCTGCTGATAAAGATGTATTTAATCGGTGGCGCGAAATTAAAATATTTATAAAGATAAATTTGAGTGGGTCAGGACTCATCGTCCCACCGGATATCCTTTTGTTAGATGGTATGGGCATACAAAAGCTACAAAAAAACTACAAAGTGATTTTAATGTAAACAAAGAATGTGAATTATCAGAAATTATGGTGGATAATTATAATGCTCGTCGTTATTTTTTACTACATATTACCGATAAAAATAACGGTACATCTTTAATAAAAATGACTACTATATATTGTCACTGGGGCGGCGCACCAGATGCAGGTGATGTTACTGCATTTCATGAAGTAAGTACGGCATCTGTAATACAGGTATTGGACTACTTAGTAGAACAATTTAAATAAACTTAATTACTGTATTGTCTTTTAAGAATGTTAAGCATGACAGACAAATAAAACAGAATCCTGTTCATATACGAACCCATATTTTTTAGAAAAGTTGTAGCTGCATGTAATCTACTGTCACATGGGCTCTCCTAACAAGAAAAAATACATCATATCATAAAATCCTTTGGTAAGATCGATCTTACCTGGAATCACATAACTATCATACTGACATTTTAAAACAAAGAAGTAAAATTTGTCTGAAAATAAGTGCTCTTGTGCCCTTTCAGTTCTATATAACTTCCTCAATTCAGATATACCCTTTTCTGTTTCATTTACAATTACCATTTTGCCTCCTTTGTTTAACATATCACATGATTTATTGATAGCATTTTTAGGGTCCTTCAAATAATATAGAACATGACAATGGAGTATCATGTAATGTAGTTACTTTTTCGTATGGACATTGGTAATAATTACTTATTTTAGAGTTTCCAAGACGTAATTTACATTTCTCCATTAAACCATGATTTGGTTCTATTATAACAATACGTTTTAAATTCGGCATATGACTGATAAGTCCAGTTCCTGTACTAAGGAATGATTCACAAAAACTAAACATTTCTTTGTTTAGTTTTTGTGAATCCAACTATACAAATTATCACGTTGATCGCAGTTATTTATAAATTTTTTAAAAAACTGTTCGTATCGAGCTTGATCCATTAAATTGAAGGGCCCTTCAATTTAACACGCTAATATACGTGTCGATAAATATGTTTATAAAAAGACAAAGTAAATATTGTTTTTATAATGTTTATTTTAAATGTTTTATATTATGGAACTGTCTCCGAAAGATCCCATGGAGCGCTACGTAAAATGCGTTTATTAGATTCATCCAAACATCCTCTGATTGGACCATTAATATTATGGAAACATCTTTTACCACCATCTCTATAACCTCCATACTTTGTCATTCGGTAATCATGTGTCATACCTACAACATTCCCTACATTGTTGGAAAATTCAATAGTAGCATGGGTTATAGGCTCTAAATGATGGTCATATCCCTTATATACAATACATATCTGAGTATCCGTTCTAGATACTACCTCAATTATAAAACCTTCGCAAATATTATATATGTCTTCGCTAGTCAGCTCCAATTCTTTATCTTTTCCGGGATATCTGGCAGGCACCATTTTCCCTCCGCCTATAGGTACATACATTGGAACTGAATCTATGTCCATATCAAATAAAATATTACATACTGATAGAGGAAGTGTTTGTTGAGTAGGTTGTTTGGACATGATATACATACCTCACGTCCTGATCAATTTTTTCAAATATTGCCGTCAAAAATGATCGATGTTTTTTAATTGATGACTGATACAGAGGACATAATATTAGCATTTCGTAAAGCTGGATGGTTTGGAACATACTTATTGCATAACACTTTTGTAATAAAAAGTGTAGATAAACATGAGTTTACACCAGATAAACTTTTATTTTATTTAAATAAGATTAAAGTTATTAGACAGGATTCTTGGAAACAGTATAAAAATATTATTCAAAAATTTTTGGAACTTAAACCAGATGACCCTGGGTGGACATATGGCGGATTTGGATATTTTCCTACATTGCGCGGATATGTGGATACTATACTATCTATGGAGTCTTGTTTTAACTCGACAGAAAAAGGAAATATTGAATATATTGATAAATTTATAGATAAGCGTATTAAGATATAAGCTTTTGGTGCTTATCTAAATCAATTTTACGCTTTCTTTCTTGTAACATTTTCACAGATACACCCAAATTACCAGTAGTATCATTATTTTTAGGTTTTATTACATTTATACTTTTTAATTTACATAATACTGATCGTAATTCATCCTCATTGATAATAGTTCGCATTGAGACACTTTCTTGTTTCTTTGTTCTATTTAGAATAGGTCTTTGGTAATGAAGAGGAGGTGGAGGAGGAACAGGTACCAGAGATAATATTGATGGTATATGAACATTATTTTCTGATGTATGCAAGACATCATTTAATAAACAATGTTCAAGATAAACATTAGATACTTCACTCACAACAATCTGATGTGCATACCACATTGGACGGACGCCATCTTCACCATAGTACAAGAATGATGGATTTATTAGCTGATCAGTATAATATCCATATTTTATATCAACTGGTATTATTTTTGCCCCCGATGAACAATTATTTATTAATGTAAGAGGTTCAGAGTCAGCTGAGTCTGAGATTATTTTCAATGATATGTATCCATTATCATATATATTATCGTAAGCTACATTTGATCTGTGTTTTTTTATAGACGACCAATATTTGCATTTTGTTGATGGTTCAAATTGCCATTCTTTGCATCCCTGTTTATATAAATGATTCAATTTAGAATCAAGCTTTTTAATAAATTTAAAAAATTCACTAATATCGTCGTCAATATCACTATTGTATGTACTAATACAATAACCGTAACTGAGATTAAATTTTTTACAATTATATTTAACACGTAGTCTAGGGGTTTTAATAATAGGTTTAAATGGTTTGGATTTAATTGAATTAATTGGTTTAGGTTTATACCATATATCTCCTTTATATCGTGGGTTGCCTTTATCATCATTTCCGATATAGACAGGATGTTTGATTATTAAACAGTTCATATCAAAGTCTTTTATTGGAACTTGTTTCCAATTATTCATTATATATAACCATATTAATACATTTAAGAACTAAATATATTAATATGAATATATGATTTATGTGGTATAGTTATTGATAAAACTAATATATACGTCTAACAAGGACCAAAGAACAAATAATTATACTACAATATCTTTCTTAAGTTTCGCATCTTTTTTTACATATCTAGAATATCTTGAAGTTGATTTTCATTGTAAATGCACTGTGGGTTAGTAACGAATCTTTGAATTACATCCAGTCTAAGATAGATATGGTAGTCGTCGATAGTATTAATACCGTATGTAATACCAGGATCCGCCAAATGTTGTTGTAGTAAAAGAGTATCACACCACTTCTTGTATTGCCATTCAAGTAATTCTTGGTATCCATATCGATAAAGAATAAGAGATATCATATTCTCGTAATCGCGATTATTCCATGAATATGTTGTAGTTTCAGGGGTCATTATTTCTTCAATACCCTTACTAATATAATTGAAGATACGGTTTTGAATAATCAATATTATCTCTTGTGGTAGAGAGATAAACCCTCCGTGATTTCCTACTAGCCCTCGACCAATGCACTTTCCAACCATGATTTGGTCTGTGGTAGGTAATTTAAGAACTTCCCTAATTTTAGATGATTGAAGAAAGACAATCAATTTAGTCCATGCCCTACCCTTTAGATTCCTATCCCTTAGAAGTTTGCGACAAGACTTTACCAATTGCAAAAGCTCCAAGTAATCTGTGCTGTTGTCACCTGTTCCATCATCGTCTTCTGGATCATCATCGCTATTTATGTTAGCAAAACATTCCATGTTATCATTAAGTTGTTTAGGAATTGTGATCGATTTTGTTTTCCTATGCAAGGATTTAATTGTTTTAATTAGTTCATTTAATGCACGATAATTATCATTAACCTGTAATATATCTGTCACGTCAGAACAAATACATTCTAACTTAGTAGAAGTAGAAGAAGTAGAAGAAGTAGAAGAAGTAGAAGAAGTAGAAGAAGTAGAAGAAGTAGAAGAAGTAGAAGAAGTAGAAGAAGTAGAAGAAGTATAAGAAGTATAAGTTTCGCTAACTAGTATAGGGTATGTCCGTGTTCTGTATGAATCAGCATCAACACTTATCATCATAGTTATAGATAGAAAAAATGTAATTATTTTTGTCAGTGTTAGTGTCATTGATAGATGATTTGACACTGTTCAATTTTTCAACAGTATGAAGAAGGATACTTTAGAATTAATCTATACGATATTTATCTTTTAAAGTTTTTACCTCGCTCTGTATAACGTATTTTAGATCCTGTTCCGTATATTTATCGTGTTTAATAGTTTCTAATGTAAAACATGCCTCTGGCATACATTTAACAGGAAATTCATCAGTACCGTTCCAAGGTTTACCAGAAACGAGTTTAAGGTTATGTTTACATGAAAGTTTATAACATTGTTCTATAGAGGTGTTATTTTTTTTTATCTCTATAACATAATGCATCATATCATTATATTTAACAGAAAATATTTGATATAATGTATTAAGATCAGTGTCAGGTGGATAATGTACATGTTCCAATTCTACACTAAATGATACACATCCTGGACGATATACATAGCCTATAATATATACACAGCCTTGTTTCGCTTCTATTATTTCCATTACAATAATATTTATATATTATTATATATGAGTATTTTTAATATAATAATAATAACAGTCCTTATTTTAACAGTGCTTTATATAGTAAAAGATATTAGTATATCACAGATAGGAGGGAAGGCTATTCCAATATCACTTCAATCAGAAGGACCGCATTACATACGTCAATATCGAGAACACGAGAATGTAGATAATGTACTTAATCGACCATTGTATCCAGCCAACAAGGATACAAACGCACTACAATCAGCTAATACATGGACAAATCTAGATGGTTCTAATAATGTTAATTATGAATTAATTAAACCAGTAAAACGATACCTGGAGTTTACTGATATAGATAAGGCTCTAGTTAGCCCTGAAACCAGAGCCCTCGTTGAGTCAAAACAACCATACTTTTTAGATGAAGCTAATATTATTGATTGTTATGGAAAAAAATATTATGTAGATTGGAGATACCCCAAACAACCATTACCGATTGAGTTCGCACAGGACTCAGAAAAATATATCAAAGAACACCCTTCTTTATATCCTAGCTACATTATACGCTCAAGAGATAGTTCATTGTTAACAGAACTAAGTTAAATTATACATCATTAACAGTAGAATGTTACGGTTGTTATGAGTCCAGAGCCTCTGGTTGCTCATGAGAAGCATATGTGATTACGGGTGTAAAGATTAAATCAATAATCATGTCGTTGATATAGTAGTGATCCTCTGGCAATCCGTATATGGTCATGGCGTTTGATACTACTGCAGATATGTCACAATCTGGAGTGGTTGAAAGATGTATTATACTAAAAATCATATCATCGATGCCAATAACACCGTTAAAAAATTCGTATGTGCCTAGAATACATGTTATTTCACTAATTGTAAGTAGTGTAAGAGTAGTATGTTGTTGAAAAGTCATCAGATATGTATCTGAAAAGAGAGGACTCAGAAGGCACGGCTTTTCATTTTTCATCGCATCAAATTTAAAAATAAATATTTTTGTTTATTTTTAACTTGATAATACTTTCATTGCCTTTATTTATACTTTTCTTTTAATTGTTTATATGATTTTAAATCCGCTGGAGAACATTCTAATACTTTGGAATTGAAGGCACTTGCCTTATGTATTCTATGAGAGACTAATATCTCATTAATATTATAAAACAACTGCTTCTTTATCCGCAGTCTCATCCACATATCATAATCCTCTATACCAAATATATTATCATCCCAGTAACATAAATGTTTTTTTACTAGACAACTACTATTAATTATTGGATTAACCAATATGAAATTATAGTCTGATATGTTTCCTATAGGTATATTTGGAGTACCGGTCATTTCACCGAAATACTTGCATCGTGTACCAATTATATCATACTTATTAATATATTTCATTTGTTCTTTTAATTTAGTTGGATGCCATAAATCATCTACATCTAAAAGAGATACCCAGTCAGTGTTACATAATTTTATCATCATGTTTAGAGCGCTCGCCTTAGGTGATTTACTAGTAAATTTACCTAGATCAACAACCTTTATATTAAGATTAAAACTTTTAATAAGTTTACTTGCAGTTTTATATACAGACGAATTAAAATCATATCCATTTATTCCGATAATAACTTCAAAATTCTTATATGTTTGATTATTCAAAGAAGTTATACATTCTTCAATAAATTCTATCCCATTATATATTGGAATTAATACACTAACATTTACCTTATTTGGTTTTGTATAGTTTGAAAAATAATAATGAAAACAAAACCATGGATCATATGTGGGATTGACACTATACGCATCAATAACATTAACCAAATTAGGATATAATAAAGCTATATAATTATACAATGATTGATCTTTACCACTAAAAATTCCGTTTAACTTAAATTTACTTAAAATTTTGGAATGTTTATCCTTAAAAATAAAAATACTATCTGAATCCCCTCCAAATAGCCCCCCTAATCTATTTACATTTTTAAATCTATCATCTATTTTAAAGTTATCTATTTCTTTATTAGTAAAAGATCCAATTTGAAACAATGTCATTTTACCTTTAATAAAATTATCAGGTGTTGCAAATTTATAGGAATTAATTTCCTGCATCCTTTTACTATCTCGAAATGAACCAATGTCGACCCATAAAAAATATTCACTATTGTATGGATTTAATTTAGCTGACCTATCCATAAAATATATCTTTTCATTCCATATTTTATAAAGAGAAATACTATGAGATATTCCTCTTTTTATCTCATCATCCTTTTTACATTCATTTTCCCAATACTGTTCATTGTAGGGTTCCTTACTCATATTAAAATCATGTATAGGTAGTTCGATAAATGTGAAATTATTACTAGATGGATCACATATACTTTTAATACTACGGATACTATCCATATCACCATAAATTATACAGTTACATTCAAGCTTCATAAAATTTTTAATCCATCCCATATATTTACTATTTGTGAATTTTGATTTAATATTATAATAACACGTTACAACTGAAACACCAGATGACATTAATATATTACTAATACTTTTTTGAAGTATTAATTAACCAGTAATATCAATAAGATATATACTAAAAGCAATCATGATCAAGGTAAGTCCTACATAAATCATGCGGTCACCCTTTACAAATATTGATATTATACTGCGTAAGTCGTTTTTGTTTCCCGATGTAATTTCATTAATTATATTAACAAATGTCTCTGACCACTTAGCTAAAATCTCACGCAAAGATAAATTTAAAAGTAAATGATTTCCTTCTTCAATTGATCTATCTTTATTAGATATTTCACTGTAATATTTTATATGTCCTTGTTCCTGTTGTTTATTAGAGGCCTCATTATTAGCCTGTAAGTGCATAATATCTTGATTATTTACCTTTTGTTCATATGTCAATGTTGTAGGATCTATAATAGACATATATATATATATATAGTTTACTTTAATTTATTTCTTAATGTAATACATTCTCCGTTTGCGTATTCTATGAGTTCTTTATAGAATACACTAGATAAAGTGTTTGGTTCATCGGTACAGTAAATATAATATATCTGTTTGTTACGTAAATTAGCTCTCGCAATTTTTACAGTTATATCACTGAAAATATAATCAGAGGATAATATGGTTTTAGAATCAATTACAGCTACTGTTTTCCATAAGTCTCTATTATCTATTCGATCAAATATAGCCTTAGCATCAGGAACATTTTGTGCTATATAACGAATAATAGAGTCTGTAATCATACAATAAGATTCCATATTATTATGAGCTTTATTTAACATAGTATCTGTTCCAGGTATTTTCTGATTAATACATGCCTTAATTACATCAATCATCATAATATCAATGCATTTAGTTACACGATGTTGATAAACTCTACGATGTAAATCATCTCGTGATTTCCACATGACCTCTATTATTTCGTTAGCTTTACTTTGATAGTTTAATCTGTAGTTAATTACGTTATTTGTATATATTTTATCGATATAATAAAAATTAATTAATCTATTTGGTTCAAATGTTGTATTGACACCAGTATAATGACTGTCACGTTTAAGATAATCAAATTTATCAACATCTATACCTGTTCTTTCATTTGCCAATATCTCATAATAAAACATATTTTGAACATCCCATTGTGTCCATTTCAATTCAGATTTATATTTATCTATAATTTTAGTTTTGGAACCAAATATTAATTTTTGGACGGTTTTAATATCATTTTCTGTATATATTTTATTTAAATCAGAGTATTTTTTTATCATCATTGAGAAAATATCACAACTAGCTTGCTCATGACAAAAATGTGACCCTGGTTCAAACATCGGAACAATATAATTATCATATAAATGACTATATGCACAATGTCCTAAATCATGTACAAGTCCAGCAGTTGTTAATAGAAAAATCTGTCTTTCTGTTAATAATGATGGATTCTCGTTCATAATACGTCTACCAAATTCTAGACATAAATGAGCTACACCAATACTGTGGCTAAAACGCGTATGTTCTGCACCGATATACACGTAATTTGTATTCCCTGTCTGTTTAATATCCCTTAATCTTTGAAATTCTGGTTTATCTATTATTTTACATATATCTTTGGGTAAGTAAAAACTATCATGTATAGGATCATGGAATAAAACCTGTTCCATAGATAAGGATAAATCTAATGAATATTCTGAATCGTCGTCCATTAAAAATACAAAGTATTCATTTTATCTTTAAATATAAGTTAAGTTTAAGTTAAGTTGAATCAAAAATTTTACCAAGCGGTGTTGACTTCATATCCATCATAAAATCATAATGATGTCTGTAAATTAATGCCTTCTCATCGTCCTCAATATTCATAATATCATGAAACAATTTTTGTATTTCGATATATTTTATATTCTGTGGAGTGTCTGTACCTGTGGGGGATGTAATAGCCATCCCACCGACACCTCTAGCACAAAATGCTACGATATAAACATCTGTATTATTATCATATTTATAGCTTAATGGGATGCAAAAAATGGCATCAAGCACTTCAATTAACTCTCCGTTGCGATTATATATACTTATAGTTCCGTAGTGTCCCATTAAAAAATAAACGCGTAGATTTTTTAATTATGAATAAGGATAACATCTACATATTTTACAAATATGATTACGGGAACCACATGCTTCATAACAATATGGTTCCCGTATCCATATATGAGTACAATTTGCGTAGATTGTACTTGATAATGTTTTCAATTCCTTTTCCATTTTTATTACAGTATTTTTTAACATCTCTATTTGTCTTTTGATTCCATCACGTCCAACAATTAATTGTTTAATTTGTTCTTCTTCCATTTTTAATAATATTAATCTTCATTTTATTAATCTTTATTTTATTAATCTTTATTTTATTAATCTTTATTTTATTAATCTTTATTTTATTTTTATTTATTAATCTTTATTTTATGTTCACATATTACCAGTTACTTACCATAGTTATTTCTGATTGTGCATTAACTTGAGGGGTTTCCATTATAATTGGAATATTCCACTTTTTACATATTCCTGCTACACATTTGAGACCATCTATTCCTATAAATCCTTTGCCTAGGGCTGCATGATTGTCGTTATGTGAATTAAAATCAGGAGTACTATCATTTAAATGAATTAATTTAAGATGAGATTTACCAATAAGATTATCAAATTCATTGAACCATTCTGTAACTTTAATTGGATTTCTTATATCAAGTTCTCCTGCTACAAAAATATGACAGGTATCGATGCAAAATCCAAGATATTTACGCTCTTCTATACTAAATAATTCCCATATTTGATGCAATTCTTTCAAACTGTATCCAATTTCAGTTCCTTGATGTGCTGAATTCTCAAGTATAATACGATTAGACAGTCCGTTATGTTTCATCATGTCAATAACAGATTTTATATTATTGGCATAAGTTTTACGGGCTTCCTCTGCTGTTAATTTATTAACATTCTTTCCTTGATGTATAATTACATCTGCCTTAAAACTATTAGCAGCAACTAGTTCTTTAAAAAGAGCGTCCTGATAGTATATTTTGTCCTTATGGCAAAAATTATAGATGTATTTACCATGAACTACAATATATTTATTGTATTTATCAATAATTTTACATGCTTTCTGTGCATCCATCGGAGCAATGTCTATAATATCTTTAATATTTGTCATCTCTCCTAAAACTATTTGCATAGCATTACCACCCATACGATGCATTAATATAAGTGCATCTGATACTGATGTATCTCCTTTAGATATAACCATATTATGACCGACAATTGTATTCATTGAAATAAAATGTTGGTTTCATTTTTAAAAAATGTAAGATTATTAAAAAGAATGAGAAGATACTGTATTCTATCTTAATAATAATAAATATTAAATAATATAAAAAAAAGAAGTTTTACTTTAAATCCAAATAATTGTTTTATAAAATTTGGGAAGGCCGATTCTAAATGTTACTTTGATTCTTGGTCAATTCAGCATTTTTATTGGCAGGGCTTTTTTTACATACTATTATTTCATGTTTTCAAAATTAAAAACATGAACAACGCAATAATTCTTGCAATTATTTTAACATTAATACATATACTGGAGGAATATTATGGTAATACGTCAATGAACAGTATTGAAGGAATTTTTATTGATAATATAGGAGTGATTATTAATCCAAAAATAAACCCAGAATTGCGAAAACCTGATAATGATTATTTACAAAATTCCATTGGAGATGTTGGTTCTGGGTTAATATCAAATTTACTAATTTACTGGTATTGGATTAAATATGGAAAATTACCATATTTTTTTTTATATTTTAGTATCGTAGTGTTATATTTATTATATAAAAAATCGTATATGTTATATGATACAACAAAGACAAAGTAAATATCTGATTTAAAATTCAGATAGTATAGTACTTAAAAATAACATATATTAAATATTAATGTCTGAAGTCCTAGTGTCAGTTGTTACATTGAATTCTAATAAATTTACAGTATCTATATTAGGTACATTGAATACAATTTTTTTAAAACATGTTGTTGATAAAATCAACACTACCTTTAAAACATCAAATAATAATAAATATGTAACTAGAATTGTATTCAATAAGGTATGTTATAACAATGGAACTTGGTCAACTTTAACACTAGATGACATATCTTATTCAAATGACTATAATATAATAGTTATTACAAAACCTATCGAACCTATCGAACCTATCGAACAAGAAAAACCTATCGAACCTATCGAACAAGAACAATCTATCGAACCTATCGAACCTATCGAACAAGAACAATCTATTCCGATAATAACACGTGAACAGCTATTGTCCCATGAGTCAATAAAGTATGAAAAAACCTATAATGGACAAGATGTACTTAATGCATCATTAAAAAGTGGGAACATTATGTTTAATGTAATATGTGATATTGCTCAAAAAAATCCATTTTATTTATCTTATCTTGCAGCTTCACCTGCCTTAGCAAAAAAAGAACTTATGAAAACACTGGCAGATCCAGAATTTAAATTGTATATTGTCGGAGAAGACGAAATCGATGACCCTATTAAAACGATTAATATGCATCCATCCGGAGACAATGGATATGAGATTGATATGCGTAATATAGAGTTTTTGGTACATAGTTCCCAAAAAAATCACGATATGAAAAAAGCGATGGAACTTTACTTATGGTGCGATCGTGACATACAAAGAACATTGGCTTCTCTACAAAACCCAGAAGGCTCTCCATTATTATTATAAATAATGAAATAAATAATGAAATAAATAATGAAATATATTATTTTACTGATTAAAGGGTTTAATAGGATATTCACAACTTAAACATTTAGTACCATGAGCAACTTGAGGCATCTGCTGTTCGCAACTAAAACATTTAGTACCATGAGAAAGTTGGGGCATCTGTTTTTCACAACTGAAACATTTAGTGCTCCTAAAACCTTCATCAACTGTAATATACATTCTATAACATATAACCAATATAGCAAGAGCACCCAATACAGCAAGTATCATAAGTATTTTATTTTGATTTAACATATATCTATGTAAATTAAATTAATTATATATTTTCCATCATTATTCTTGATACATTTATCAAATTTGTATAACGTGAAGGAATATACATTATTGACTGAAGACAATTATTTAATTCAGAGCATATTTTATTCTGATTAAATCTGTTATTATGACATACATATAATAATACTTTAGTATTGTTTTTTTATATATAAACTATCAGGTATATACTTTGCTGTACATACCGGATAGTTTATATATAAAAAACAATGTTATATCTTCTTTGGATTCAATATATATCAATGAATAATAACTATCTCTATTATTCAATGAAATATGTGGAAAGCAACGTTTATCACTTCCTTTAGTTCTTTCTAAATTAATATTAGAGGAATATGTTGTAAAATAGTTAAGAAATTCCTTCGCTGAATCAGACTTAATTAAATATTATTATGGCTTGGTGTACATAATAATATTTAATTAGAGTAATAATTAAATATATTATTAATACAATTGTTATAAGAAATTCTACAAATTGTATAATATTTTCGTACGTATTGTAATTCGTCTATTAATCATTTTAATCTTTATTGGTGAATTACCAGCAAAAAAGACACAGAATATTATGTTTATACATTTATATATTTATACATTTATACATTTATACATTTATACATTTATACATTTATACATTTATACATTTATACATTTATAACCATCCTAGATATGGATTATAATATCTTCTGGACCTCCAACCCCAATGATAATTACGTGTAGGAAGTGTAAGAGGAGTCATCCAATTATTGAATCTCCACCATGGATAAACTTCACAATGTCCTGATAACTTACTACAGAACCTCTGCACATGATTATTCTGCTTAGCATGATGCCTTAAATTTTTATTTTTTTTAGTATTGGTATTCTTTAATTCTCTATCATTTTTAATCCTTAACTCATTGTTAATCTTTAACTCATTATTGTATTGTTTAATAACTTTGAGATCTATATAGTTTTTCCACGCAATAAAAGTTATTGCATTTAATAACAAAATTAAACATAATATTAATTCGTTCATTAATATTATGTTTAATTTAAAAATTAAAAGTATTATATATCACCTTGATAAAAAGTCCAAGATGCATTTCCCATCGGATCTGTTGGTTTAGGATGGTTACGATAAACAAAAGCAGTATCAGTATTTATTCCTTGTCGTCTATTTTTATTGTTCACAATACCATGTATATTGTCTAATGTACTATTTATGATGGTACGGAGTTTTTCCATTCCATAATGAAATTTATCTAAACTTGCTGATGTATGTGGTAATTTATGTATAATTGAATGAAAATTATTTAATATAATGCTTTTAAGATCTCTCATCTGTGAATAATCTTCGTTATAGTAGTATGTTCCTGTTTCAATGTCCTTGTCGATATGTAAAAATTTATCGATATTATTTATCATAGTTCTATACGCAGAAGGATTATATTGATAATATTCTCTATAATTATCAAGAAATGACACTAATTCAGAATTACGATATAGATATTTATAAGGAATGAATAACGAGGACTTTAATATATTATCCATTTTTTTTGTAAAAGCTTCATTATGATGCTCTGACTTTTGATATAATATATATACAATAATAAATCCAATGATGACACCCAATAAAACGTGCGTATTTAGGCCTATTCTATTAAATAGCCATGCACTAAATATAATAATGCCAGCATATATCATTATGTCTGAACTATCCATATCATAAATGACATTATATACCATCTATATAATAGTAAGTTATTTAAGTTATTTATTTACATGATGTAACATAAGGTTCTATATTATAACATTTCTGTCCACCATATTTCCATTTATATTTTATATCCTTAATGGGAGGTCCTCTATATTCTATTACTTTACATGCTGGTGTGTCGCATCCAAAGCGAAATAATGTTGCTACACCTAACCCCCATATAATCGAAATGATTATAATACCTACTTCACTTAATAAAAATTCTTCAATCATTATAATATTATTAATATTATTTAAACCGGAGTGCCTTCTGTAGTCACAACATCTTTGCCTTTTATTGTTATCATATAACCATACTCATGTAATGCCCTACTATCTATAGGGTCACCCTCATTCCAATTTATTGTGTTCTTATATAGTATATAAGCATTCATAGTTTTAAACGCTTTTGTTCCATTTTTCTTAGTAATAGGTAGCCTTAATTTAATACGTTTATCACCTTTAATTAATTTTAAGTTATCTTTTAGAGTTATTAATTCATAATTATACGATACTTCTCTATCCTTAATAGTTTCTTGACTAATAATATCTTCATCTATATTAGCGGTAAATGCAGTACCTACTGTTTTTCCAATAACATTAAGACATGGAACATCCAGTTTATTATAATCGCTATTAATAGTACAGTCTACTGCAGCCATAGCACGACATGTTCTAAGTTGATCTATAAGATTTGATTTTTTATCAGCAATAGCCTGTATAATACCGTCCGCTGTATTCTCGCCATATACGGTAGATACGGCATAGTATTTAAATACCTGTATTTGACGCTCATCACGATCTCTGTCTGCTACATGACGATGTGACAATAAACGAAAACCACGTCCGATAACTTGGTTAATTAAACCATTTTCCCAATTAGGTTCCATAATATGAATTTGTCTTAGACTAAAGAGTGATATACCTTCTGCTGCGGCAACTGTTACAAAAATAACACGTATAAGCTGTCCGTGTGCATTTTCTTTACTATTAAATACTTTCATTATGCGTATTTTGTGTTGAGTATCCATTCCGCCTTTAACAAAAGCAAATCTAGGAGCTCTTTTTAACGAACTTACGACATCACTATCTTTTTTAGAATATTCGTTAAATCCACGTGATTCCAGAATTTTGCTAAATATTCCAACTCCTTCAACAGAATTAAAGAACGAATAAATAAGTGCTGGACCACCACGTACACATCCTTTTATTTGATCATCGTCAAGAAATACATCTTGATATTTCTTCTCCCAAAAAGGATCATTGGTGTCATGTCCAATATGTTTAGTTTCAACTGACTCTATGTTAATATCATCTTCGGTTTCTTCCTCCTCGTCATCCTGTGTTATTTCGATACCAGGTACTATATTAAGTTCTTCTTCTACTTCCTCTACTTCCTCTACTTCTTCTACTTCTTCTACTTCTTCTTCTTTTTGTACTGTATAGTCTACATATGGTGCACCATGCTCGATATCAGTTATAAGAGTTCTATAAATATCTGCCATTTTAATTGAATATTTATTTTCAAGTGCATCAAGTGTTAGATATTTATCAGCATTTAATGCTATTAATTTAATAGTTGCAATAAGCCTTTGTTTATAATCTCCAAGATGGCGATGGATTTCGATATAATCATAATCAGAAAAAATGGCAGCTACTACAGCAGCGTGTTTTGCTTTAATAGGTGGATTTGTAATATATACCATTTTAATGATATCTGATAATATCCTTTTTACTAAATTTACGTCATTTTCCTCATAAGCAATATCATATTGTTCCTTATAATCTTCGAGATTTGCCATTTCTTGCTGTTCAATAAAATCCCAGATAAATTGCAATTGGGATACATCCTCTAAAACTTCGGGTATATTGAATTGAAATACATAGTCTCCTATATTATCCCAACTTTTAGATTCGCGGGGACGCGGTCTTTTAATTTCTTCGGGGAATACAAAATTACATGCCTGTCTACTTTTAACATAATAACTACTTGGAGGATTTATTTCTTTTTGAGCTTCTGTAACAGATTTACTTGCACCTTTACCGGATAGATTTTGAAGTCCTCGTTTTTTACTTAATCCCTTTTCATCTTCTAAAATTCTATCATGAATTGTTTGTTGATAAGTTGACATTGTCAACTTACGTTTAATATGATCTTTATCATCTTTTCCTGAAGGATAAATCATTCTTTCATGATCAACCGTAATACCCTTGAAAAGAGACGATAATCCCAATATACGCATACCCATAACATTAATATTTGTAATCTTTAATGTTTCATAGTCAACAAAACGTTCATTAAATTCTGCTTCGTCTTCTGGTAATGCCCTACCATTTCCATTCATTGGTCCACGGAGTAAATTATATAATGTTGCCATCTCGAAAGGCGAGTTGGCAATAGGGGTCCCTGACAATCCTATAATTTTACAATCTTTACATTTTAGTAATAATGGATATAAATAATGACGTAATGTTTTATGCCCTTTTATGAAAGACCTGTTTAGTCCATGAATTTCTTCAATTATAATTAATATACGTTCAGGTGGTTTAAGGTTGCTATAATTTTTATTAATATATGGGAATAGCTTTCCATAAGTTTCATCATCTTTACTAAATCCATATCCTAATCTTGCTAACTGTTCATATACTGAACCTTTTCCTGCTAGATTTTGACCACCCTTTGTCTTTTTTAAACCATAACCGGATGCATTATAATGGACAAATTTATATGCTCTATGTATTAGTGACATACGCGATTCTTTCTCTTCTAAACTCATATCATCTGTAATACGAATATCCTCATCTCCCCATCGCGCAATTTCATCTACAAAATTAACCCGAAGAAACGCAGGTGTCATTATCAATACAGGTAATCCTTGTGCACGAAATGTTTCAGCTACCATTATAGCTGAACGTGATTTACCAGAACCCAAACCATGTTCGAGAAGCAATGAACGGTAGGGTGTTCCATATCTCATATAATCTCTTATAAATTTTTGATATGCGAACGGAGGAGAAGAAGAACCTTGAGTCATTGCTTTCTTAATATCTTCAATAAAATCAGTACGTTTAGATTTATATTGTGGGTCTTTACCAAAATGGTCATTTATAAAATTTACAAAATTTATACTGTGGGGCAAAACCCATTCGGTAGTTGTTCCATTTTTATGATCTTCTATATATGTATCGTTTTTACCTAAAGTAAGTTCTTCTATAGTTCCAGAACCCTCTTTCAATAACGGTTTAGGAGGAGCTATTTTAGTATTTATTTTCACTACTATATCTTGGTCAGGCTCTTTATTCGTAATTTGGTGGATGTTGAGCATTATATATTTATGTTTTCATTTTTTCATTTTTTTTTAGCTGATATTGGAAAGACGATCATATTACAATTAATGGAGCCATTATCTGAACTGAATATTCTCTCTAGTGTTGATAAACATATAACAATAACAGTGATTGGTGATACAACAAAAACAATATTACTACAGTTATGGGCAAACAATATTACAGAAATCCCTGGAGCTTGGTCTACAATAATAAATGATAATATTATTTGTTTAATATGGGACATAATGCTTGGTAGCACAGTACATATGTTTCCATCATCTTCAGTTAATCATAGTATTATTGTATATGATATGCCTTTGCGTAAAACAGACCAAAGAGCACTTAAATACAATATACAAGATTATTTAAAACATGCGGTTTCTATGAAAGGAAATCTAAAAAATACCAGTTGTATTATTATAAAAGGTCCTGATACTGGACCAGGAACTAAAATAGGTGAAATTATAAGAGCTTGTAAAACACAATATGTCAAAACATATATAGTAAATAATAGTAAAAGTGATATATCTAGTTTAAAATATATGATACGTGATATTGCCACATCGTGTTATAGTTATAGAGTCAATAAATGCAATAATAATTTATTAAAGTACTTACGGACATGATGTGTTTTCCTTTACTTTAAAAAAAGGATGGTTTGGATTATTTGTTAATTCGGCTAATTTATTTATAATATACTCTTTAGTCATTCCATTCAACTTTAATATGTGATTTTGAATAACAGATAACTTTTCATGAGGATCATCAATATTGTTATTTAATTGTTCAGTTATCGTATCGTTAGCTGCTAATATTAATGCATCCATTACACCTGTTGATACATATTTACTTATATTATGCCCTCCTTTATCATCAACTATTTTATGTTCTGCTGTAATATATCTAAAATGATCCTGATCACGACATGCAACTGGATAATCAGATGGGTCATTACCCTCTAAATATAATTTGGATATAAGATCAATATGTTTTTTCTCTGATGCTATTTCCATAAGATAATCTATTGCAGATTCTTGTCCCATTTTTTGTACTAGTTCTTTGTAGAAATTACTACCCAATACAATATTCCAGTTATGTACAGTGGTAGTTGGACGCGTTTTTAATTGTTCCAATTTTTGTTCCAGTAATGATATTCTATCTATTAATTTATTTACATCATATTTATTTAAATCATATTTATTTACATCATATTTATTTACATCATATTTATTTACATCATATTTATTTGACACTATAGGTTTAGTATTTATCAGAACTTTTCTGTGTGCTTTTTTAATTTCGGTTCCTTCACAGTGTTTAATATGTCTATAATAACTAGTTTCCATAGTAAATTCTGTACCACAATATGGACAATAACGTACCTTATGTCTACATTTCTTATTTACATTATAGCATATTTGTCCTTGGTTTTTCCCTCGACTAAGTACTACTCTACATAAGTTAGTAGTATGCGCATTCATTAATTAATCACGTATATTTCATTTAATATAAAACCGTAATGTAATTAATTAATTACTTAAAATCTATACAATACATATTGTAAACTATCTTTATATCCAGATGAACTTGGATGTGTGGCTTCTAAAACATCATCAAGTTCATCATGAAGATCTTCTATTGTAATGTCAAAAGTAAGTACTTTAGATAATTCTATTTCATAAAGGTTTAAAAATTTATCTAAATTATGATTACTATGATTGAAGCTATGAGGATCTTTAAAAGATTAGAAGTTATCGTATCTGATAGGATTTTGGTAAGTGTCCATAATTCTGTATCTGATAGGATTTTGGTAAGTGTCCATAATTCTGTATTAACATAATGATGTATCTTACTAATCGCATACATTAGTTTTTTTCTGTTATTTTAAATGTTACATATTTGTCTAATATTTCTTGCCACATAGGAATAGGAACATTACAATCACTAAATGTTCTATTATAACATTTAGTGATTGTTTCTTTAATGACATATATATTATATTATATTAAATAGATAACGATACTATAATTAATGTCACGTTTAGAACATTATATAAAACAATCTAATTACCCTTATATTAATAAAATTAGAGATATGTTCTTAAAAAAATCTGATAGTTTAATATTATTAAACTATCTCAAAAAAGGACTTATAAAAGGATATGTAAATACAAACGATTATATCCAACATCCATATGATAAAAACTGTTGGATACCATTAATATATATGTTTAGCTTAACTAATCAGTATCATGAAATTGTAAAATTATTATTAAAACGTAAAGCAATTCCAAGTTTAGAACCTGATGTTGACATAGATTGTCTAAAGCCCATATTATTTAATTGTCATAGCTTATATCTAAGTCATTTTATTAACAAAGGTAAATGTAATTTAAATTATCCTAACTCTGTACTATTATATAATTTAAAGAATGTTCTTAGATGTGCTGAATGGAAAAGACTACAGATTTTAGATAACTTGAAATTCATAAATGGTTCTAAGCTAATTATTGATAATGATGAAGATTTAGTATACTTTTGTATTTTAACTTTGAAAAATTATCTTTTTTACTGTTATAATGAACGTAAAAATTTAGAAGATAAAACGACAGAGACAAATAATACAATAAATAAATTTGTTAAAACAATTGATATTTTACACAAATGGGGCCATACTTTTTCCAGTGAGTCTTTTGCATTATGTAAAGAATTTTATATGTATGAATTTTTATCTTTGAATATATTTAAAGACAATCATGATGATGAAAAAGTTGTTTTTCATGAAGATTTATTACCATTAAAAGTTGCCTGTTTTAGACCTCTTTTAAATGACTTTCGTTATGCGGAAACATGTAGAATACTTAAAATGGATATAGATGAACGTCTTAATATAAGAAGTTCATCTATAAAATGACAAGTTTATTAATATTAATAATGTCATCTATGTCGTTTGATACAAATTTGTCTTTTGTTGATGTTAAAAAACATAAATCTAATATTGAACGAAAAAAATACGCAAAATTTATATCATTACCAGTACTAGCTATAAAAAAATTAAAGTATAATAATTATATAGACAGTCTAAAGTTTGCTATTATGAATCATAATAAATTATGTATATTAGACAGTAAATCTAATATAATGGAACCTGATATATCAGAAGAGTACACTAATATGCTATGTGTTATGCTGCGTAGTAATGAAAACGATAGGTATAAAATTAAATTCTATTTAAATGATGAATATCTTAAAATTAAATTATACGTAAAAAAAGAGTATATTAACCATTTAAGTAAAACATATAGTGTAATTCCAGAAATCCTCAAATGTATATTGCTTCCACATGGAAAACAATATTCCTTACAAGAATACAAGGCTCATTGTATTGACAAAAATATACCTATAGTAAAAAACATTAATAATCTTGTGCATGGTAGATATACTAATTGGCTGAACATAATACCGTATGGCCATCAACATAATAATATTAATTGGTTATCTAGTATCGAAGCACATGTTGCAAAGAATAATTTTTATTTTTCATATATTGACGTTAATAAATTATATAGTTTTAATAATTCATCAATTGGTAAATTATATTATAGCAATATATCTAATAATCTATTTTCCAACAAGAATATTACTTATATTCTATATAATAAGGATAGTTTATGGAATAATAAAGACCGTTGCAAAAAATTAGTTTTTAAAGGAGGAGTATTATGTGATGAAGCTGGACTTGGAAAAACATTGTCAATGACAGGTTTAATATTATCAGATAAATTCCGGCATCTTGATCTTAAATCCCAAAGTGAGTCAATAAAGATTTTTAAGGATGTAAAGACTGTAAAAGTAGTACCAAAAACACTAAAGACTGTAAAAGTAGTACCAAAAATAATAAAGACTGTAAAAGTAGTACCAAAAACAGTAGTACCAAAAACGGTACCAACCACAGCTGATGCAGATATATTTATAAAAGATAAGGTTAGTATTGACAGCCCTACGACTCTAGTAATATGTCCGCGCAGATTAGTTGGACAATGGCTAAGTGAAATGCGTAAATATACATCAATGTTAAACGTTATAGAGATGAGTACTATGACTCATGTAAAACAATATACGGAACATGATTTTAATAAAGATACTAAGCATGATGTTGTAGTATCAAGTTTCAATCTATTAGATAATAAAAATTATCTAAAACAATGTAATTTTAAATTGTCATTAATCAATTGGAGAAGAGTTATTATTGATGAGGGACATGAGGTATTGTTACATAATCTAAAAAAACGTGTAGCAGATTGTAGAATTTCTTCTGGAATATTTGATATTCCCAGTACATTTAGATGGGTATGTACAGGCACACCTCTACCAAGTACATATGACAGTTTAAATGCAATTATTTCATATCTTGCGGGGTATGATCATAATCAAATAACACATATATTACCTAATTGCAATGAATCCCAAGTTATAGATTTAATGAGTCAATTATTTCATAAAAATACAAAAAAAAGTGTTAAAGAATATGTTACTATACCAGATAGCGTTAATTATACTGATTTCCTCGATTTTACTTTAACCGAACGTACTATTTATAATGGTATTAATAAGGACGATATAACACACAAACTTCAAGTATGTACAAATATACAGGTTTCTGATGAAAATAATACAATTATAGGAGGAAATCCTATGAATTTAGAGGAAGTTAACAAAGCTATGGCTGCACACCACATAAAACGATGTGAAGTACTTCGTAGCCAAATTATTGAAACAAATGGAAAGCTAGATACTTTACGAGAATCTCGTAAAAAATACGAAAATGATATAGATTTAGTTATTAAAAATATTAAGGTACAAATAAAACATACAAAGGATACATTGAATATAGATGAAATGAATGATTTAGAAGAAGAACTATCAGAAACTATAGCTGAACGAACCAAAAAACACTCTAGTTATAGAACTCGTATTAATACACAAGAATCACATATATCAATATTAACTCAAGAGTTAACAAAAAGTCAAAAGCAATCACAAATATTTCGTTCATTGACCATAAGTAGTTTAAAAGACCAAAAATGCCCTATTACTGGTTTAGATTTATCTCTGGATAAAGTAGCCATTACACCAGATGGATATTATTATTCTGAAAACGGTATTCAATTATTATTTACCGGTGGGAAAAAAACCATTAGATGCCCATATACACGGAAACAATTAGAACAAAATGATTTTTATATTGTAGACCAGACAATAAAGTCAAATGATAATATAGATTATAACAGAACGCGTTGGGGTACAAAAATGGCACATATGGTACAAAAACTAAAAATAATATTCAATGAAGATAAAAGTAATAAAATAATTATATTTTCCCAGTGGATGAAAATGTTAAAATTAGTGAGTCATGCGTTACGCGAAAGTGATATAGAATTTGTTTTTTGTCGAGGGAATGTACATACAATGTCTAACTCTATCAAAAAATTTAAAGAAGATAGTAATGTTCGTGTTATATTATTATCATCAGACAGTTGCAACTCAGGTAGTAACTTAACAGAAGCAAATCATATAATGTTGTTAGATGCTGTAGGAGGAAATGTAGAACATGCTAAAGCAGTTGAGAATCAGGCGGTTGGTCGTGCAATGAGGTTGGGTCAAACACGTACAGTTAATGTTCATCGATTTGTTATAAAGGATTCTATTGAGGAAGAATATTACAATTTATTAAATGTTCAAACAGCTTAATTAATTATCTAATTAATTATCTAATTAATTATCTAATTAATTATCTAATTAATTATCTAATTAATTATCAATTAATTATCTTATTATTTATCTATCTGTTGCTTTGAAAATAATTATGCTTAAAGTTAGACAAGTCTCATCGCTAACAAGGTAAGTATTAAAATCTTTTTTTGTGAACATCTTAATGAATCTAGTGGTGACTGTATATATGATCCAAACCAGCCTTAATAGAATTAATAGAATTAATAAAATTAATAGAATTAAAAAGAATGAGGAAAAGATTAGGGCAAGAGAGGGTGATAATAACGATGATAGTGACAATAATTGGAGCGACTCTCACTTGTGCACTAGTAGACGTGAACTTGATAATATGACTGAATTTAAACTATATCTTAATTGCAATTCATGCTGTGTTTCATCTCAATGTCCCAGTTGTTCAGGATTATGTATGGATTGTCATAGTGAGCTAACGAGTTTTGGTTAATTAATTAGTGATTTCATGAAGAAGTTCACTATGAACTTCTCCATGAAAATAAAGGATTTATTAAACAGTAGTTTTGATATCATAGTGGATAGTGACATTATAGTTGATTTTCACTATAGATTTATATAATATATCAGTTCTTAAATGATGTATAATAGATGACGAGAGTCTCTAAAAGTTTTGATAATATCTATTGAACTCGGTATATATGATACTATTTTTTTATGTGTACAAAAAATCATCTGTAAACTTGAATGGAAATTCAAACTAATGGAGACAATTTAATTAAATCAGTACGCAGAATATATTTAAATGTTGTTGGAGATACAGCTTCATGTACAACATTTTGATCTAATAATACTCTACCTATTTCAGGCTTTACTATTGCTTTGGAAGTAGTTGAATTATATATTATTGTTTCACCTCCAATACATGTATTTAAATATATAATAACGCTATAGGTGGAATTATCTATTTGACCATCAACATGTTTACTAATAGAACTACTATTTGGCCAATATTTATTCATATAAAATTTATGGCTTATTTTATATAACGATAAATCAATATATTGGTTCAATATATCATATATATTTAAGGATAGTTTCTTACTAACGAAATTATATCTACCATATCTATCAGTATCTAAAATAAGTTCCACATCATGATCCTTGTTAAATTCATCGATTAATGGATTGCACCATAAATGTGGAAAAATATTATTAAGAATAATATATTTAGATACTATTGATGCCATATAACTTAAAGACATATAATATTTTTGGAAATCAGTGACATTATTAAGGCCCAATTTAATTTGATATATTTGCTTTAATTTATAGACAGAAATAATTTCTAAAAATAAAAAATCTATGGGTGAGTATATATGTCAGGAGGTCTTATGCAACTCGTTGCTTATGGAGCACAAGATATTTATTTAACAGGTAATCCAGCGATTACTTATTTCAAGGTGGTCTACAGACGTCACACTAACTTCGCCATAGAAAGTCAAGAACAAACCTTTTCAGGTAACCCGGCTTTTGGTGGAAGAACAACTGTTACAATTTCTCGTAGTGGTGATTTAATTCACAAGGTCTTCCTTCAGGTTACCTTGCCTGCGTTATCAGGTACAAACGATAGATATATTGACGATGTCGGTCATTTCTTAATTTCTCAAGTTGATATTGAAATCGGTGGTCAGTTAATGGATCGTCATTACGGTGATTGGCTTCACGTATGGGCACAATTAACTGTTACCGCTGCTCAATGGGAAGGTTATAATAAGTTAATTGGTCAGACACAAATTGGACACCAAGGTGATGAGTTATGCGGTGGACTTCAAATTCCTGGAACTAGCGCTGGTGGTGCTAAGTCAGCTGAAGATCAGGATCGTACATTATATATCCCACTTCAATTTTGGTTCTGTAGAAATGTCGGATTAGCTCTACCTCTTATCGCTCTACAATATCATGAAGTTAAACTTAATGTTACATTTGCTTCTCTTGCCTCTATTGTATGTGCAAAGAACAAAACCTCTGCAACGACTTCCTCAGGAACATTAACAAATGTAGCACTATGGGTTGATTATATTTTCCTCGATACGGATGAACGTCGTCGTTTCGCACAGGTATCTCATGAATATCTTATTCCTCAGCTTCAATTTACAGGAGATGAATCTTTTTCTGCCAATACCAGTGCTGATACTGGAGCCTCAAAGTCTATCACCTTGAACTTTAATCATCCAGTAAAGGAATTAATATGGTTTGCTAGACTAGACGAGCATATTGACAGTAAACTGGGACAATATGCTAATATGACTGATATGAGTTGCGATAATCAAGATTCTTCAAACAACGTCAGCAGTTTGGCTAAAAATCCATCGCAAAACGGAAAAGCCCTTGCACATGGTCTTGTAAATACCGCTAAATTGCAATTGAATGGTAATGATCGTTTTGCCGAACGTAAAGGACGGTACTTTAACGAAGTGCAACCTATGTGTCACCACACTAGAATGCCTGGTCCAGGTATCTACGTTTATAGTTTTGCGTTAAAGCCTGAAGACCACCAACCTAGTGGAAGTTGTAACTTTTCTCGTATCGATAACGCCAAACTAGTATTGACTATTGGAGGTTTAGGCACCGCAGTAACCGCTGGTGTTATTAAGGTTTATGCAGTTAACTACAATGTTCTCCGTATTATGAGTGGTATGGGTGGTCTTGCATACAGTAATTAAGTTAATATGAAATAATATAATATGATATATGAAATGAATCCATTTCGAATCATTATAATAAAAAATTATTATAATGATTATTTAAAATTTCATAAATGTTTATTTAATTTTTATAATGATATACTTTTATAAGACAGAACTATTCCATATTTGTCGAAAAAATGATAATATTAATAATGGGCAATAATACAACTAAAATTACAGATGATGATTATTTGAATGCTGATCCCATCATACCAAACCAAACACATGTATATATATCAATTATGAATGATGAATGATGAAAAAGGAGTGCCGAAAGCATTTAAAATAAGGATGACAGGTGACGCCGAAAGTCTTGGTTCTATAACAAGATTTCAGGAATTAGACCCAAAATTTAATATATATAAGGCAAATGTTGGTATGTGGGTTCCATTTAAAGTTACAGATATAAATCTTATTAATACTATAGCTAAAAATGCAGGGTGTAATAAAGTTAAAGATTCTTTACAATACACAAAATAGTATTTATAAGATACATGTATTTCCTAAATTCCCTTTAGAAAAAAGCCAGTCATATATAAATCAATACTGGCTTTGTCTTTTTTGACAAAAATGATCTATGGTTATAATATACATGTCTTATAACCATTTGCAACATCTTGCTGAATATAATAGGCGTGAATTATTAGAATATAAGGCTATGATTGGACTAGAAAGTTTAAAAGACCCTAATTATTTAACCTCTGATATAATAAGTACCTTAAAAAAAAATGAAACTATGATACGTGTATTAAGTGATGTTATTATTATAGCAAAAAATCATAGGTATATTACAGAGGAACATTCAGACGGTTTATCTGACTTATATTCAAGTATTGGTGAAAAATATATTACTATTGAAAAATCAATTTCAAGCAAAGATAAACATGATCCATCTCTAATTAGTATTATTAATCAAATAAGTAAACCTAAAAAGGGTAAAAAAGTTGTTAAACCTATTAAACCTTCTAAAGTTGTTAAACCTATTAAACCTTCTAAAGTTGTTAAACCTTCTAAAGTTGTTAAACCTTCAAAAGTTATTAAACCTTCTAAAGTTATTAAACCTTCTAAAGTTGTTAAACCAATTAAACCAACTAAACCTACTAAAGTTATTAAACCTTCTAAACCTGTTAAACCAACTAAAGTTGTTAAACCTGCTCATGTGGGGTATAAATTCCGTTCATTTATATTTAATAATATAAATTCGAATAGTTTGAATGGTATTTATCTAAATAAGGAAGTATCTGATATTAATGTTACAGATGAATTACTTGATGTTGCAATGATAATCGAATGGATTGTTAAAGTTAAAAAACTGCCACGTATATTGATTGATTCAAGCGGTAAACAGATAACACCTAAAAATAAAACAAATGTTAAAAAATATCTTATGCACAAAACAATTAAGGGTGTTTCATCAGCAATGATATCAACTATCATTAAACTATATGATACACCGAGTTTATTTGCAAAAAAAACAGAAAATGTAAAAAATTACAACATTTTGTATGACCATGTTATAATAAATGCTACTACTAGCCCAAGAGACTCAATAACACTTGAGATCGATGATTCTGTCACTGAACTTGAGATCGATGATTCTGTTACTGAACTTGAGATCGATGATTCTGTCACTGAACTTGAGATCGATGAATCAGATACAAAAATTATAACAGGTGATTTAACCCTTATAGAGTTAAAGGAAAATGATTATATTCTCCATCAAGCAAATACTGTAACTGTAAATGCACAGGGATTAGCTCTAGCTTTATTTAATAAATACCCATATTCTAACATATATAAAAAATCTTCTGACATTAATAGGGTCGCTGGAGAAATGAAAATTACTGGAAATATAATACATTTATTCGGTCAAAAAAATCCAGGAAAGACTACATTGACAGAAACTAAGGAACAGCGTTTAGCTTGGTTTAATAGTGCATTAGATATGATTATTGACACAATTGACAGCACTGATCTCATTCCAGGTAACATGTATTTCCCTTATAATATAGGATGTGGTCTAGCAGGTGGAGATTGGATTGATTATAAAAACGCAATTCAACAGTTTGAAACTAAGTTAGCAAGTGTAAGTCCTACATCTGAAGTAATTATTGTGAAACAGTAATTATTATTTAATCTTGTTTAAGTTTAGATACTAAAGGGATTTCATTATTATGAAATTTAGTACATATCCACTCCCATATGCCGTACATACATCCAAAACATGTCATATATAATTATAGATGACATGTTTTCTTAAACATATAAAATATATATATATTTAAGCTTGGAAAAATTGATCACTGTGAAATTATTATATGGTACATCATACAATAATTTCTATTAATACTGCATTTGGTATCTCTGGATTAGTATCTTCTGATTCACCTACAGAGTACAAGGATCTTAAAAACGAAACTTATCATAATGCACTTAAAAAGTGTCAAGACGAGTTTACATGGGATAAATACCCACTATTTAATCAAGCTCTAATGACTGCTCTTAAAACAAAATACGTATCACCAGATGTAAAAGGGCATATTAGAGCTTTTTTTTCATCTGATATTTATTATACATTAGATTCACATCTTAAAGAAGATAACAAATCAGCCGTAACTAGAACTACTGCGTTTGGAACTAGACCAAGGCTTGACAAGACAGCCTCTGAACTTTACAATATTCTCCTATCGCCAGAAAGTAGTGATATCTATTATGGAGATTCTTCAGGTTTATACATTCATGATTTTATAGGAGCATGGCTTCACAGTACAGAAGGCGATAATCCTCGACAATATCTTGAACAAATAGTTAAAATGTCTCCTTTTGTTCTTTCGTCACAGGATAAATTTTCACGACTTCTCGATCTAGCAGAAGGTGCAAGTTTTATTATGGCACAAGAATATCATAGAAGTAGCGTATTAGACGATATTGCTCTTAAAAGAGGTTGGGAATTTATCAGAGGAGAAGAAAGCACTGCATTTGGTTATAGAATAAATAATATTGAAAAAGGTGTGCATCCAGTTCCCAAAATAATGAAAACCTCTTACATCAATCCAAAGGAGTATTATGATTCAAAATACATCTTTACTAATGAAAAGGATATTGATGGAATTGAAAAGGCAACAAAACGTACTTTACCAATTATAATTGGCAATCTCAAATTAATGGTAACCCATTGGAAACAACCTAAAACCAACATGGCATTTGATTTCCAATGCGATTATATGAATTTAATGACAGATGAAGGGTTCATTATTGGAGGAGACACAAATTGTTCCACTCAATATATTGATATATTCAAAAAACATCTAAAAGAAAAGTTGTTAGGAGACTATAAAGTGTCTACAACAAAAAAGCGAAGAACTGATGTAAGAGGGACTCATGGACAGGTATGTGATGTAAGTAAAGCTAATATTTGGGTTCTTGATCCAAAAACCCAATTTATGGCACCTTATTCACTAGTTTCTAGTATTACAGATACAAAAATTGTGGCAGGTGGACCAGTATTAACAAAGGCCCATCCATCCGACCATTTAGGAAAGTCAATTACTCTTGAATATGATTGGTCTGTAGCAGTTAACCCAATGTATATAACATTTCCATAATTATTCTATCAATTACATTCTATCATGGAATATGTACGCTGTAATAGTCTTGTTCTGACCCCTCTTGACAATGTAACCCACTCACCGCATCATCTCCATAATACCTAATTTCATGAGTAATTAATTTACCTGTTTTTCCCTCGGGTCTAAGAGCAATTATTTGATAATTACTCTTAAGAACAGCCAATTTAATCGCATCATATTGCATTACTGCACCAGCATGATACCCTATCTGGTTCATAGAAAGGTATTTTGTACCTTCTTTATCACAATCATAGATCGCCATCTGTGATGCTATGTGACTTCTATTAGACCCAAACAAGACCTCTGGTCCATCTGACTGTATGACAAAGACAATATTGTCTTTGTCACTTTCTATATAATCCTTCACGGTGACATCTTCCATTATTATCACATCATATAAAGTCTTTGTTAGATAATTTACACCTAACATGTCACTATAATATACCGTGCGTTGTGCTTCCGGAGCATTCATCAGATGGGATGAGTCTCCACCTCTTTCGCTATATTGACGCTGAAATTGAGCTTCTTTCATTTGTGCCCAATCATCTTCAGAGGGAGCTGAAGGAGGCTGCTCCCATTCTTCGATATCATCTTCATCCTCATCATATTCATCTTCATATTCATCAACCGATTCTGAAGCAGTTTTAATTTCTTCAGCTAAGGCAGATACTATATTCCACTTCATATCGTCTTCTATATCATCCAATATATTATTTAATATATATAATAAATAAGCTGACATAGTATCAATTGTAAATATATGCCCAAATATTTCTTCTCTGTTTTGTTCCCCATAAGTTGCATTAATAACATCCTCGTTGATAGAAGTATCGTAGTCTCTTATAAAGTCAACTATAATCTCATTCACTGTATAATATTCAGTTTTAAATAACGACATTATATTAATGTTAATATTATATTAATATTATTCTATCTTTGTATTACCTTAATTAATAATATGATAGTATCTTTGTAACAAAGTTATTATTTGTACAGTATTACTTTATTTACGCAATAAATGTTTTATTGCATCGAGGACAATTAACTCTAACTGTCATTGGTTCGTCTCCTGAACTGGCTTGTTTTTCTGTAAATTCAGTGTTTCCGCCACATTTACCACATTTAATCAGGTCACATAATGATCTTTGTTCGCCATGTGATATTTGTTTAGCTTCAATAGTCTTTTGTCTAGTACATCGCCAATGTAACGGATTCATATCAGATTCATTTTGCATTTCTGCTATGTTTTTAGGAGTTAGTTCACCTGACAGTAATTTTGGATGTAAATATGTATTTTTTACCTGTGTATCAGGATGCAAGTGCTGTAAAATTAAATTTAATCGATATTTATAGGTATTTAATAATCGAGTATCATATGAGTCACTTATTCCTGTTTCATAAGCCCATGAAACAATATTATTATGTACCTCATTTTCTAACTCTTTTATTAGATTATCGGGAATATGATTCCCTAGGATTTTTACCAGTTTGTCAGTAACCATCTTACGTTCATTTAAACTAACCTTTAAACATATAGGTTTAATATCTATAGGTTTAATATCTATAGATTTAATATCTATAGATTTAATATCTATAGATTTAATAGATAATGGTGTTACTTGTTCATGTTTTTTTTCAATTACAACTGTTTTCTTTATGGTCATATGTTATATGCATATGATCAGTTTTCTCTATTTCTAACTATTTCTTCAATTATATCTTTTTTGGAAGGATCTATTTCCTTTATTTTATTTAACATACTATCAGAGAACAAAGGACCACAACGGTCACTTACTAAATCGTATACTGCTACATTTGTATAACGAGTAAATCCTGTTTTCAAATTATCTTCTGAATGAAATACTATTTTGTGGTCATACTTTCCACTTGAGCTGTTTTTCTCAAGTTGTCTCATAACAGTATCCTGCATTACAAAGTTCTCTAATGTTTGTAATCTTAATAATAGTGGTTTTATATAATCCCTAGTTAAATTAGCTGAATTTATAACTAGTTTCTTCATACTATGATTTTCTGGTATTTGTTCCCATTCCTTCGTGGTTAAACAACTATGATGCAAACTTTCTTCTGGATGAAATATAGCTGTCGGATTATCAATAATTAAGTTTTCTATCATTTTTAACTTCAATACTGAAGTTATAACTCGACCAGTAATGTTATAACAATTATGCAATTCTAAAGTATTTAATTGACTTGCATATTTATCAATACCTTTAAGGCTATTATCGTCTATTGTTAATCCCCATATAGAGAGAACTTTTAAATGCGGAAAATAAAATAACCAATTTAAAGTTTCAAATTTCATATTTAAATTCAGTAATACTGTTGTATAATTATATTTACATCCCGTTAAAATAATTACCTTGGGATCAAATAAGTAAAACCCTGACAGATCTAATGTTTCTTCATTTTTTCGTTCATCTGTATATTTCTTCCAGAGGATCACTTGTTCTTTCTCTGTTTTACGAATAAAATCAATTGTTAATATATTATCAAGATTAGTGACTTTTCGGTCTTTAAATTTCTGGTTTTCATATAATTTGATATTTAAAAATTTTCTAGTATTTGTTGGTATTAATTTTAATATATCTATAGCACTATTATCCCTCCATACATTACATTTATATGTTGTAACTGGTTCTCGGTTATTAGCTTCTTGTGTAATATATCTTTTGTTGTCTATAATATAATAATATTTATCGTCACATAAAAATGCACATACACGATCGGTGTCCATTGCACTACAAAAAATATATTCCGTTGTTTTTACCGATAAAGTTAATTGTTCACATGGTATATCCCCGTTATTTACAATTAAGTCCGCATGAGATAGCATTTCTTGGAGATTTTGTAATATTAGAGTATGGTTCTGTTTTTTTCCTTTTAATGTACACCAATATAAACAACGTCTTTCAATATCTGAAGTATCCATTGTAAATAATATAAACATCTTCCTAACACATAATGTTAATTATACTATTTGATTTTATGACATATTATTGCAATTAATTGATTATATGTTTCCCGTAGAGGAACAGAAGTACTCTCTTTTAACTTATTTAAGAATTCTAATGTAATTTCCCTAGGAACAGGATTTTCATTAATATAACCAGTGGTTGCAAGATGTTCTTGTTCCTCTTCATCATAATATTCTTTTAAGAAATCCCTTACTGCTATTATAAATTTTAATTTACATGTGTATATAGTAGAACAATCTTAGGTCTGTAGATCATGTTTTGAACATGCTTAGCATATAGAATACCCAATCATATATTTGTCAATTATTTTCATTTTAAAATTTCTATTGTCAAAATAAAATATACTTTGAAACTCAAAGTATATTTATAAAATGGATGTAATACAGGATAGAAATATCTATGCAGGAATAAGATAGCTAAATGATATATAGAAATGTTTATTTTAAAATTTCTATTGTCAAAAAAAATATATTTATTTTCAAAACCAGATACATGATTATAAGACTGAATATTATGTTGTGTTAAATTCTTCGCCTTTAGGGTCAGCGAATCAGGCAATCAAATTTGCAGAACAACACCCAGACTATTCTATACACAACTCAAAAACATGGACACATACTTAGATCATTTTGTCATCTAGATACCATTTTTCTAATCTGTCAGTACCATTGTTCCATGTAATCAAAGCCGGACCACCTACACGATGACGTTTTCCATTTCCTTTTGTCCGTTATAATTGTAATTTGTAAATGCCGGACCATCTACACGGCTTCGTTTATTATTCACCTTCCAGCTCGACGTGGTATCATTTGTAAGGATAGTATTTTTACCTTTAGTCCATCTTTCACCATCGATAATAATATCGGTTGCATCCCCGCTCTGATATCCATTGAGATGATATACGCGTTCGACCAGATCTCTAATTGACATATCATCTACAATATCGCCATTTAATATTTTACGAGCTATGATTTCCTTGTGCTTTAGATATATACGAACCTGTGATAGATTTGTTTTATTTGAGAGAGCAAAGTTTTTTAAATCCATGTAATCCATATTGTCAAATATGTTTATATGATGATCATCCATTCCCGGTGCATTTATAATATCCATATACCTTTATAAATGATTTTAAATATAAAAGTATATTTATGAAATGGATGTGTAATACAACAGGATAGGAAATCCTATACAGTAAGATCGCTAAATGAAATATTGAATTCATTTTTAAAATGAATTCAATATTTCACTTAATGACTCATACATGCATGATATATGATAATATTATGACATTGCATACTGCTGAAAAAGACTCTGTTAATGGGACATTCCAAGTGAAACATGCAGAATGTCCTGAACGAATAACATGTATATATAAAGCCCTTAAAGATATAGGTATTAAAGAAATTCCATCTCGTAAGGCAACATGGAAAGAAGTAGAATGCGCTCATTCTAAAGAATATTGCGAACAGCTAATAAATGATTTAAAGGGAACTGATTGTACAGGAGATATGTTCCATAATAAATTTACTCTACCTGCTGCACTAATGGCAGCAGGTAGTACATGTGAATTGGTTAATACTATTTTAAATACTAACTCTAAAATCACAAGCGGTTTTGCAATTGTTAGACCACCTGGTCATCACGCATGCCATGATAAATGGTCAGGTTTTTGCTATCTAAACAATGTTATGATAGCATCCTTAAGCGCATTAACTCGTAATCCCGCACTTAAAATTCTTGTGGTTGATTGGGATATTCATTATCATTCAGGGTCTGCCGATATCATTAAAAATAGTTCATTTACTGCGGAACAATTAGTCGTTTTTTCTATGCATCGTGGAGATTTTTTTCCAGGGGATGACATGAGCTTAACAGATTCATATTATAATGGCCAGGTAGTCAACAAAGAATTTTATATGACAAAGAGGCGTAAGGATATTCCAGGTGACATGGAATATACCCATGCTCTTGCAGAATTTTTAGTAAATTATAAAAAAAACTATGGTTCTCCAGATATAATAATAGTATCTTGTGGATTTGATGCGGTTAAAGGAGACCCTATCGGTGGATTTCGTGTTTCGTCTAATGGTTATTATTCAATGACAAAGCAATTACGAGAGGTATGCCCTAATGTGGCATTAGTACTTGAAGGAGGATATAATTGTAAGATTATTCCCAAATGCGCTGTGGCATGTATGAATGCTCTCAAATCATATTAATAAGGTACATCAACATCAGTATCATATATGATTTGTGTGAGTCCACAAGGTCCAACAAATTGTATTATAATTGGCGAATATATGTCTTTTATTCTCAATGAAACCTTTCCAAGCAGCCTCGCTATATTAATAGCACGTCTAAATTTATCACCAGAAACATTACAAATATACGATTCATCATGGTTCCATTCATGAGAAGTAACTTCTGAAAAATTTGCACATGAATGAATCTCTAAATACCCGTTATTATATATCAACTTAATTTGTTCGGAAGAAACTGTATTCATCTTCAATATAGCTTCAGGCGATATATTGATTGTATTTAATTTATATTGATATAGTAGTCCAAGTGATTCTTTATCAATTACATTAAATGTACCCAAAATGTACCTAAGGAATGACTGATATAATATATCATATTTATAACAATTTACCGTAACATTCATTACATTGTTATTAGCAATTGATACTGTTTCTTTGTTATTTGTCATGCTATATACTATTGATGTTGCTTCACTGGGTATAGTACGCAGTGCTTTTATACTCTTTGATAATCCCTTATAATTATAACTTTGTAGAAAATCCAAAAATATATTTTTGGATTTTTTACATCTAAGAGGTACAGTGAAAGAAAAATCATTACGTGATGAAAACTCTGATAATGATGTTAGTTTCTCCAATAAATAAAATAACTGTGAGTTATCTGATTTATTTGATGAAATAGATATTTTGCAACCACTTTGAATATTATAATCAATATTAATATTGATTAAATCAACTTTTTTTACATCGATATATTCTAAATTATTACAGGATGTAATAATTATATTATTATAATTATTGATATAGTTATATTTACCATTCATTATAAAATTCAGTTATTCATTTTTAACAAAAATATCATTGGGTATCGGTGGTATAAAAGTAATTGTTTTAAATGTAGTACTATGATCGATTATTTTAATCATATCTTCAATATTCACATCATTTATATTGCCTTGTGCATTTTGTAGTTTTAACCATAACACATACAACTTTTTATATGTACTATATGTATGCAATCCAAGCTTAGTCCAACTGGAAAAGCTGCTAACAGATGCATCATATGAATAGGGTGTACCATTTTTACATGGTAATAACCACCCTTGGTCAAATAACTTATCTTGTAAAATAACCTTTAGTTCGGTTACCATATTTTTATTAACTATAAATGTACACTTTGGAACTTCATTACTATATATAGTCCATGTATTGGTTTTTGTATTAAATATATTGGACTTCCTTCTACGAATTACGTCATCATTATCGTTTTCTGTTTCTACTGGTATTAATGCGACATTGTCGGTATCTTGTAGAATAGTTCTAATTATAGTACTTATACGAAAAATATAACCATATTTATAAAGAATACATACCAATCTTACACGTGGATCAACTGTTTTATTATATGATATAGTATTTAACACTATATAAGCTTCATTCCACGAACCGGGAATATTCTTTTTAGACATTGGAACATATGGAATAATTTCCATATGTTCAGCAATATTATTAAAATTGTTACGACAATCAATTATCATGTTTATCCATGACGATGTGACAGATTTAGGAATAATATGACTTATGCGCATCATAATAGCACGAATTGGAGATAATTTACTAGCCATTGATCGACCATCTTGTATCTGAAATTTAGTTAATATTATACGTTTTATTTTATTCATGACTTTAACATCGGATAGTCTTTCCCAATAAAATTTTTCAGATTGCAAATCTCCGGTTGATATTGGAATTCGTAGATATGTGTATAGTTTTCTAACAAAGACAATATAATTATTCCATGTAGTTGATTTAACCAAACCACTATTAATCTCGCTAAACAAAAGATATTTTCCAAATGGTAATATATGCTCAATACTACTTTCTTTAGTTTTAACTAAAATACTTATTTTTTCCATTTAATATTTTTTGATAGTAATTTTTAAACTATTTTAATTTGAAACTATTTTAATTTGTATATATAAATATCTTGCATCTTGTTTCATATCTGTGATTTTATATTTATGCATACTCGTTCCTAATGTACATGAAATACCCAAATCTTCTGCTGTTCGTAATGCTCTTACTATAAAGTTATATACTTCCGCTACGGTAGATTCAGCATAAAGATTAATGCATATAGGATAAACTTTTTCCTGACATCCATTAATATCAATCATTAATATACATGAGTTACTATTAACAATACTCATCAATAGTTCATCGGTATATTTATCATTACGTAACATATTGTTCTGTGCATACAAAATATTTCCAACGCTAAATTTATCTTCCTTTAATATACCCGAACTTTTTGGTTTAACTGGTTCAACTGGTTTAACTGGTTTAACTGGTTTAACTGGTTTAACTGGTTTAACTGGTTTAACTGGTTTAACTGGTTTAATGGGTTTTACCGATGATTTAACGGATGTCTGTTCATCTTCATCTTTGATGATAATACTTATCTTATCTATATTATTTGCCATACTTATATTATTACAAGTTTTTTTCTTTTTAATTCTCTTGGAAAAAAGGATGTTTAGGATTAGATACTTTAACAGCTAATTCACGTTTAAAACGTGCTCTATTATCTTCTGAAGGTATTCTTGTAAGTTTTTCCTGGAGAGTCACAAGATTAATACGATCCATTAATTCTTCTGGATCTTTATACTTACACATTAGTTCAGTACTGGCTCGTATCATTGCATGCTGTACAGATTGAGTTAATTTAGACACAATTAGTTTCCCACCAACATCATCTATTATATTGGACCCTGGACCCAAGAACCTAAAATGATCACGGTCTTTACATGCAATAGGATATTCATTAGGAGTATATCCACTTAAATAAGCCTTATCAATAATATCAAGACATTCTGTATCGCTTCCGATAGTTTCTATTAAAAATTTTACAGCGTTATCACATCCCATATCCGAACTTATTTTAGAAAAAATGTCATCAGTTATTACAGTAAGATTATTTATATGTATTTTTGGTTGTTCTCGTAATTCTTTAACCTCCCTTTGTAACATCAATACTAGATCATGTAAAGAATCATTCGATTTTGTATCTTTATGTTTATATGATTTTTTTTTGATAACGACTGTACTTTTTACTCCTTTACTTCCTTTATTTCCTTTACATCTATGACTGTCATAACTATGTTTATACATAAATTCAGTATCACATAAAGCACATATTTTTATGGAATGTTTGCACCATCTATTTACTTCAATGCATCTTTTACCAGTATTTTGCCCCTTCTTAATGATGATCTGGCAATTATTGACCATTATAATTATATATAAATTCAAATTTAAGTAATTATCATTTATGTAACTATCATTTATGTAACTATCATTTATGTAACTATTCATTTATGTAACTATCATTTCCTGAGCCACTTCACAATCACTGGGAAGAAATGGATATTGTTTTTCATTAATTATACGACATTTCATTTGAGATTCAGATTCAGATTGATAATGAACAGTATAAGTATGAGGATCATAATAACATTCACTTATAGGTGCGGAAGTGAAGAAATTGCTTTTATATATTGCAAGTAATCCGCCAGGTTGACCAGATAATTGATCGCAATCATCAAATAACAATAAACATTCGTCATTAGCACCAATTATACCTCCTTCTATGGACCAGGGTTCAACCAGAGTCAAGTCATTACCAGTTAGTAATTTCTGTACTTCTATCTCGTTTTCAGATGTCAAAGACATATCTTTTAGAGTAATATTATAATCACGTGCAATCTTATGCTTTAATATAGCGCCATAATTTGTATTTTTATGTTCTTTTGATTCTATTTCTATACTATTAGATTCAGAATTATCAAGATATTTTGCTGGTAATTTGTCTATCGCAGCATCCGGTAAATATGCTTTAATAATATCGACAAGTGCCTGCGTACCATCACCAAATAAATCATGGCCACGACTCTCATATATTTTTACTTTATTATCTCCATTCATATTACCTGTATAATAATCACGTGGAACAGGAACAGCAACATCCTTTAGTTCTGCTCTTAATATTTTATGAGACATAGGTTTTGAAACATTCAAATCGGTTGGTTTAGGAAGATAACCCGCCGCTAATAACTTCTCTTCATCTGTCTTTTCATTATTATCTAGTGGTTCAGGAGCCTTCAAATCATCTGATTGTTGGTTCTGTGTTACAGTATCTTGTTCTTGTTCCAGTCTATTCATATCATCCATAATCTGATTCATTATATTCAATTTCTACATATATTGAATATATATGTATATCTTTAATACTGTTCTACATAGTTTAAAAAACGGAGATAAAACTTCTTTTATTTTACTTTGCTTCGAAATATTTCATTCTATCACGTAAAAGCTCTGCTAATTCTATAGAGGCTTTAGTATCTGAAGGAAAATTCATATTACCATAGTATCTGCTGAGTTCTATTCGTTTAGCTATATTATGTAAATTATTACTCTGTTCAGGGTTATTATATGATAATTGGTATGCTATTATTTTTGCTGTGAGTGTTTTTTCACAGGGATAACTACTAACCTCTGCTAACTTCACTGGTATTATAGGTATGTTATATAAATAAGCAACCTGATAAGGACGCGAGCGATTATAATAAGATTTTACAAGGTATGCTAATGTTTTTGAATCATCCGCTATTTTTCTTATATGGTCTTCATGATACATTAGACCATTTTCACCAGCATATTTTAAAAATAATGACAAAACAGATGTAGCCTTTATTTCCATATCTATAGCTAATTGTTGTGCAGCTACATTATTTGTCTTTGATAATTTATATAGATAGTCCAATTCTTTCTTAACTGATTCGCTACTATTTTTAGATGGTGGTTTAAAGTTTTCTAACGGTAATGGAAGCTGAAAATTCCATATATGTCTGTTTTTGATTTCAGGAAATCTTTCGGTTTCACTAAAAACCATTGTATCTATGTCTATCATATTATCACCTCCCCCATACATGGGTTCGGTCAAGTCCGATGTGTGTTGAAATAGTATTAGTATTAGTATTAATGTTGGTATTACTACAATCATAAATTTATACATTATATATACTTCCGGAAAATAAAAAATTGATCGCCTGTCAGTGATTGTAACCATGCCATTCAAACACCAAAAAAAACGAACGCGAAAACCAAACACTAAAACACCCAAGTCTCTTTCTAGAGAAAAATATATGGACAAACAAGGCTATGCCCCTGATTATGATGTAAATTATGGTATTATTACAAAATACCATGGTTGTGGAGGAAAATGTACGGTAAATATCTTGCTACAGTCCGGATTCCGTACATTCCCAAATATGAGTCTAAAAGGCAGTCTCAAATCTAGGAGACATGGCCAACAACTGACTACAGATTCAATTGTATTGGTTGATGATGGAGTAATTGTTTATGTCTATAAAGAAGACACTAAGTCAGTCATTGACTCAGATACCCTCTCTAAGCTTATTGGTAAAACAGAAGATGATATTTGTTTCAATGAAACAGAGGATTCTGGCTACAGGGACCTATATGGGCGACTTCCAAGCTTCAGTAGCGATGACGAAGATGGTAGTATTACGTTAAATGAATCGCTCGTAGAACAAAAAGTCGATATTGTAGAAGTCGATATCGTCGAGGACGATATCGACTTAATGTAACGTATGTAATGTATGTAATGTAATAACACATATAATAAAATAATATACTTTGGTATCATATCATAAAAATATTAATCAGTAGATCCATTTCAATATAAATAATAAGAGGGAGGCATGAAAATTGACCACTGAAAATAACATAATGACCACTATCCCACCACACATTAAAACTGCATTTCTTAACAGTATATCATCTATGAATATTGCTGATTGCCTTCCACAAAGTACCGAACTAACCAATAGTATGAAAATATTAATGACTCCTGGATTCTCTCCTGGAGATAATTTTAAAGAACTATTAAAACCAATAAAGTATACTATAGGTGTTCCCTATGACGAGATTATTACTATTCGAACTGCTCATATTACAGGAGTACCAAATTTCACTAGAACATGGGTAATTACCACATGTAGAGACGAAGGCTATTACTGGAATCCAGGATTTAATTCATTGGTGCCTTTTACACCGAATGCATTCGGTGTAAAACATTTATGGACAATCAATATCAGAAAACCTCTATTAAAAATATATAATCTATTTGTTTAATCTATTTGTTTAATCTATTTGTTTAATCTATTTGTTTAATCTATTTGTTTAATCTATTTGTTTAATCTATTTGTTTAATCTATTTATTTAATCTATTTATTTAATCACTTTGGATTAGAAACTGTATAGTGAACTTACAGACCTTATATAAACAACCTCGTTAATTTGTATTTAAATCGAGTTGATACGCATCTAAGTTAACAACTCCTTTTTTTGATATATGTTGATATACCATCTCATATGTCTCTTTGCAACAATAGGGAGGAATTGACGTATCTTCAATACTTAGAGATCTGTAAAGGTATAACCTCATTAGAGGTATTAATCCAATTATTGAAAGCAATAAGATCTTTTATATTTGGATAAGATATTTCCAAATATCGCTTGAATTCATAAATATCCTTTATACTTAAAAAATACTTGACATATACTATCTAATATCATCTTAGAAATACTATTTCATCAGAAGAAGAGGATATATATTTGATAGTATGCATATAATAATATATTATTTATGGCTTTGAACAAACATTATTTACTTGAGGTTTTTTCGGGCGCCCTTTTTTTACTCCGCTATCTAATATAATATCAACGTCCCCAAGTTTATTTAGTAACTGAGCTACAATATTATTTCTTCTTGCTAAAAATATATTATTTGCTACTTTTTGTGTGTGTTTTTTTGATTCCGTAATAACTTTTTGCCAGTCTTCGTATTTCATAAGCATTATATTACTAATGTAATTGTTCATTTTTATATAAATATAACGATTTTAAATAGTCACTACCAGAATAAGGCCATATTGTTTTAACAATATGATTTGCATTTTTAGGATCTAATCCACATTTACGTATTAAATACGCCATAATTATTGTCGGTGACCTCTGTTTACCGGCATAACAATGAACTAATACTGATTGCCCTTTGTTTAAATAATAATCAATCATGGAGTAACATGATTCTAACACTACAAGCATAGAGTTTATACTTCTCTGGTCTTCCGGTCCATGTTCAATTATTCCTAAATGAACTTGTTTAATATTCAATGGTAAGGATATAATACCATATCTATCTATTATATCGTGTTTACAGCAATTTATAACACACATAATGTTCCGTGAAACTAAAAAATGTAAATCATTTCGAGATTTTAAGTTACCTACCCATAAGTTAGGTATTATTTCAGTCATCATTGTTTATAATATATTGAAATACATTAAATACATTCTATATTTCAATATTATAAACAATGATGAGCATATTTGAGTTCGCATGCTTTTGCAATTGCGTCATCCAAATTCAAAGTAGGCGGACCGTCTTTGACACTCATGATAAAATCAACATGAGCTTTATCAACTCCTCTGCGCTTATCCCATGATTGACGTCTTTGTCCTGATGGATAGGCATTTTCTTTAAAATAATCAATCCATCCTCTATCCATAGTAAATATATCTCTATATGTATATCCATTGCGCTTAAACTCCATTTCTGCTAATAGATCATTTAAACGAGGAATAACTTCATGTATATCCATATAACCTGAACATATTATAAAATATAACTGAAGATATATTGAATTATTAGGATGGAGTAAAAATTCACGCAACTGTATATATTTATCAGCTCCATTATCTATACCAGAATCCTTCATTAATTTTTGAATAAGTATTCGGTTTTTATCATATCTACGCTTCATATATTTAATATGATAAATTTTTTTCAATACAATATATCCTTCAATTATCACAATATAGACTATGTATAAACTTTATTCAATAACTGAAGCCATACGATAAAGTTATTATATCATCATATTGTATCTTTATTTATTATTAATTATTTTTTGTATTTGAGAAATAGTCTCCATTACACGCTCATTATATGTTCTTTGCATCCTTGGTTGCATTGGTTGTGATTGTATTGTTTGCATTGGTTGCATTGGTTGCGATTGTATTGTTTGCATTGGTTGTGTTTGTTCCTCGTCCGCAATACCTTTATCTCCTATAGATAATATATCACCTGTTGCACTATATCCTTGTACATTTGTTAAATTAGCAGCAACACCATTAGTCATACGAAAGCGTGGGTCTATTTTCATACGACTTTGTTGATATTGATTATTACCCATTGCTTGTGAATTATCATAATCTAAATAACTTGACATTATACAATATCATAATATCATTCTTATAATTATAGAACACGTTTAAAAAACAAAGGATATAAATCTATATATATATATATATATGGATTTATCTCAATGGTATATAAAATACATATTTAATAGCCATTTAAAGGTACTTAATTCTGATCCCGAACAAAGGAAATATTATCCTAATCAAACATCAAGAGAGGTTAAATCTGGTCATTATGTATCCGTCAAACCAACTGTATTACCAAATACATATATGGTACACTATTCACCGTTATTAGCTTCACATCTTTATTTGTCATCTGATACTATGCTTAGTTTAAAAATGCAACACTTCTTAACAGGCGATATAGATAAAACTATTCATTCGTGGGCTACCCCTATACTCTATCAATATATGGTACTGAAATGACAAGTAATTGTCCGTTCAATAACGGAAATGGTTACGGAGACGGTAGCGCAATATCAATAGGACACTTTAAAATAAACCATAATATTTACGAATTGCAACTTAAAGGCGCAGGCAAAAGGAGTTTTGCTCGTGGAGGTGATGGAAGAACTGTATTGAGAAGTTCAATAAGAGAGTACTTAGTTTCTGAAGCAATGTTTAGTTTAGGTATTCCAACTACAAGAGCTCTTTCATTGTATTGTTGTGTTTCTGAAAAAGTAAAGAGACAGTCATATAAAGAAGATGATGGTAAAGAACATAATAATATCGCTGCTATTGTGTGTCGTGTGTCTCCTTCTTTTTATAGAGTAGGACATCTTGAATTATTATCATTGTTTAAATATATAATTCGAATAGAATATTCACATTTAAAAGGCAATATAAAAAGTCTCGTAATCGATTTTTTACAAGAAGCTAGTCATAAATTTGCAAAGCTTGTGTCAAAATGGCAGTCTGTTGGTTATATTCAATCAAATATGAATAGTGACAATGCATCTATTGGGGGTCGAACAATAGATTATGGTCCATTTGGTTTCATGGGTGTATAGGATAGAGATAAAAACTTTTGGATAGATAGTGGAGAACATTTTTCATATAGTAATCAACCAGTAGCAATGGGTAAAAATTTCGAGACTTTGTGTAATTCATTGAAACCTCTATTACAACTGTCTGATCATATATTAATAGATAAGATTAATGCAAATTTTTCGTCTATTTGTCAAAAATATCTTCGTTCTGTATGGATAAGTAAGTTGGGTTTTAAGACATCAAAGTGGAATATTATAGGTCCTATCTTCCATCGATTAGAAGTATTGTTACATAAATCACAAGTTGACTGGACAATATTCTGGAGAGAACTCTCATGGTACCCAGTATCTCAAGAACATTCAGTCTTAAGAGCATTTTATGATAATACCACATATACATCAGAATGGGATCAATGGTTAAAAGATTGGAAACATCAACTTCGTCAGGAACAACTGTCATTTAAATCTATAAGCGAACAAATGTTAAAAGTAAATCCAAAATATGTTCCACGTGAATGGATGTTAGCAAAGGGATACAATGACGCAAATAATGGAAATTTTAAGACATTAAAAGAACTGTATAATCTTTTTACACATCCATATGACGAACAATTAAAATATGATAACAAATGGTATATATTACCAGAATTGACAATAGTACCAGGAATAACAAGCATGACATGCACATCATAATATAATTATATATATTGATTTAATGTATTATAATGAAAACAAGTTAATATTATAATGGAAATAAATCAAAATATTAACTATGCAATCTTTCCAATAAAAGATGATTTTATGCTTTTATGTAATGATAAAACTTTAACACAAGCTAAAAAATATTATGAAGAAAACAAAAACTCTACTGATATATGTAGCGCGTTTTTTGTCAGGTTGTTATGATGGACAACTTGAAATTGTTAAATGGACATATTCTATTGGCGAGTTTACTGCAAAAGAAATTAATAATGGATTTATGAATAGTTTTGAAAAATACCATATAAATATAGCAAAATGGTTGTATTCAAATTATAATAATATTCACACACGGGATGCTTTTTTGTTTTGTTGCGAAATTGAATTCATGGAGGGAGTAAAATGGTTATATTCACTTGATAATTGTAGATTTAATGGAGATATAAATGATCATTTTAATCTTAGTTGTTGTCGTGGAAATCTGATACTGTCAAAATGGTTGTACTCTTTGGGTGGAGTTGATATTCATTATAAAAAGGATCAAGCTTTTTCTAAATGTTGTTTCTATGGCTACCTAGAAATTGCAATATGGCTACATGGTTTAGGCGGTATTAACATACATGATAATAACGAAGATGCTTTCCAAATATGTTGTATTAACGGTAATTTATTGTTTCTCAAATGGTTGTATTCTCTTGGAAATGTTGATATTCGTTCTAATAATGATATGGCTTTTTATGTTAGTTGTAGTGATGGTTATTTACAAGTTGCTCAATGGTTAGCAACATTGTGTAAAGATTATCACATTGAAGTTGATAATGATGGTAAAATAATAAATTTTAGTGTACTAACATAATATTATAAAAATAATAAATAATATTTAAAAAATATTATTTATTATTTTTATAATATTATGTTAGTACACTAAAATTTATTATTTTTTTATTTATTATTTTTTTATTTATTATTTAAAAAATAATATTTTTTAAATATTATTTTTAAATAATATTTTTTAAATAATATTATTTAAAAAATAATATTTAAATATTATTTAAATACGAGGGAAAAATGATCGAGGACTCGTTTGAGCTACGTGTTAACTAGTAGTAGTACCAATGCCATCAATCATTCGCAATGAAATCAATCCATACGACACTGAAGTGTCTAATTTCCGATTCGGAATTCAGAAAGATTCATATGATCCAAATTCAAATGATGATTCAACCACTGGTCCCTGGAAGTGTGTAGTCCCCAGTAACTTTAATGTTCTATCAATGTCTGACACAGAGCGTGAAGTACATGATAAAGCCGCAATGGAACGAATTATGAACGAGATGGAAAAAATGGAAGAAATCAATGGAGATGTACTATTGAAATATACATACAATACAGAATTGGAACAAAAAAGCAGTGTCAAGCGTATTATGCGAGATGTTTCTCTAAAGAACAAACTTCGTTTGTGGGATATTAATGACATTTATCATTATGTAAAGTCAAATTGGAACCATTCCGAAAGGCCAACTATTATTGATTGTTCGAACGGGTCTGAATTTATGAGCAAAAATATGTCATTCCGTAATACATTGCGCAATACTCGTACTCGTCGGGATGTCGCACACGATGCTATGTTGGAACGTAATGCAGAACATGGAAATACTAAAAACGAGACATTTTCTACCGAATTTGTTCGCCGAGTTATCGATACTCGTAACGCTCTAGGTCTTACACAGGCTCAATTGGCAATGAAGATGGCCAGGACAACAGCAGAAATTACAGAATTCGAAAAGGGTGGAATGATTTTTAGTAGGCCTCTCAATGCACTACTAAAAGTTATTCTCAACCTTCAGTCAACAGATTAATTACCTTAACTATTTAACTATTTAACTATTTAACTATTTAACTATTTAACTATTTAACTATTTAACTATTTAACTATTTAACTATTTAACTATTTAACTATTTAACTATTTAAGTATTTAACTATTTACTTTGATAATAAGACTTCGTATAATAAATAATTAAGTTATTGTACTATAATAACTACAGTAATAGTATTATGCATGTTAGTAAATCAGTTGGCTTCAGACAAATTTATGTTTAATATAATTACAAACAGCTATAATTTTAAACGATATTCAGAGTATGCTAAATCCAGAGGACTCGTCAGAGATGTATGTATATTGGAATCTTTGGACCAAAATCCTGGACTAGATAACATCAACGATTATATAAAAGTAGTACAAAAAAGCGAGTTATGGTTTCATTTAAGAGCATTAGCATCTAGTACAGCTAGTGCTGTAGGAAAATTAATAAAAGGAACTACACAGTATCCTTCATTTAATCAAATTACTGACCTATGGAAAGACAAAATACTTGATGTTCCTTTCAATAAAACCCATACTATGAAAGGACATATGAAATGGGGTGTTGATTACGAAGACCCCGCATTAGTACATTTTACAGTAAATAATAATTTAACTGTAGCACAGGTAGGAACTATATATTTACCAATGACATCAATAATAGAAATGATGGAAAATTTTTTACCAGCTGAAGACATCTCTGTAATTCAAACTTTAGTAGATAAATTTCCATCTATCAAAGATGAACATTTTCTTGTTAGCCCCGATGGATTAGTTGGAAAAAAAGATGATGGAAGCTATTCAGATCTGCCTTCAGACCTAGTCGGTATGTTAGAAATAAAATGTATCAGTCCCTTTCATCATGTAGAAAATAAAGATGGTACATTAAGTTGGGTTGATGATATGGAAAAACGACAATGGTATCATGCAGGAGAAATACCATATGTATATATAATTCAAATTTGTATGCAGGCATTATCAGGCATTCATAGATTTAACATGAATGAAACTCATATAATGTGGTTTGTTAGATGGTCACCATGGGGTTTTTCTGAATTTAATATTGAGTTTGGACATTTAGTAAAGATGGGTATCATATCTGCTATTTTATATTTGACCTTAAAGCAACGTATTATAACTATAGATGATTTACCGTTTCAATATGTTAATTATGAAAAACCATTAGTTGAGTTATTAAATAAATACTATAATATAATAATTGACTCGATGAATCACCGATATATTGATCATATAAATCTATATCCAGAATTTCATATGTATCGCGAAGTTACAGAAAATTTTAAATTCAAGGTATCTTAATGATTAGTAACCTCTTATTTTCTGAACACCATTTTTTATAATTTTCCCTGTAAATAGTTCCAGTTCTGTAAGATTTGTAATAAAACTAATAACCAGATCATCATCTATTGTACCTTCTAAATTATCATAACCTGTTAAATTGGAGGCAATACTAAGTGATGTATGTACCGCTTGATCTAAACTATGACCATATAATATACCATGTATAGTCATCATTGTTAATAAATATAAAGCTATATCAATTACTACGGCAAATTCACCATATTTATGCTCATCTTCTTCAATAAGATCAGGAAACTCCACAATTTCATTTATGATAAGATTTAACAAAGATACCGACCTTGGTTGTATAGGAATATAATCATACTTATTTAATACAAGAACCATCTTATGTGTTGTGTCTTCTATGTGTTTAACTGTAAAAGAATTTGCAGCAGAATATACAAGGTCTTTATAAGATATTGGCTTGTCAGTCAAACAAGAAGCAATTTTAAAAGCAGCACACCCTACTGCTTGAAAATCTTTGCTTGATGTACTAGGATATTCTTCCAGATAATATCCTACTAATATACCCATAAGAGGTAACATAAAATATAGTGAATATATTTTGTATTTTAAAACATCATAAAGCCATTCAAAGATTATTTCCAAATGTTTTATATTAATATTATCGCATGCAGATAATATAGATTTCATACCAGGTTCATTGTAAATTGTAATATTTTCTGCAATCTCACTATAATATTTTAATTCATGAATTGGCTTCTTTGCAATAAGAGCATCCATATAAGAACTAGGTATCCAAGATAAACCTCCACCATGCATAGTTTCCTTAAGAAATGGATGTTCTAAAATCTCTGACGTAATATATCTTGTATTGACATTAATATCTAAACAATTTTGCAAAAGATCAAATTCTTCATCTCCAATATGATCAAGAATTTGCTGTTTTCTTAGAGGTGATAAATATGTCGCTATAGTAGCAGTATTTTTTTTAAATACCTGTAACAACATAACTTTCTCTACCCGTTTTCATATCTGTCCGTATTTGCCAATTAGCAGGAAGTCCTCTATTATCTATACCTGTTTTAGATAGTATCTTTGAACGTTCAGAAATCTCTTCAGGACTCACGTTATAGTTCATAAAATAGATAGCTCCATTATCTTCCCATTCCCATGGAAAATGTTTATATATTTTTAGGTACACATAATGATATATAAAAATCCCTAATCCCAAGAGTCTCCAACGAGTGTTGTTTGTCCTTTTTTCATATCATGTTTCTCGTATATAGCATTAATAGCATATTTTACTTTTTCTTCCGATATAAACGTTGAAAGATTGCATTCTGGTGCATTATATAGAGGTGTACCGTAGCATGATAAGTAACCTTTATTAGGTAAACCATGATACTGAGATAAACCATGATACTGAGATAAACCATGATATTGAGATAAACCATGATACTGAGATAAACCATGATACTGAGATAAACCAAAATCTGCTACTTTATATTGTCCTTGTCCATACAGAATGTTCGCTGGTTTTAAATCCCTATGACTGAAACCATGGATATGAAGATCATGAATTCCTTTTACTATGTTACGTAACATTATTTTTAAATCCAATAATGTAAGTGTTCTCATATCGGCTATACCATCCATTTTTTCTAATTCTAATACTAATTGTGGTTTTCCACCAACTGTTAATTCTGGTCTATCAGCACTTATGGAAACACCTTGAACTTTAATACTTTTTAACTTTACAAGATGGTCACTAGGAATACCTTTTAATATAAGTGCTTCCTTAATTACATTATATTGGGTTTTGTCTACTTTCATAGCGGATTCATCCCCTGTATCCTTCATACGTATATGATAAACAGTACCATATTGTACCAGAGCCTAAAATACTTATAATATCTAGTTCTTTATTAATATAATTCGCTTCTGCCATTATAATATTATATAATATTATTGTTTATTACCACAACTTTGACAACGTTCTTCAACTGTTTCAGGCGAATTGCATTTTTTACACATAACATTTTTATTAATATATGTTTGTAATATATCTTGTAAAGTATCAGTGTCGAGTTTTCCACTAAATATTATTCCACCCATCTTAGATATAGATGCTTTGGTCCCCAATTTCTTGCACATATATTTTTTAATTTGTTCAGGAGTTTTATAGATAGCTGTAGCTATTATACTCGCGTTAGTCCAATCAGTAAGACCTTTTTTTTGATTAATAAAGGTAGTATTTATTCTAGGCATTTTATACCTGTAATATGGGTCAGACTCATCCCCATTGACATTTATCATATTAATATTATTAGCAGTAGTACGAGTCATTAAATCCATTGATAATAAAATATAATGTTCAATTTTTCAGCTTAAATAATTTAAGATTAAATTATTTAATCTTAAATTATGTAATCTTAAATTATGTAATCTTAAATTATTTAATCTTAAATTATGTAATCTTAAATTATGTAATCTTAAATTATGTAATCTTAAATTATGTAATCTTAAAACGGATTACTTGATTATATTTAAATGGATGAAATAAATGTAAATACCAAAGCTTATTCAGAAACTATTAAACGAGGCAAAATCATATATAAATCATTGCATCGGTGCAAGAAAAATACTACATGGCCTAACAGTCATGATATCAAACGTATTGTAGCTATGTCAGATATTCATGGTACAACATCAGAAGTAATTATGTCATTGATTAAACGTAAAATAATAGACAAAGATACTATTGTTATATGTACAGGGGATATGGGCGGAACAAACCAAAAAAATGGGAGGTCTATTGGATCCTACTGACGATTACCTTAAAATTAAAGAGGCTTGTCGTGCATTTTATTTTGTTCAAGGTAATCATGATATTGATAGATCATGTCTTCATAATACATGGCATAACAAAGGCGTACCGTCATTGTTATTTACATAATCGTGTAATATCTACTGATATTGGATTAATTGGTGGTGTAAGTGGTATAAAGTCAATCAATAATACGGTTAATCATGAGGCTCATATATACGATAAAAAAGACTATGATATAATGCTAAATGCTGTTTTGTTGAAAAAACCTAATATTTTATTGACGCATACACCATTAGATAATAAACTTGACGTAAAAATGCATTTATTTTGTCATTCACATATGACAGAATATATTAACATAATAAATAATAGTTTAATACTTAATATGGACAGACGTATTTTTATATGGGAATAAAAATTTACGTTACGAAAACGAAGACAAGACTGGCTTGTCGGATGCTGGTGTATTATTGGTTTTATTGGGTTAATTTCAGTGCATAAAAAATAGTGATTTCAGGTCTCTTATCGGGACCTATATTCCCATCCTTTTTAAAACAATAATAACAAATAGTTCTGATATTCATTTCTCCTTGTGCTTTGGTCTTTCCTATACATGCTTTAATTAACATGATCCATTATAAACATTCTTTTATTAATATTCCACTTTGAATAAGTTGCATCAAATAAAATTTGATCGTACATTATTTTTATAATGTTTTGGAAAGGTATAAATGATAGTTCATCTGGTGGGAAGTTTTGGCAAATTGCCGTGAGTGGGTCTGACACTGTTGTAACTTTTGGAAAAATTAATACAGATGGACGCAAATCAACTAAGTCTCATGAAACAGAAAATGATGCAATTGAATATGTAAAAAAACAAATTAAAACAAAACAGAAAAAAGGATACACTGAGGAAATCACAGATAGTCAATCTGACTAAAATGAATATTTGACAAATGTTTACTTTGAGTAACAAGAAAAAACTGAACTTTCCCAGATATCATAATGATTCGAGTTGGCAGAATTAAAAATTGTAATGGTAAAACCAGTTACCCTGGTTATAAACGAGTTATTGTTATGACAAAAAGTTCGAAATACGGCTCACTTAGTCCATATTTATTGACTGATGGTAAAGGAAGGATTATGGAAAATTTATGGCAATTTAGCAAGGTTTATAAAGAAACACCAAAAACTAAACAATATTATAGTCAATGGGATAAAACCGTTGTATGGGAGAGACCAAAAGAGATACATGTTGATACGCACGGCGATCTTACCCAAGACTACATTACATGGCGAAAAGACGGAATGGAACATGTTCATGCTGTAAGATATCCTGTAGGTAAAAAACATACAAGTAAGTGTCTATATGCTCTATCTGATAAAGATATGACTAAAAAATTGGATTATATTACTGCTAGAAAATCACTATATCTGCCATTATACAGTGAAATGGTTAGGTCACAACCACAATATGCTGAACTATTGTGTGATTTAAAAGCAAATCGTAATATTATTATACTTGAAGTTGACGGGCCACATGAGGAAAATTTATTGTATTATCAGAATAAATATAAAGTCAAAGATACCTTTATTGAACAATGGAGTATGGAAGCCGATCCACAAAGTCTTGAAATTATGTTAAACGATTCTAAACATAATTTTGGACACGGGTATTGTCTGGCATGGTGTTTATGGGAAGATTTACATAACACCAAGATCCCTTATATGTAATAGAAAACTAAACTATATAAAAATGTTCTTTGTATGGATATAATGATAATATATACCGATGCGAGTAACTCGTCACAAAAGAAAATATCAATTATAGGGTATAAATTAAACTGAAAGATCCATACAAAGATTATTAAAGATATTACAAACACAGGAGCTAAATTTATGGCTGTAATATTCGCTCTAGAATCTCATACAATTTGTAAAGATGATAGTATCATAATCTTTACTGACTTGTATGAGAATAGTTGATCTTGTAAATAAACGCAATGTCAAAAAAGATTATCATATAACATTACTGGAAAAAATATCTATTTTTTTTCCAAATTAGAATTCTATCATATACAAGGACATATAAAAAACAAATTAAAAAACTATCATGATATGGAGTTCTTTGAACTTGATAATTACGTTAGAAGAACACTAAGAATAAAAATGAAATGATCCTTGACCAGAATATAATTTTTAAATATAATTTTTAAATATAATTTGTTCGATTATGTATTATGGAAAAAGCTGTAACACATGATGGTGATTGTGATGACTGGCGTCGGACTCTGGGCATCCCGCCTTCATTGTCTATTGCTTCAAATAGGACCATTGAATCAGATAATAGGATCTTGACTACCTGTTAGTGTCCATACAGTGCACCGTGACCTCTGTAACCTATTGCGTTCACAGTGATATTACATCTCCGATCGTGCATTTCTGTACGTTCATTCATTAATATAAAGAGATCTTAGTCTCTATATATCAATAATGATACAGTATAGCAATATTCCGTATAGTAATATACGGAATATTTCTATATTCAAATGAAATATTGCAATATTTCATTTGAAAATTATTAATTCCTTTTGAAAATTATTCAAAAGGAATTAATAATCCTTGTGAAAATTCATTTGAGACTTTTAGCTGCATTGATTGACAATTCAAATAACTCCTGTATAGAAAACATACATTTGATTTGTTTGCGATTTTTTGTTTGTTTTTATGTCTTCACGTAGATTACTTTCAGTTTACTTTGTTTTTACAACATGAACAATGCATCTAAAGCACCTTGTTTTACGTGAAGTTTATTCGTAAATTACGAATAAACTTTATTCGTAATTTACGAATAAACTTCACGTGAAGAAAGTGCATAGAAACTTTCTATGCACTTTCTTCACGTAGAAACAAGTACAATTAACAAGCGCTCTTCACTTGAACTATTAGGTTTAAGTAGGTTAATTTCGATTGATTTATTATTATAAGACATATTGAAAGTGCATAGATTACTCACTTCCAAATAAAAGCATAAAGTAAACAAGATACAATTAATATGCACATGCATATTAATTGTAATCGTTGACCAGTGCATTGATAGAGTGTTATATATCACTATCAACATGATAGTATCCTGGATTAACAAAGAATACATTATCGATATTATTATACCTGATGCATAAATTTGATGCATAATGTATAGAATCAAGATTATCTGTTTGGATAGCAACCATGACAAGTAATCTAGTTATTAATACTGGATTATAAAATAGACATAACCTATCTATATCACATCTGTTATATCAGATATGTATTAAATATCTTGTATAGCGCATAAAATATTACTTGTATCTGTTCAATTGAAGCAGTATAGTCTGATACTAATTATCATATGATCCAAAATCTATCTAATCAAGATTAATCTAGGAAATATATATAATTGGGGATTTTAACCTAGGTCCAAAAATATATAGAAATATACTAAAAGTAAATTTATTTCAATAATCAGTTTGAAAAAACTTTACTTTTTTTTTTAGGTCACTGGAAGACATATTATTTTCTTAATACACTAGATCTAATGGTTAGATAATAATTCTCTATTGAAGATTTAATAGCTGTTAAATATATTATAGTGTTTTATAAACATCTAACAAGTTATAAGTTATGCAGGCTGTTACTTATAATTTTAGAATTTATAGCTGCTTATGATTGACTACTTGATGCATATTCAATCAGTAGGATAAGTGTTAAACCATTCTTTGTAGAAGCTGTATTAAAAACAATTAATAGAACATGATCGCTTCTTATCCTACATGTGTGTTTGATGCTATGCTGTATAGCCTTAGATAGCAAAACAAGGTCGCGAATAAAATTCATATTGAAGGTTTTATTATTGCAGCATTGGTTGACAATTAACACATTATGACATAATATGTACAATATGCTGCATATGAATGATTATGGAGGATTAGAAGTTGCATAACTCTTGCAGAACACTTGTGTTTTAATTATTACAAATTTTTACACTTGATGCATTGAGTGCATTGATAGTGCATAATTATGCACTATTGAACAAGTACAAATAGTATACTGTATATGTTAAAAAGCTAGAAAAAATGGAATCGTATAATCAATAACTATGCACATATACATTGTGATATAAAATCTATCTAAATTTTATATATGCTGTATAGCTTGTATTTATAGTGTATAGATGTATAAGATTGTATTTTATTGTATATTGTTCTAAGCATCGAATGCTTAGACAAATTATATAGTTTATACATTACTATGCTTAGACAAATTAAATAGTTTAAGCATAGTAATGTATAAACTATAACTACTACTCAATGCATGTATAAAACATATAATTGATTATGCATGAAAATATATTATGCATCTAATAACGTATAAGTGCATAATTATACATACGTTGTTTATATGTCTGGGAATTCTCAAAAGGAATATTAAAATAATTGTAATATTGGCATAAATCAATTATATTGTCTATACATAAGCTAAAAAAAGATAAAAAAATACAACAATGTATCTTGGATTAAAATAACAGAGGATTTACTTAATTTTAATTATAATGCTGTTTGGTTTTGTTGACTAAAAATTTAGTCATTCAGTTACGTCAGTATGATACGAATAAAAAAAACGACACCATATGGTTTATTTACTTATTTTTTATATCTATGATTTACGATTAATTTTTGACACATTCAACTAACTCATGCATTGTATATCTGACTATTTATTGTAAAATTAATAAATAGGCAAAGGTATTGTAACACGTAAATTTAAAATTCAACAAATCACTGTATAAAAATAATAGAAATACACCTAATTTACGTATTTTTTACAAATATATGTAATCTGATAATATAAGAAAAATGAAATAAGATATTATTAATTCTTTGTCATTAACATTAATGACAAAGAATTATAATTGTCTTGCATGCAAAGGAATATTATTGTTAAAAAATGATAAATGTATTCATTGTTATTTCCCTAAATATGGAACAATTAAACATGTTGATCCTCTGGTAAGAATAAAGAACATTTCTCAGCTAAATTTAGGAAATATAAATGAGATAATTGCACAATGTACAATTTATTTAGAGAAAAACATTATAGTCGGTCAATGGCAACCTTTATATGATTATAAATTAATAATGGAGCGTACTTCTATCCGTATAAACGGATACGGTGAAGAGATAGAATATAAGACTTATGTACAACAAAATATATATAAGATTATGCACAATCTTCCATGTACTCTTGAAAATATAGTTGCAATAAAGGTTTATACATTATTCACTGATGATACACTGTCATTAAAAACCAACAAAGTTATCAAGAATGTCTCAGAATACTATAATAATCTCAATAAAATTCCTGTGAAATTATTAGTAAATAATGGAGATATGGTATTACAATGACACATTTTAACAGTCTATTTACTATGTAATGATACTAAAGTGTTCTGTTCTTTCTCGATAATTTTAAGTTCTTTTTATTAACTCTTTTTTGTTTTCTTTTTATTTCAAGCTCTCTCATTGTCTCTCTTTTTACTGATTCGTCTCTTAATTTTCTTACTTCTTCACTATATATAAAGTTATGTGCATCAGTATGGATGTGTCCCTTTCTAATTTCTTCTGACTTTATCGAATAGTACAAAAGAGAATTGTTTTTAATACATGCAAGTTGTTGAGATAACACAAAATATGCATTTTCCAGTATTACTTCGTCTGTTTCAGAGATAATCTCTATATAATAATACAGTATAGATGGAAGACATCTCTTTGTATAGGCATCTAATATCTCATCATACAAAACATGAGTAATGCCGTCATTCTTATCTGGATGTTGTATAAACAACATCAGTTGTTTATACATAAAACTGATGCTTGTTGTCAAATATTCACATGGTACATCAACCGATGTTTTTTTAGCTGTAAACTTTTTTTCGTAGATTTCAGGTTCATATAGTTTAAATTCCTCGAAGTATAAACTGATACTTTTAAGCAATCGTGTATTGAAAAGATTATATTCATAAAAATCTCTTTTAATAATATTGTTTAAATTGTATGACATTGTGTAATTATTTTAAGTGATCATTTTTCAGGCAGTGGGAAAATACTAGAATATATCTTCAACATCCTCCTCCTCATCCTCATGATGATACTTAAGAAACTTTATAAGTAGAACAGAGTCTGAACTGGGATCAGCATCATGTATGTTCACTATATCAGATAACATATCAGTATTATAATATAAATTGTCCATTGTATCAGGAAAAGGTAACTTTGCATTTATACAATTTTCTCTAATAGTAAATGGATGATATGGATTTCGTGTTCCAATCCCATTAGCCTGTATTTTTATAAAGTTTATAACTTCATGTAATTTATCACGTTTGCATAGTTCGGTTTTTATCATATAATTTATACTAAGAAAGACATGACTTAGACATTCAGCATAAACCGTCTGTGATATATTCAGTGCTCCGCTATTGTATAATTTATTACATTCAATGTATATTGAAAGTAATATTTCAGTTATGTATTCAGTGTCTGTTTCATCATATGTCATCGCTACTCGTAGAGGCATTTCTGAATCAACGCCATTTTCTACATAATATGATATTAGCATACTAGCTACTGCTTCTGGGCTGCTCATTGATTTAAGATGTGATATGTTTTTAAGATAAGAATATTAATATGTAAAAGCTTATTTAATAGAATATAAGCTCATTATTAAAACTATCAATTAAGTTTTAATAATGTCAACTCATAATACATTATATATATTATAATGTATATAGATATAAAACTCTTTAACAAGTGTTTATAGATACTATTAATGATACAAAATTAACGGACATAATAATTGAATATTATACCAAAAAAATATTATGATCGTAAGGAACTATATCAAGTAGAAAATGAAATGTATTGATTGTAATAAGATATTTTTACCTGATAAAGAAAAATGTAACACATGTTATTCATTTTTACTTAATGTTAAAAAAATGGTAGAATATTCTATTAATAAACTTAAAACATGTTATTCATTTTTACTCAATGTTAAAAAAATGGTAGAATATTCTATTAATAAACTTAAAACATGTAGAGAAAAAGAAGGTTTATCCGAACACATGCCATAAATTTCAATTATTGAAGAATATGCAATGGATTTTACATAGAATCTATGTATAAAACCGTAACTATGGTCAATTTTTTAAAAAATTGATTATATTAAATTGTTATAATGGAACAGATAGTAAATTGTATATAGGGGGAATCACCAAAAGGCAGACTTATTGGACTGGCAATTGGAGCTATATTTGGACTTATAGACTACCTAGGAATAGCATCTTCTTGTGGAGGGTATGAAGATAGGTTCAAAAATCAACGGTATATGTTATTTAAATCTATATTTATATTTATACCAACATATATGGGTTTATTCTTAGGAATGTACCCTTATATGGGTGTTCCTATTGCATTATTATCTCTAGCTAGAGCTGAATATATTTTATAGTAACACATTAATAATAAAATAATTTTTACTTTGTATCAAAATTGTTGTACGTTGTATCAAAATTGTTGTACGTTGTATCAAAATTGTTGTACTTTGTATCAAAATTGAACAGTATTTAAGATAAATGACACTTGTAAAATTGGCTAGACAATGGATAAATGAATCATTTAATAATGAGATATTTGTTATTATTAACAAATCTATTATAAAATCAATAGAAAAGGGTTCTATTATTGTCAAAGTGACTGTTATGGCAAATGACTGTATTTATATTGAAACTGGAAAAGTATTTGATATGGAATTCAAGCTTAATTTCAAAGATAATGTTTTAATAACTACAGTATATTCTAAGTTTTTAACACTTAGAGAGATGAGAGAGTTTACTATAAATAAAAACATATCTACCGTTAGATTTTATTAGGATGAAAATTAGTCATCATACTAAGTATACATAGCAATCTGATACATATCCTGGTTCGGTCCAGAATACTTTAAATGGTTGAAAACAACATGTGGCTCCTGAAGGGAACATGTCAATCTTTACATCATTAGTACTGTGACATGTTATAGAATCACAGCAACTTATATGGGCAACGATCTTGTGATTGTTAACACCAAAAACATGCATTCTCATGTAACCACATTCCTTGTTTATACTACCTTCAGAGTACACTACTATCATTTGGAATCTATCAATAGAACTTGCTCTAGGCAAGTTTCGATTGGATAGAATAGATAGGGAGTCGTTCATAAGGTCAGGATTCATTACTATAAAAAATTATGTGAACATTTTTCCAGGCATTGTAATAGTACTTGATTATTACTTTGATTATTAAAATAATAAAATATTATGTATTTTATTACGTTCTAGTTCCTCCTTTGTTAACATATCTTTTGATGTTACATAGTCTACAACTTGATGTAATTCCTCACGATCAATAGAAGGCATTTTAGTTTTGCATTCATATAAAAATCTATTTCCTTGTAAAACAAACTCAACAGAAACTGGATACATGTAATGTAAATTATAATATGGGTCAGTCATGTAAACTGATAGTGGACCAGGAAGTAATTCTGAACTTTCTGGTGGTAAAATTGACATTAATTGTACATATGGCGATACTGGCTGGTCGTCATCAATAATTACGTCTGTAATTAGATCATCAAAATATTTATACATATTATGTAATGTTGGTGCTGCATCGTATAAATATAATTTTGACCAATTTGAATGTAAACCCTGATAATATTGAAGAACCCAAATTGTCATATCAATAAAATTCTGGCATATAGGCAATACAAGTTTTCTAAAACTTTTTTCTCCTTTATATTCAATGTCATGATAATAATTATAATAACGATTATTCCATCCTGGTGTTCCTCCACATATAGTATCTGTATAACGATCTTCTATATATTTAAATCTTTCTAGTTCTTGTTTAAGAGGTGGCATTTGTTCTAATCTCCTATTAAAACTAGATATAGAGCGTAATCTAGTAATATTCAGTTGTTCTAGTAATTCTTCTTCAATATATTCTAATTCCGCTAAAAATTCTTTCATAAAGAGTCTATTTATTGATTTACCATCCTTATTTACAAAAAAACTACCTAATGCCCAGCATACTTTTTTATAAATAACTATAATATCATTTAGTGAGCCATTACGTATTCTAAGCGAAGGCATATGTGGAATGAAATCGTTACCTAAGAAAAAGCAAATATAGGCATAATCAAGAATGAGTCTATGATGATTTTCAGGGGTGTCTTGATACCATTTAACGTTTGCACATAAATCATGTACATCAGATGGGCGAATAATATCATTTTTAAACCCCAGATTGGTTAGTTTCCGGACACATGTGTATGGGGTTAATGTATCTATAACAATGTCATGCAATTCCTGTACACTAAGATATAAATAAGGATATTTAACATCATCAAAATATTCTGTATTGTCACGACCTCTAAATTGTACGTTTTCTCTAACAAGTACTGCATCAGGACAGTTAATATTTGTTAAAAATAGTAAATCTGCATCAAGGCCATAAATTAAACAAAAATCATTAATACCATTTTTACGATTTTTACGAATATCGTCCATTATTTTATGTTCGCCTTCACCTGGAATTCCCGCACCATTAAGAGTAAATGTATATTTTTCCCATATTTGTCCAGGTTTTGATAATGTTTTTATTTTATTATTCAAATACATTTGTAACTCATACATAAATACAGTACCAGGACTAATCATGTTAAAATCAACTGATACGTCATTTATATCCCCTCCATGCTTAATTGTAATATCTCTTACACTTTTTGATTCTTTTGCAGATTTATAACGTCTATCACGTTGTTGTGCCATTTTTGCTGCTGGAGCAACACCGTCTATTGCAATGTATACGGCATCAGGTTTAACATAAGCAAGAATGTTAATTAAATATAATATAACAGCCTCATTCATATCTGAACGTGATAAATCAGGGTCAGTTCTGACTGCTGGATGTATGGCACCATTAAAATCTAAATACAGTTTTTTTGTTTTATTTGAACCATTTACATAAAAATTCATATAATCTGTTGATAAAATTCTATTACGATAATGTTTTGCCCACCAGGCGAATAATGAAGGTACTCCCATAATAAAATAATATCATTGATCAATTTAAAATTTGAAAGATAACATTCTTAGTATATATTAAAAGTATATAATAATGACTGAAATGAATACAACAACTTTTGCAGATGAGCTTCAACAATTAAGAACACAATACTCAACTGAAGAGGCCCGCACGGAATGGAGTAATGCATATAATGCATCACAAGTTGTAAATGCAACGCAATATTTTCTAGAAACGCTTCTAGGCAACGAGGATGCGTGGTCTAAATTCAGAGAGAATGCAATTAATACTGTAAAAGCTAAAGATGGTAAATCTGTCGCGCTCCTTACATGGCAAGGGTACCGTGGTCCTGTAAACAACGGAAAATATCTAGCAGACCTACTTGACCTAGGGGATCTTCTTCCAAAGCTTCAAGATGTTATTGACCATAAAGGCGGAGAGGGTAAATTTATTGTATATAAAGACGAAGTATCTTATTTTAAGGGGAGGCGCTCATATTCTCTACTTGTTTCTTGGAACGATGAATTATTTGAACAACTAAAAGAGAAAATTGTCGAATCACATGATAAGGCTGAAAAGCATGCAGAAAAGGTTCAGTCTCGACGCGAAGAAGGACTACCTGATAATAGTAATACAGGAGAAGATAATCATGGCTATGAAAATCGTAATGGTTCAGGCAACAGGCGTCCATCGCGTCAAAATTATAACGGGCGTCATAATGGAGGAGAACGCAAAGAAGACTATCATGGCTATGAAAATAGAAATGGTCCAGGAAGTACGCGCCCACAACGTCAAAATTATAATAACGGAGACCGTAATGGAGGAGAATACAATAAACGACAGGGAGGAGAACGTAACCAATATGGAGGAGAAAGTAGCCAATATGGAGGAGAACGTAGCCAATATGGAGGAGAACGTAACCAATATGGAGGAGAACGTAACCAATATGGAGGAGAACGTAGCCAATATGGAGGAGAACGTAACCAATATGGAGGAGAACGTAACCAATATGGAGGACAACGTAACCAACAGGGTGGACAACGTAACCAACAGGGTGGACAACGTAACCAACAGGGTGGACAACACAACAATACTACTAGAGGCGAAAGGAAGCCACGAAGGGCAGTATCATATAATTCAGAACCTGTAGTAGAAGTTGAAGCACTACAATAAGTAAACAAAATTTAATATTATATACTTGATTATTAAGTTAATACTGCTAACAGACCGCATAATAAATTCCATATTACAAAGAATTTACTATGAAATATATATCAAATTATGGACCTATATGATTTTTCCTATGCATTCAATTTAGATGACGGATAAATATACTATTGACATACAGCACAGGTATGTAGTGTGTTTAAACATTGTTCACATAATCCTAGTAAAACTATTTTGTTTGTCTTTGAGAATGAGCTTAGACAAATACAACACACAATTTCCTCCTCATTTACACCTCTGCCATAATTAAACCTGAAATATTATATTATATGTTATGTACTCTTGGAAAGTTGTCATGTTCTATATCAAGGAGGGATTCATTTATACCTAGATGTTCTACAATATCCTCAAATCAAAACTTACTCTAGTCTGGACGCAGTGGTAGAACGACGACTACCATTGATACTGAAACAGTAATAAACTACATCTATTCTAAACCTAACTGTCAATCCAATCATTTTTTTCCGTTATAAAATAGTTATACTAGTCTACGAGACTCACGAAGGATAAAGGCATAGAAGTTAAAACACGTCAATAACTAATGGATCATGAAACATTTCTCTATATTAATGGTTATACAATCTTCAATCTTATTCCAGGTGAAAATTATCCAGCATTTAATACGCACAATAATAGGAACATAGTAGGACCTTATGGATTGGCACAAGGTAGGGCGGCTTGGTATGTTAGAACTAGGCCTGAAATTCAAGAAGTGTTTAAAAATTTATTACATACTGATGATTTAGTGTGTTCTATGGATATATTGTCATTTAGTAATAATATGACAAAGAAGGAAGACGTTGATAAGAGGAAGAATATTTTATCATGCTACATGTAGATCAGACACCAAATGAACCACACAATAAATTACATAGTTTACAAGGAATTTACTACTGGTCTGAAACTATAAAAGATGGAGCGACAACAGTGGTAATACCTGGAAGCCATCGCAAATTATGGCATAAAGATAATTATCAAGGTGTAGGTGATTATTCAAGGATTGGGCTAAAGAGTGAATATTTATATGAGCCAACGAGACTCATTATACCTGCAAATTCATTATTGATATTTAATAGTAAATTAATCCATCGTGGAGTATGGGGTCCACACAGAATGTGTTTTATGATTTCTTTTTATAAGAAAAAAGAACGCTCTGCAGCTGCTCTTAAGAAAAATTAGATATTTACAATAAAGGAGAGTTTTCCATACATTGAGCACATAAAGGAATACGAAATGGAATGTCATCTAATACATTGCCTGGAAAATGGAATAAAATTAAAGTATTACCAATGACATCTAAAATAGAAAGATTAATTTAATTAAAAAAGTAAATCTATTAAATGTGATGTCCCTAAATCATAGACTGTAAATCCAAACAATGTTCCAAAGGCGGTAATGATCCATTTAGGATCTAACATATCTTCACAACTTAATACACGTGAGACAGCCAACATAGTTCCAACTTTAGCCCAGTCATCAATAACCGACTTTAATTTATTATCATATGTTAGTTTATTTCCTTGGATATGATCAGATACAATAATATTATATACAGTGAAACCAACAAGAACAGCCATACTTGAACGGAACCAACCACTATCAATCAATGAGCCCCCACTAAGCAAACGGGCTACAATTAACATTGTTCCTACTTTAAGCCAATCATTAGCAATAGCTTGTTTTTTGCCAGTTAGTTCAGGTTTAATAAAGTTACGAACAGTTAAATGGTAAACTGCAAAACCAATCAAAGTAAACAATGAAGACAGCATCCATGATCTATCCATAAGAGAGCCTCCTGATAACCATTGTGCCATGATGAACATTGTACCAAATTTCATCCAATCAGTTGCTATATCTTTAGAATGTAGAAGCATTTATACTTTCTAAATGAAATTATTTATTAAAATTGTATTGACAATATGGACATTTTGCTGTAGATGTTGTAAGCCATTTATATATACATGGCTTACAGAAAACACATTTTTCTCCATTACAGATTAATCTTACAGCTGTGTCTTTTTCTGGGTTTGTATGTTTAATCATGCATATTACACAGTAATATGGTTCTTGTACATCATTCATATACAAGTTTAAATTTTCTGAGGTAATTTTAGGTGTTGATAAAAATGGCTCATAATCTAGTTCATATGCCTCTTCTTCAAACAATCCTTTATTGCGTCTCTCGTCCATAACAATATCAATAATTTCAGTTGTGACATCATCAAATTCATTAGCATCTGAATCTGGTGTAATACCTTCAAATTCAAATGATTGTATCAAATTTGCGCATATTTCTTTAGCTTGTTCTTCTGAAAGACCTACAGACGCAACATTTCTCCATATACTTCCTGTGTATTTTGGAATTATAGGTGATTGCTGTGTAACAGATGTAAGGAGTGTTGTGTCAGGTCGTACCATGTTACTACAATGCCTGTTGATCATTTTTTTTTTCTATAAATTTAAATACATTAAATTTATTAAATGAAAATGGTGTTGAACTAATTTTTATTCCTGTTGGTTTTTTCCTATATTGTTCGAAATAGAATTCATCGTTATCAATGTCTTTTTTAAGACCTTTAATATTTATAATTTTAGCTGTGTCAGAGTCATACTCGACAGTGTCATCATATAGATTTTCGTAACTATGATAAAATAATTTTTGTAGACTAATTGCCGATACTTTTGATAGACTATATGTACCAACCATTACTTTATGAAATAACATAAGTCTATTGAGTTTTTCATAATTTGTTAATTTATTCCATGATTTACAGAACGATAATTCAGAATCTTCATATATCTGATTATCTTCAAAAAATCCAATCTTTGTACTTGGTAGTTTTTTTAAGTGTTGTTGTAAATATAACTCTATCTCATCTATTATACTCATTAATTCATAATAAGCAATCAATTTTAACTAAATCTTACGTGCCTTCTTAATTTAAAAAAAACAGTAAATACGCTAAATATATTTAATATATTTAATATATATTAAATATATCTAATAGGTTTTAATATTTTGAAGAAATAAATTAAATGTATTTCTTCAAAATTTTAAAACCTATTAATACCATCTCATATAAAAGGTTGGTACGAAAATTTAAATGAAGATATATCTAAAATGAATGAAAATATGGTTTAAATATTAAATTATATGATAATAGTAATTGTGAAAAATCATATATAAACTTTTTAAATAAAGAGAGTATATTAAAAATAAATAGTTTGTATAAAAAAGATTTTGAATTATTTAATTATGAAATGTTATAACAATAGGATAAGATAAAATAAACATATAATTTTATAGTCGGTGTTTTAAATGTTCAAAGGTGTAAAACTTTATTTACGTGCAAGGATGTCCAATAGCCTCAATAGCCTCTTTCCAATGGGTCAAGTAGGCTCGTTGCTGATGAATTCGTTTGCGTATTCTCGAATATCACTTTCCAATTTTTTAATTGGGTGCTCACTGTCAGCGATGGACTGCTCAACAATCTCTATAATTTGTGTAGCCATTTCATAATTAATACCAATTAAATCTAATTTGTACAACTGTTCGGCGGCGACACCTTTAAAATCAGAGACTGCCAATAGACAGTGGTCTTGTAGAATCGGTCACATAACCATATATTGTGTATTCGGTAGTTTATGTCTTAATACTGTGTGGGTATGCGGTCTCAAATGAATAATAATGATTAATTGGGTCGGATTTTACACTATAAAATTTTGTGAATGTATGGTATGGTACAGTAAATAGTTATATAAATCCTAAAATTAGGAAATTATATTAGTAATGTTATAACATCCAGTCATTTATATTTAATTATTATATATTTTCAAAATTAACATTTTTATTACAAAAATCATTGTAAGCTTCTTCGACATCTTCTCTTGTAGCTTCATTACAATACCAAGTTGTTGTAGGATCTTCTAATGAAGCTAAAGGAGTTTCATATAACAATTCATCTCCAAATATCATTCTATTATTAGTATTTGGATTATTTTTATTTATTTTAGCTGCCAAATTTCTAAACATATTTTTATTTTTACTATTATCGCCTGTTATTATCATAACACCTTTTCCTTCAATTAATAATTCTGTTAATTTTTCTTCTAATTTATCTTTTGTAATAATCCTATTCTCATCTAATCCATAATATAAAATATCTAATTTATGTAAATTATTCCATATTTTAGGGTATAAATAAATTTCTTTATTATGTTTCCACCAACTTAATTGAGTTGTTGGCAATATACTATCTGTATCTATTAGCATATATTTAGAATTCATTATTTATATAATAATTAAATCAAATTATTAGTTTATCTAATACTATATCCGCGACACCTATGAGGGTCAAGTCTTGTGAAGAAAAACCATAAAAGGGTAAAATCTTTATTTTTTATTTAAAATACCACCTTACTAAAGCCTTTCGGTGGTGTGCCACGACTGCACATACATCGTCATCACGTTCAGCAGCGCAAAGGGCATCGCCGCAACAATCCTGTTGCCAATGTGATGTATGTGATACTCGAAATGCAAATTATATAAAAGAAAGAAAGCTTGCTAATGTCGTTGCTACAATTAAAAAGAAAAAGAACGATTGGAAAAATTAGATATATGCTATAAAAAGAGACTTTTAAATATAACAGTAAACATAAATAATGCTGTGGAAGTTTTTAATTATGATATGAGATCCCTGTTATATCATAATGACATAATTAGGTTGGATTCACTATGTTATTATTTAATAGTTGCGCAGTTATAGAAAACGTTACATAGTTAGAACTCTCTTTCAGTAGGAGAAAGATATTTAAAATTTAAAATTTTAAATATATCTTCTTCTGTAGGAGCATTAACTTGGTCTCCTTTTATATTATTAATATAATTAAATAATCCATATTCATTTAATGTATAACCACGTTTATTAGCATGCAACCGCATTAGTTTATTGAACGGACCAGAGCCCGTAAAATATAACATACCTGCCCCTAAACATGGGAACGGTACAAAACGTATGTCGATACGTCGTCCAATACCCCCGGTAAGTTTACATACTCCCATATATTTAGTTTTTCCATTATGAGTTAAATGACCAACTAAAATTCCATCCTTTTCTAGACAAGATACAATATTATGTAAATAATCTTTTACATCTGTATCCATAAGTATATCTGGGCGCGAGACAAGTATATCTAAATCCCCACATGTGGGCTTTTTGCGACGGTAGCTCCCACATATTTTTACAATAAAATCTTTATTGTAACATTTGATTACATCTGTTACTCTTGTTGCTATTGTATTAGCTTCAGCCCATGTCATCCTTTGAAATAGATCATGATAATAATCAAGTCCTACAGCAATATGTTTAGTTAGTTGATTTTTTGCAATAATTATAGTACCGTTCTTATAAGCTGTAAGCAATTCTTCAACATTATTGATTTTGTAATGTTTAATTAAATAATCAGCCTTAACGTCACCTATGCCTGTTACTGTACATAAATTCATAATGGACTTTGTATGTGCATCCTGTTGGTGTTCTAATTCAGCTAAAGTACCCGTTTTAAGGAATTCGTCAATTCTTTTAGCAATACCAGGTCCTACACCTTCAACATCTTTTTTTGCTTGGTTGCCAGATGTAATCTTACCAGTATATAAAACTATAGCATTAAGAGCTTTTGTGAAACTATTAAGTCTCCTAGTATTAGTAGCCTTTTCCTTTCCTTTTGAAGCAGCTCTAATGTTTTGTGTAACCGTTACTAGATTTGATAACATATCAATGATTGGTATATTTTGTTCTTGTTTTGTAATTAAAGCCCTATGAGTTCGCAAATCTAACAGAGGAAAACTAAGAAGGTCATCATCAAGCGCAATTGCTATAGAATCAGGTTTAACAGGTTTAATGGGTTTAATGGGTTTAACAGGTTTAATGGGTTTAAGGGGTTTAATAGGTTTAATGGGTTTAATGGGTTTAATGGGTTTAATGGGTTTAATGGGTTTAACAGGTTTAACAGGTTTAACAGGTTTAGTAACTTTAACTATTTTGATTGATTTGCGAGTAGACATATTAAAAATTTACACTGTTCAAATTTTTAATTTATATATAAATTAAGGTTTATATATAAATTAATATCCATTCGCTCTGTATCTTGGCTTTTAAAGCTTGTGTAGGTAAGTAAAAAAATGCACTATTTGAATTTTTATATGCTTGTTAAATGGATTAATCATAATATGTGTAATAGAAAACTACAATTAAAAATTGGTTTAACTACAGATATAATTCCTTTTTTAACAAAGAAGGAGAATGTGTACCAGGCGGTATTTATTATTGTGATGCTAAGGATGTTATGGAATGGAAATGGTTAGGTTATACTAATTTATGTACTATAGAAATACCGGATGATGCACAAACAGTAAAATTTTCACATAAGTATCGTTCAGACAAAGTAATTATACTTGATACTCCAGTACCATTTAAAGAACATAAAATGTGGTCAGATATTGAAAGTTGTAAACTTATAGTAAAAAGAAAATCCACTTGCCTTACAATATGTAAAGGAACAAACAGATGAATTGTGTAAACAGGCACTTCAATATGATTATAGAGCGTTGCAATATGTAAAGGAACAAACAGAGGAAATCTGTAAACTTGCGCTTCAACAAAATGGATATGCATTATATTATGTAAAGATTCAAACTGATGAACTCTGTAAACTTGCGGTTAAACAAAACTACTATGCGTTAAGATATGTAAAACTACAAACTGATGAAATATGTAAACTTGCTGTTAAACAAAATGGATATTCATTACAACTTGTAAAAGATAAAATAGATAAAATTTGTAAACTGGCTGTTCAACAGAATGGACTGGCATTAGAATATGTAACGGACCAAACTGATGAAATTTGTAAACTTGTTGTTCAACAAAAGGGATTTACATTACAATATGTAAAAGAACAAACAGATGAAATTTGTAAACTGGCTCTTCAAAAAAGAGAGAGGTATTAAAGTATCTAAAACGACTAACCAAAGAAATATATAAACTGGTTTTTAACAATATAGTGACATCAGTGTATTATAAACCAAAGACATATGTAAACTCACAGTTCAACAAAGTGGAGATTAATGGACAATACAGTAGTACTGTAGATGGATTACAATATGTAAACTAGTTATTAAAAAAATTCCAAAATATAAGGATATGTAAACTAGTTCTTCAAGGAGATAGACGGATTACAATATGTAAACTTTGTTGAGAAAAAAATGATCCACTGAGAATTTTTAATGAAGATCTTTCTCCCACAAATGTTTAGCAGATATCCAATCGGTATTTACGGATCTAAAGAGGATGCCATTAACATGGCATTGTATCCTGCATACAAGGACTATATGTTGTTAACACATGAAACAGAATTTCTAACGAAAGAAGAATTTCTTATTCAAATCAATATTAGACATAAACTACAAAAATTGTATAAAGATAAAGGGTCTGTTGTAGGACCTGAAATGACTATTTTACGACAAGATGTACCTGAAAGCGTAGAAGACACAGTATATGAGAAATTTGACACAATAATTGAAATTGATATGAATTCCAAAGGGGCATTGTCTAAATTTGCAGAGGCAGTTATATGTGGGGCCGAAATACAGGGGGTACTGAGTGCTAATGAAATCAGTTTCCCGGGAAATGGTTCAAATGATTCGGAACTAATATATGCCTTTTTATCAGCAGTAAACAATGTATGTGACTACGGGACAACATTGATCATTACAACAGAAGATACAATTGACAAATATGTATGTTGTCTTCATACTAATGGATATGATGAAGTATAAACATTTTATTCTGATAAGATGATTTTAAAATCATATGTGTAATTTGGATTTTTGATAGACGGATTACAATATTACATGAAATCCAAAACCATTGGCTGGTGTAACATAACTTTTGGTATAAAAGTATTTATGAATATATCTTTGTCGTAAAAATCATTGTTGGAGTCAAATCTTCGTTCACATTTATATCGAAGGTTAGCATCAGGATACCATAACAACAAACGTTACTTTGCCAATTATTTTAAGTTTTAAACAATCATATAAATTGGACATATTAATATATTATAAAATCAAGTTAGTTTGATAGAACTGTCATATTAATTTAATTATGGAAATATGCATACCTATAAAAATAAAGAATATAAAGGTTAATAAACATATAGGACTTATTGAAAGAGAAAATATACAGTATTATAATATACATGTACCAGATTGTCCAAAATATACACAAACCCATAATAATAAATATAATTATATAAGAACTAACGAGATTAAGAGATATACCAAAGAAAATAATATTCTATGGCCAGATCATCCAGAAAATATACAAGGAAATAATTTGGGAGCAATTATTATTATTAAAAGTAAAGATAATAGATACTTATTAGTACGCAATGGAGATTTATGGGGCTTACCAAAGGGTGCAAGACATTATAGAACATTTACACGATTACAAAAAGAGTGTATGATATCATATAAATGTACTGGAGATATTCCAATTGCATCAAATATTATATTTGATGAAAATGATGAGGAAACAGCAGAAGAAAATGTAATACGAGAAATATTCGAAGAAACTGGAATTATATTAGTGTCTGAAAATTTAAAAGTATTTACAAAAAATAATAAATATGCATATACTAGATTTATATACGATGTTGAATTTAATGCTGAAGAATATATAAATATATTAAAATGTACAGATATCGATCACGAGAATGACGAAATATTATGGTTACTTGAAGAAGAAATTTTACTGTTAATGCAAAAACATAAGTCTAAAAAAATTTATAATAACATCTCCTATTATTATATGGTATCATATTTTGGAGATTGTTTTTAAAATAAATTGAAATGTGTCTACTAATTAATGCAACAGGCCAATATGGATAGTATATTAGTGTATACCGAAAATAAAACAGGAACAATTTATTTCATTATAAATAATAATGAAATGACATTTAATATACATAATAACGAAAGTGAATATACAATAGATGATCATACATACAAACTTGATAACTATATAATGTGTACATATTTAATACAAATGGATTATGATACAGCATTAAAATTTACATATAAATATAATATGAAGTTAATCAGTTACAAAGAATTATATTATAAACAAGACACAAATATATTTACAAGAGATTTTAAAAACAATATATCACTTGAATTAGCAAATATATTATGTTAAATATAATTCTTCTTTTGTAATATAATCTCCTTTTATTCCACGTAAAAATATATCTTTGAGTGTTGTTATCCGTAGAATGTTACGACTTGAACTGCCACTTCTTTGTGTCATATCATTAAAGTCAATTATCAGTTGATTACCTTCTATTTTCAATTTAGTTCTGTCTTTACCTGAACTATACTTCCGTTCGAGTCGTTCATTTGCCTTATCAGAATAATGCCACCACCCTGGGCCACGTCGCCCAGCATATAACCAATGATATTTTACATTCTTATAATATTTATATTTATCCGAACCGACTTCTTCTTCCTCCTCATCTGAAGTATCTACTACATCATCAATATCAGAGACATAAGGTTTTCTGTCTAAACGAGGAGTATGTGAGAATGTTTCTTCACCATCATTCGTAATATAGGGATTTCTTTTACTACTAGGGGTATGTGTGAATGTTTTATCATTATATGTAAGTGTAGGTACTTGTGTAACATTATCGTCATTAACATTATCTTCATTAACATTATCGTCATTAACATTATCGTCATTAACATTATCGTCATTAACATTATCGTCGTTAACATTATCGTCATTAACATTATCGTCATTAACATTATCGTCATTAACATTATCGTCATTAACATTATCGTCATTAACATTATCTTCATTAATTACAGATAACCCATCATTCTGTATGTCCAGAAAATCTTTATCTAATAAACCACAATTAACTAATTCATCCAAACTACTCATTAGTACTAATAAGTTATCAATTTTTTAATTTATTAGTTTTATTTAAATTTTATTAGGCTGAAAATTGACAGGGTCAGTCCCTACTGCTATTCAGTAAAATACAGCACCAAATGGTTATCCACAATACACAAACAACATATAAACAAATCCTTGATTTTCTTTCAACGAAGGGTATGAAGCCTGAAAATTCAGAAGATGAGGAAGATACGATTGTATCTATGGTAAACGATTTTATTAATTGTATTGATTCACTATCTTCTGAACAATCTGAAGAGATTATGACAGCTATTAATACTGTATGTACTGAGTACAGTATTAATAGCATGGATAATCTAGAAGAATTTACAGAATCAATTAAAAATATTCTTATTGAGACAATGTCTGTACCGGCTCCTAAACCCACTAAGACTACAGCTAAGGCTAAGACAGTAACAGTTAAACGTAACGAAGTTACAGAAAAAAAGAAAAAGGGTCCAGGCAACATTAATAGTGTGATGGTAAAATTTATTAGTCTTGCTGTTCACAAAGAAGAACCGGGAGTGTCAATGGAAATTATTATTGCTCCTGAAGAAGATAGGTCATTTTCAGAGAAGGCAACGGTTATTTATAATATGTTCCCAGAATTGGCACAGATTCCTCCTGGACCAATTAAGCTAAGCGATATAATTAAGTACTTCACATTTGACAAGGATACTATCCAGTTCAAATCTATTCAAATCTATATCACTGGAACTATTATTGGTATGTTGACAAAAGAATACAGGGCTTCTATAACACCCCCAAGACCCCCTAAGAGAGAAAAAGGTTCTAAGGGGTCCAAGGGTGCTAAGGATGAGAATGGTAAAGACATAAAAAAGCGTGGCCCTCCAAAAGGGTCGCAAGGTAATGGATATTCTGCTTTTATTACTCTAATGAGTCTAATTAAGAAAGGAGAAAAAGACTATACATTCAAGTCCCTTGATGTTCCTGTTTATGGAAAGAAGAGTAAAAGTCCAGAGAAATATGAAGAGTTTAAGATGGTACTTGCACCTTTTATGGGCAAGGAGATTAATATTAGTGACCTTATCAAAGTTGTTGTCTTCAAGGATGATGCATGGAATTCAAAATATCATATGCATGCAGGGGGCATTTTCTGGGGAATGCTCTCAGTAGAGGACCAAAATTCGTTCACACCACCTCCTCGAAAAAAGATTGAAGAACTACCAATTGAAGTCGAGTAATTTATATACAAATTAAATTAAATATTAATTTACTTTGTATATCAATTTATTGTATAAAGCTCGAAAGATTTATATACATCTGAGTCGTCGCTAGGTAACTCTGATATTGTTATAGTATGCCATTCATTCTCAGGGTCTCCTTCTTGATAGCCTTTACCTCCTGTGAATATATAACTAAAAAAATAATTTATTTCTTCGTCAGATAATTCACATAGGGCTTGTACTACAGATGTGTAATTAAGAAGAAGTATATCGTTTTCATTATATGCATTACCATCCCACACTGACTCATATAAGTATTTAAATTCAGTATTATCATATAATACTGTACGTTTAACCTCAGATATAACATCAGATTTATAATAATTTATTACGTGTTCTCTGTTACAGGAACTAAATGTTATATATTTTTTTGACATATAAACTTTATAAGTGTTCAATTTATAAATCAATGTTCATTCGCAAAAAATATTAATAAATAAATTGAACACTAATAAAAATTATATGTCAATACCTATAAAGAAAAACATAGAAAACATTAAAAACATTAAGATAACGTCTAGAACAGTATCAAGTCCTTTCTATGGAGAAACTCTCTGTAGTAGCACAGTACGTACTACCAGAAAACAATGCACTAATAACCCCTACTATAAGGATAATAACTTATTTCTCTGTTGAGTGCATAGTAACAAGGCTACTAGAACAGTGCTTATACGTAATCCTAATGCAAGGGAACATAAAGAACAAATTTTGCGTGATATGTATGAAGAGATTACGGATATGGCAAAAAAAATAATGGCATGGCCAAGTTACAGTTTCAAAGATGCATATGATTAAAAATCCAAAATATATAGTTGGTTATCTTAATGTCTTTCCAAACTATCGTCACAATGCGAGAAAGGACGGTTACGGTTGTAGTGAACTATCGCCTAAATCATTGGGTCCGATAGAGCATAATATGCCAGGACTTCCCACAGCTCTTAATCTAGAGAACTTTCATCAGTATGCCAAGTTTTGGAGTTTTGAGATAGATATAAATGATATGCCAACGGAACAAACACTACACCACAGAATTAAAGGATATCAAAGTAAGATACCTGCACGCCATAAGCATTCCAATGATATTTTATCTAAATATGGTAATGTAAATGCTCCAAAGTACTCATTATACTATCGTTCTGATGGAACACCTTTAAAATACAGTTATTTAGAGTGTCGGTATTTTTATTGTCATTATTATGAACTACTAGCAACTGAGACTAAGAGCTACAAAGAGTTACTTCACAAAATAAAACAAGGGTACAATCTGAATATAGTGGGATATGATGGTTATCCTCCTTCTGGACACATTGAAATGTACTTAGATATAAGCAAACCATACGGTCATGAAATGGTACTGTATGCTCTTTTAACTATTCCAGAGACATGTTCATATCCATGGAATATTTATAATAGAGAACATAAAGAATTATACATATTATAAAGGACAAACAGATCAAAGTAAAGTAATTAGTAGTTATTTTACTTTATTTAAACTAAATGAATTTCTTTGAGATAAATCAATGTTCTTTACGAAAGAACATTAATATTTCTTGCAATACTTTACAATCTATATAGTTATACTCTATAACATCTTTAAAGAATTTCTGACTTATATCAGACCTACCATCTCGTAGATGCCGTAATCCTTCAGACATTGCACTAATACCATTTGAAATATCGTCGCCGTCTTTCCACAATGTCTGTATATAACCTGATTTATACATTGTCTTAGCAACCTGTTTTAATCCATATCCGAATTGTCCAGGAAAAATAATATTATTATTTCGGAATATTTTGCACATATCAATAAGTATTGGATTATAATCTAATAGTTTATCCTTCCCTAGTACACGTTCAAGCATATATTTTTCCGCATTGCCCCAAAAGATTAGAGGCAAATATGTCTGATTATATGGAGCACATAGTTTTTGAAAATCAACAAACATTGAATGTACCATTTTCTTTTCCTCATCTTTATTTAATCTGTCAACTAAATAGTAACATTTATATGTCTGATTTTTAACATTGTCTACAATGACTGCTCCAATTAAAAATATTTGAGCATAATTTGCAGCTTCTGGAAATTTAGAAAAATCATCATACATATTACCAATTGACTCAAAATCAATAAAAAATTCAACGGATGGTAACATTTTAGTACTAAATACTGCATTAGTAGCCATTTTGCTAGGAGTATTTGTTTTATTAGAATTAACGAATTTCATAATTTGGTTTAATATTATTTTCCCACTAGAAGCAATAGTTTCAGGTTTAAGCTGTGTCCATTGTGTAATCCCGTGTAACATAGCATAGTCTCGTATTTTTTTACCACATTTATACATTAACGTTATATCTTTGATGTTTGAAGCAATTTCTTTTTTATAGTCACTCCAAGGTATATCAGAACTGTTCTTCATATTCGGATAAAGATAACTGTTATCTCCTGGTTTCATTGGGTCTAGCAAATTAATACCAGGTTCTCTTACTTTAATTAACCAATCTAGAGAATCATATGCCATTTTATTATACTCGTAATCTAAACCATCATCTGAAAAATCAATCACACCCAGTCTTTTAAAGGCAGAGTTATATTTTATTTTAATACCAGATTTTGTAAATTCTGATTTACGACCTAAAATAAATACACATGGACTTAAATAGTTCTGTTCGATAGATAAAGCTTTATTTAATAGCCATAATTGCGCTTTATACACTTTTTGTTTAACACAATTAAGCATGTGTTTTCCGTCTGATTTTAAATTAACTGTTGAAAATTTAAATTTAATTGCGCTATATTTATTTGGTTTGCCACTCGAATATTTATTTTTAAACACCTTATCAATATAAGCATTAAGAATTAACATATCAATCCTTCCTTCAAATGTGAACTTTTCATCTATATTAGAAGAAAAGCATGCGTTAAGTATAATTGGCGTGCATTTTTGTATGGCTATACGGGTTCGTTTAACAGCCGAGTTTGATATTTTTAATTGATCAGGTTCTATATTAGAATTTTCAACAAACTGTTCTGGTGCCATAGTATCGATATCATCCACGAAGCCATCTAATTTTTTATATTTATTTTTAATAAATGTTTTTGTTATGCTTGCGAACTCATAATTTTTAATCCGAAGCATATCAATAAAAGGATTAGGCTCTAGACTTTTTTTATCGGTGCTTCCATAAAGATCTAACCAATCTAACAATGTATCTTGTCTAAACCAATTCGTTAACATGTGAGGAGAAACTATTAATCGACTAGCGACTTCTGATACTCGTCGTTTTTTATGCAATGAAAATACAGATTCATCTGGTCCATGTTTAGATGATGTCTGTAAAAGAGATTTTCTTCCTAATTCTACTTCGTTCCATGCATCGCGAAGAATAGGTTCTGCTTGTTTAAAAAAGACACTATCATAATTTATTAGTTTTTCTGAATATTCATCAAGCCTCCAATAATATTTATTACCTTCCCAGATATGGACACCATGACTATTATTCACGCCTGAAAATTTGTTAATTTCATTCACATATGTGGTATAATCCGGAAATTCATGTATTACATTTTGGCTGTACATGCATTTATCTATACCATATACAGCCATTTGCATTTGCATCTGGATCCAATGTTTATATGGTATTGATTCGGATAGACTTCTTTTTACTTTAAATTCCATTAAATGGAATTTATTAGTATTGGATATTAATCCATCGGGACTGGCGGTCTGAAATATTAAATTTGGATGATATTTAAGACCTGTTTCCTGTAATACAATACAATGTTGTTTAGAATATAAATCATTAACTATAGGCTCGTATCTATTGCCTCTTGCCATTAACAATAAGGTTTCTTGTGGTAAATTATTTGATAGTTTTCTACTATCAATACGATGAATTTTATTGTAAATAATTTCATCGCGTGTATTATAACCATGACCTAATATACATGCAGCATCTGTTGCACCAAAAGTACTTGCTTTTATTTTATACCATTTATCTGTATGTTGTTTAATCATTAATACATAAACTTGATCATTTATTTATCTGTCTGTCTTAATATATCTATCTATCTATCTATCTATCTATATTATTCTTATGGTTTAATTGGTTTAATTGGTTTACTTGGTTTACTTGGTTTAATTGGTTTACTTGGTTTACTTGGTTTAATTGGGTTACTTGGTTTAATTGGGTTACTTGGTTTAATTGGTTTAATTGGTTTAATTGGTTTAATTGGGTTACTTGGTTTAATTGGTTTACTTGATTTAATTGGTTTAATTGGTTTACTTGGTTTAATTGGGTTACTTGGTTTAATTGGTTTAATTGGTTTAATTGGTTTAATTGGTTTAATTGGTTTAATTGGTTTCGGTTGTTGTATTGGTTTCGGTTGTTGTATTGTCTGTGTTGGCGGTTTAATTGGTTGTATTGTCTGTGTAATGGGTTTTGATGGTTGTGTTGTCGGTTTTATTACCTTTGGTTTTATATCATTATTGGGGTTTATAACTGGTTTAGTTAATTTAGTTGATTTTTTTAATACTTTAATGGGTTTAATATTTTGTGGTATATTGCCTTTTTTTCTCGTAATAGGATTACTTAACGTAATAGGATTACTTAACGTAATAGGATTAATTGGGTTACTGACCTTATGTTCCTTTACAGGGACTGAGGAAAAAATGGTATTTGCTGGTTCTATATCTATATTGTTATCTGCTATACATGCATTGGACCAGTCTTTTAAAAGTATTGGCGGTAATTCAACAGATGTAAATATAGCTTTGGTTGGAAAGGTGCTTACATTTTTTACAATATGAAATTTATGCACATGTGATTGATATAAAATTATATAACGATGACCATTAGTTTGGGTAGTGCCTAAACACGTAATACCATTTGCGCTAAGTTTATTTGGAGCAGATATAATAATGAATTTAATATTAAATTCACGTGATATTAAAGTGATATCATGGACATATAAATGGTGACGATCTGAATATTTAATTGAGTTTAATAGTTCTTCTTTACTATTGATATTTTGCTTATTGCCCTTTCTCCATAAATTATTGTGATGATAATGATCCCGTGCCATCTCCCATGGAGCACGGTTATCATAGCTTTTAAAATCTTTTCCTGCTATAATATCTGCTATGGCATGACGGGTATTAACTTCCTTATTTCTATACAAAGGTTGTATAACATTATTTAATTCATTATATATGCAATTATTTGGACCTTGAATATCATAATATTTCCAATCCATACTCTTAAATTTTTCTATCCAGAACCGTGGGAGATTATTGTATGTTCCGATACAATCATATTTTAATGATGTGTTTGTATAAACTGTGCTATTAGTGGGATTGATTACATCATAATGTGACTCCATAATTTCTTTATAATTTTTATCGGTATGATATAATACATCTAAGTCTGATGAAATATTTTCTGTCAATGATAAATGATATGCATTATCAGTAAAACTATGTACTTCAGTAACAAAATTATTCATCTCATTATTTAATAACTCTCTACGTTTTAGAGGAATGCGCATAATTTCTTCTATTATACGAGATACGTAATTATTTATATTTCCTAATGAACCCGTCAATAGATTAATATCAGATACATATAGTTTATTATTTATGCAATGAGGATCATCTCCTCTATATTTATTTAGATGTCTATTAAAACATTCATAACGGATTACAGGTTTAATATAATTATAACTAAATTTTTCAAATTCTAAAGGTAATATCTCGTCATATCCTTTGTTCATAGGACCAACGTAGTTTTCTAATCTATCTACGTTTAAGACAGATAGATCACTGCTTATAATTATTAAGGTGTCCATGATAATAGGAGTAATAAGACTAGATGCTGCTTCTTTGTTATTATCATCAATAAGTCGTGTTAATTCATCTTCTAAATCAGGTGTTTTTGCAATATATCGTGATAGTTCATAACGTAATCTTTGGTAGGTTTCTTGTTCGAAATGTGCCCTGACTGAATACACCTTACGTTTATCATTTGTATGTGTATTTATTTTTACAAGTTCTTTGTCAGCGGCTAAATAATCATCATACCATAATTGCTGACTTTGAGTATCTGTGAAGAATAACTGTTTGATATTAAAAACAATGGGACTTAAAATATCTTCTAATTTTGGACGTGTTATCATAAGTTGCTGTATTTCACTTGCATGAACGTCATTAACGGTTATTGGTTCAGTATAGACAAGTAAATTATTTCTTAACATAATTCCAATAACAATATCATCATTAGGATCATCTAAATTGTCGCCTGGGTCTAATAGAAATGCATGAGGCATATATCCAGCAAAATTTTCAAATGCAGCTAAACGAACAAGTGTTGTAATATTTTCTATATAATTAGGTAATTTAGTATCATATGCTTTTAAAATATCATATTTCATCACTATATTTGATGGTTCAACAGGTACTACAGTTCCATTACCAAGAAGTATATGTGTAACTTTATTATAATGGTCTATAATTTGACTAACAATCTTGAATTCATCTTCAGGATAATCATGAACATTAATCATATTTTCAATGATACTAATTGCCCTATGATTTTTAATTGGTCTAAAGTCATTAAGTAACACATCTGAAATAATATCATTATGCTGTATATTTGATGAATTATTAATATGCTTTTTAAGTTCTCTTGCAGCTTCAATATTTGGAATATTATGACATGTAGACATAATATGATCGATCATATTGGTAATTAAAGAATTACCTGTATCAAATACAATTAATTCTTGAAGACCTAATGTATTGTATTTAACATTACATATTATTTCATAATGATCATTATAATGATACAATATCATTGTAGGTCTATTATCATCATATAATATATTAGTATCATAACCAATTGGACATTTTACTTTACCATATGATACTTTATTTTCTTCTTTGGTCTCAAATTGTATATCACATATTATTAAATTAAATCCAGATGGAATAATACATCCTGGATGTGTTACCAGGTCCCATAAAAAATCTTCATTTATAGTTTCTGCCTGTGATTTTATATAAGATATAAAATTATTCATTACAATATTAGTATCTTTAATGGCAATTTCTAAAGCATCCGTGTCATCTGTAGTTGGGAGAAAAATTTGATGTAATGCTCCACGTTTAAGTGACTTGAATAAGGTTGTATTATTTTCTGAATCTCGTAGAAAATCAGCTATGTGTTTAGCAGGGTTAATTATTTTTGAGTTTAATTGTGCTATTGCATTTAAAAATTTATTACCTGTATGTACACCCTTACGTAAATAATAATCGAAATCTGTAGTTATAGTACTGCCTGATTTTAGTATTTTTCCTGTATTGTCTAAATTAAAAATACTATTTAATTTATCATCAATAAAAGCATATCGGTCTTCATCGACTATTTTATTTGATGATTTAATATATAATTTAGATGTAACAGATGAAAATGATTCTGTTTTTGTAGATGTTTTTGATAGACAGTTACTTCGTATGGTTTGAGCTTTTTTTTTTGATGTTCCCCAACAACAAACATAACAGTCATGCGGTGGTATACTAAGATCACTAACAAAAGATGCGTACCAAGCATGTGGAGGGTCTCCATTTTTTTTTTGTTTGTTATAATTTTTATTTATATATAAAACTTTTGGTTTAGATGACTTACTTACAGATTTAGTTTGTTCGTCAGTAATTTGTTTTACTGAGGGGAAAGCATGTACAGCATCTTCATCTTCTCGTGTATTCCAATTCCATGTATATGGACAAAAATAAAAATGTTCTTTTGAATTATCTGTATATAGTAATCCACCATCCAGTGTTTTTTTATGTATATTGAATTCTTTCGATTTGATTTTTAGTAATTCATTATCAGGTGATTTCGATAATTCATCTTTTATTTTAATAAGTTCGCTATTTACAAATTTTATAAGAGCTTTAGATAAGACAGGAGTAATCATAAGTGGTTGTTTATCGGCTTGACATTTTCTACTATATCCAGTTTTGTATTTATCATACTCTTGTTGTAAGACATTTATAAGTTTGTATTCTTCATTGTCATTAAGATGTATCGGAACAGTTTTCACAGGCAGCTCTTTTATTTGTTCTACAACTGTATCATCATCTTCGTCTTTGTCTTTGTCTTCGTCTTCGTCTTCTTCTTCGTCTTCGTCTTCACTGAAAAGAATGCCAGTTTGATCTTCATCTTCATCTTCATCTAGAAATTCATCTTCATCTTCATCTTCATCTTCATCTTCATCATCTTCCATAACAGGTGGTTGTTTTTGTATTTTTGGTTGAATATGAATGGATGATGTTTCTAGAGTAATTGGGTCGTCTTTCATAAGTAATTGTAAGTAGTTTGGTTCTGTATATTTTTCCCATAATGAATTATCAATTAGAACATCTTTTAGTTTATAACAAACTAATAAGGCATTGAGAAAGTGGTAAATTGGGCCTAATCGTTCATAACTTATACCAACTATGAGGCACTTGTACCTTGATTTATGTGTACTTTTTTTGACTTGTAATATTTTTATATCAATACCTGTATGTTTGATGATTTTACGTCCCATAATATTAGCTATGTCATCTACCAAGTAGTTTTTACGCACATATTTTTTGGTTGTTTTATTTTCATATTGTTCTTCGTAATCCTTGAGTTTACTGACAGCATCTTCTTTGGTAATACTAAATATTGAAGAAAGATCCTTTATCAACATACTATTGTAATCTGTCTTATTTATACCGGATTTTTCATTATTGTCTTTATAATTTTTAATATGACGATGTATACTCTTGAGTTGTATGTAATTATGAATGCGATGATATCTTAGTTCTATATTACGGTAGTCAACGATCTGATTGTCTATAAATTTTTTAACATAATATGCATATGCATTAAAATGACCTGTAAACCCAGAAAAATCTACATTATCTATTACATTTTCTAATGATTTACTATCTCCGTTATCAAATATATTAATTGTATTAAAAAATGTAATATGTGTATTGCTGCCAGGTTCATTAATTTTTAGTGTTGGTTCTGGTATTTTTTGGATACTTGAACCGGGAAGATGATATTGAAGCATATTTAATTCCCTGATAATCTTAATAACTTTTTCAATTGCTTTTAATAATAAATCATATGTTCCTCCTGGATTTGTATCTGGATCTGTTCCGTGTTTTTCATCCCACGAACATTTTAATTCCATTTTACCATCCCTGTAAATATTTAAAGTCATATATTTTTTACCTTCTGAACTATCGTAGTTAAAAATTTTATAACTTATCCCACGTCCAATATTTCTATCAAAGGTTGTCGCAATATTGACGGCTCTCATGTCTTGTGTATTAACTGATTTATTAATATTGGGATTAATCCAATCCCTGATTATCTTCTTTTTTATAAAATAAGGAGAACTACTATCGGTTAAATCCTTAAAAATATAGTGATTTGTTGCTTTTTCTGAACGAATACGTGAAAATGGTCGATCTGCAGTAACTGTAAACATCTTAAATAATTTATCTAAGTCAACAAATGTACCTTGTTTTAAATTATAATTTATACGAACGATTGCCTCTAAAATATGACAATCGTGAAAATGAATCACATCTGCCTTTAATTTATCCTTTATTGTTAAACTATTAATCAAACCTGTGGAATATATATTTTTCTGTGTGACCTTTACCAAATTCTGAAATGTTAAACTAGGAGAATGTTTAATACTTGCCTGAAATTGGGACACATTAGTATATTTTTCTAGAACATCTTCTCTTATCTCTGGATAAAATACACGAATTTTAAATTTATTGTCGGTATAAACATTATTACCAGAACCTAAAATTTTGATGTACTCGTCTATTGGCATACAATTTATGATATTTATTTCTATTCCGTCTACTGTAATAATATCATACTTAAATGAAGACATAAGAGCAGTGTCAAAACGTGTCATCCGGGTTCGGCTGTTCATATCTTCTTTATTTTTGAATTTCTCTATAGGTGCATCTTTAACAGTTATATCAGCATTATATTTAAAACGACGGGAATTGTGATTATCAACATTATAGACATAATCAAAATTCATAGTTGTAACCTCTGATTGTTTACCACAATACAAGTACAAGCTATTGTATTTATAATTTGTAAATATCTCTAATTTATTTATTGTATCTTTTATATTATCCTCTTCATGTATGACTGCATATTGTAATATTCCATCATTGTCATATATCGATATGACATTATCTGTATCTATTTCTAGTTTATCTGCTAATTTATCATTTATATCCTCTATATCTTCGATTCCTTTACTATAATAGACCTTTTCGATACCATCAGAATTATACATCATAATAGCATAGTGATTTCTATGATATGTCCAATCACATAATTTACTCATTATATATAATCAGATATTAAATTCTAATATATATTATAATATGTATAATACAAATAATGATAATGTAAATCCTGATTGTATTCTCAATCTTACTTTAGATTGCTTTAAAAGTATGTCTGAACAGACTAATGTTCAGAAAGGGGGCGGAATTGAAAGCACACCCATCCAAAGATTATTGCCATATTTAACAGCATATAATAAACATGTACAAGGTACTACCTTAATACCAAATGGATTGATTGATCCTGATGTGTCTGCAGGGACATACTGGAATTTAATACCATTGTCCATGTATTTTACATCACCACAATTGAAAAAATTAAAGACTGAGTTAAATAATTACAAAAAACGTATATGAATTTAACTATTTATAACTAAGGAAACTGATTCATTATTTATAAATAATGAATCATAATTGTAGATGTGGCAAGACTGGTGTAGTTTTATCAACTATTTATTTTGACGAAATAAATAGTAATATAAATGAGATGTATTGCGAAAAGTGTTTATTTAATGCTCAACAAATGTACACTACATTTGTAAAATATATGATATTCTTTACTATGTTTATAGTATGGTGTTCCTATATGTGTTCAAATAATTAAGGCTGTTTATAAATATTTGCAATTGTAAATATATATATTAATTAATCATTGATAGCTTTAAAATTGTACATATGGAGATTGAACCATTTATAAATTATATGTGTAAATATGTAATGGTAAAATTTCATGTCACTTCTGATAGAAAACACATAAAGATTACACATCTAATAAGAGATGTTAACAAAAATTATTGGGATGACCTATATTGCTGCACCTTAATTTATGGTTATGAATGTAAGCTTACTTTTTATCTAAACTGTAATGAGAAAGAAGCTAAATATAACAATGTAGATGAGAGACATATTGATATTTTAAAAAATGTATCCATTTCACGCAATACTATCAAATCAATTATATCTGATTTAAAAGCATATCTAACGGACTAGTGTTTATGTTTTAAACTAATAATGCTAACAGACAATAACCCTTTTTATTAGTTTATAAATATTAATTTTATCATTTACAAAAATAATATTACAAAAATAATATTACAAAAATAATATTACAAAAATAATAATAATAATAATAATAATATATTATGATGACATTAAGTAACAATAACAAAGGTGTTATAATAGTCATATTCTTTGCACTCGCAGCATTGTTTATATTTAAACAATATAAATCAAATTTACAAGTTGGTGGCCACACTCTTAGTGGGGCTCTTAGCGATGATATTAACGAGGATAAAATTGGATATAATATAAGGAAAGTTAACAAGAATACATTAAGACCATATGTTAAAAAAAGAGTAAAAAAGTCAATACTTGACTTTTTCGATAGTGTTACTTCTTCGCAGAAAGGAGGAGAGGGAGATGATGGGAAACCCTCTGGTTTCTTCCTTTGGCCCGTGAGTGATGGTGATGATACGATCAGGAGGTGGCAGCATCGGGTTTACGATAATACTTTTTATACTCTAAATAAGAAGGCAATAAATAAAATGGAACGAAAGATGTATAAAAATTATAGAAAAATTATAGAAAAATTATAGAAAAATTTTTCTAAGAACATTTAAAAAGAAATCACAATGAATAATTAGTTAATATTAAAACCATTTAAAGCCAGCCTCTGCTGATGTTTGTCCATTCTTGTGCCAATATTCAGACTTTTTACTACTTGATGGATACCGTACAAAGGAGTAACGATGAATTATTTAAATTATGTCATAGTCTAGGATGTTCGATAAATGTTGTGGGCGACCATGTCTCTGATTACGGTATGTGTTGTGTAATGTGGTATTAAATGTTTTTAACATAACGCTTTACTCGAAAAAAGGATTTCATCATTTTGTCATATGTCGATCACTAGTAAATCCCACCTATACAAATTATTGCGATTAGTTAAGGGAAAGGATATTGATGAAGAAGTTGTTATTGATCATCTTATTGCAAATTGTTCGCGGGACGTGTTTGTATATGCGCACAAAATATATAACTTCTATAATGGTTATGTAGGAATAGAGGAGTACGAGACTCTTGTAGAAGATAATGGAGAACTAATTGAAAATATTGAAGTTCAAGAGTTTGTAGGATATGGACATGCTTGGGTTGATCTGGGACCAATAACAGCAGAAGAGGTGAAAGTGTTAAGTAAATTCTATTCAGATCCAATTTTCATAGAATCTATCGCATTAGACGACCCCGTTTAATTTTTGACTAATTTCATGTAGCATTCCAGAGTTTAGAAAATATGATACCTTTTTCTTTTATTTTATGGCAAACTAAATACAAGTTTTTTTTGTATCTGTTAAACTCTTTTTAGGTAAGTTAAGAAGTTCTGCTAATTTTTTCCTGACTGCTAAATCACCAACTATAAATCCACAACTGTGATCCCCTGACATAATTAAAGAACAATTAATAGTCCATTCCCCCTATTCCTTTAATATCATTAAAGTTCGTCTTACCTTCTCTAATGGATATGTGGAATGAGATTTGGTATCTGAATGAAAATCGACATCGCATGGAAGATGGAACACAAACCATTCCAAAGAACTCTGTGGTGGGAGCGCCGGCCCATTCCCCGCGCACCCAGAGTTTATTGGAAAAGTCCTCCATTAAGAACTTAGATGAAAAATTGATTGGATTATTTTGACATATTATGGATTATCAACTACCTGAACTTTCTTTTGAAGGTAAACTCGAGGATGTTTCTCTTAAACCAAACTCGAGGATGTTTCTCTTAAACCAAACTTAGTAAAAACACAACATGGCTATTCAAGAATAGAAGTTACATATGAAGGCAAACACTACCTTATAGTCTTAGTATCATGTGGTTATGGAGCTTCATGGTCTGCCGAACGTGGTAAAAACCAACTTCAAGCAGCCACAGATAGTAGGATTATTGCATATGCTATAGGTAAACCCGGTACAATGGGTGAGATTAAATACGAAGACTATATGCAACCGATTACAACTTCTTTTGGGGGCTTACCCTATGGTAGAACGTTTGATAGGCCTAAGGAGTGGGTGTTATATACAGTCCCTATTGGAAGTTTGTGGAAAATGAATGAATATGATGGTTCAGAAGGTGTAGAAGTTTTCGATCAGGATAATTGGGATAAAGCTTAATATTCTTTACGCATTATTTACTTTGTTATAAAATTGAACATTTTAACCAATTACATGATTCAATCACATGGTCTTCATCAATGACAGATTATTTTTCGGACGCATCTTTTTCGCTAAGTCCCATGATGTAATCTCACTTATTTTACCAGATTTAATCATCATGTCTATTAAGTTGTTTTCCAAATCATCCATATAACGACCATATTGCAAAGGAATAATCTTTGATATCAATTCACGCCATATAGTCGAAAGAGACGCAGTGGCTTGATCTACCAATACTTTAAAGTTTTCCGAGTCTTCCCAATTTTCGGAGGGATCATCAAAATTCACGCCAAAATATTCCATTTTGGCAACTACCGCTTCGTCATCAACAGCATTAAGTATACTTGCACCATATTCGATAAGTTCATCCAGACTGGTAACGTTTATTGGTAAAGAATTAGATGGGTCTGGAAATGAAGTATCTCCTTCAGTAATATATTTATATAAATATAATTCCATATACATTGAAGCAAATCCATGGTTCAATGTATCAAAGGACAAAAATGTTCATCAGAAGTATAAAGACAAACACATATTATATTTGTTTATTAATGACTGTAAAATCATTGGAAAGTGTATATCATTTTTACCATACTTTGCATAAGTTCTTTACGGAACAAATCTGTCGCATATGGCATAATTACACGTTTTACTCCATCAGAATATGCTTTATCCATACCATATTTATATATACCGTGTTTTGGATTAGCTGATATAACTGTTTGTTTTTCAGGTGATACATAGAACTCGAAAATATCAGATGCTTCACAGAATTTTTCTCTTAAAAAGGATGTTAGACCATACGCAATTAATGCATCACGTTCCATCTCACCTATACGCAGGCCACCGCCACGAGCACGGCCTTCCGCTGGTTGACGTGTAAGAGACTGTATTGGACCTGTATCACGGGCATGCATTTTATCTTGAACCATATGTTTTAATCGTTGGTAGTATGTAGGGCCATAAAATGCTATTCCTATTACATCTCCGGTGAATCCATTATACATTAATTGTTCACCTCCGTCATCATATCCAAGTTTTCTTAGTTTTGCACTAATATCATTAATATTAAATTCGGTAAATGGTGTAGAATCCATAAATCTACCTGTAAGAAGACCATATAGAGAACAATGTGCAGAAAATAATTGCCCTAGTGTCATCCGTGATGGTACGGCATGAGGATTCATAATAGTATCAGGTTTTCCTGAACTAGTTGATTTTATAAGGTCAGCACTATTAAATTGAATACCTAACGTTCCCTTCTGGGCAGACATTGATGCAAACTTATCACCTAAGACAGGTTGCCGTAATTGTACTAACCTAATTTTTATTATTTTATAACCATCCTCGTTTTCATCATTTGGATATTCTTCACTTGGAATAATAGCATCAACCATACCCCCTTCAGAAGCTCTTACCGTAACAGAGTTATCACTATGCAAAACTACATCATTGCGATGAATATTTTTTGTTTTAGGTATAATCACGTCACCTGAAACAAGAATAGACCCTAATAAAGGGAGTTCTGGTGCCATGGTCTTTCCGTTCTTTTTACTAGATGGAACAATAGCATGATATCGGTCAGAACCATCGTTACCCTGTCGTCTACCAATAGTGCCATCTGTTGGGGGTATTTGGAATGTTTCTGCGCCATCACCATCATCTGATATACGACGTAATTGTGCTGTGTATGTACGGTAATATAGACTATTATGTGCTCCACGTTTAGCGGAATCTAGACTACCTACGAGTGAATCTTCTTGATTATAACCAGAATAAGTAGAAATACAGTGCATGTTATTATAACCATGGAATAGTTTGTCCAATCCTACATATTTTGCTGTTCGTGTTTGTGTTACAGGACGTTGTGGATATGTCATAATATTAGCCATTGTATCCCATCTCAAATCATAATTTGATGCAAAAATCCCAAGAGCTTGTTTACCCATAGAACTCTGATAGCAATTACGGGGCGAAGGATTGTGGTCGCTAAACGGAATATTCATTCCGATAACACCGTGAATTTGTGCGGGATGCAGCAAACAATGTGTATAACGAGTAAAATTACCTGATATATGTCTATTTATATTTATTATAGCCACCTGTTGTGAGCCCTCAGATAATTCTTTATTTAATTTAAGAATTATGTATCGTGTTTTTGGGTCTATAACATCTACTTCAATGATAAGAGACTCTAGGATGTCCCTTATTGATTTATTGACATGTTTATATATTTCATCTAAAATGTCAGTATTTGGACCTTTATCAGTTTTATTTGTTAAAGATTTAACGGATTGTGTAAGATGGCCATAATAATCATTATTAGCTCCTATACGAAAAGTTTGTGCGTTATATAATTTTTCTGGAGTATCAGCTATAATAGATGTAGAATCCTCGTCAGTGTCCAGATATTCAATTGGCGCTTGGCGTATCATTTTGAGATTAAATTCACCTTTATCTTTAATTGCGTTAAAAGGCGCAACATCATCTTCATCGAGTGAATCTAATAAATCTGTTGGCATACAAGATGTAAGTTTATTAAAATCCATATCTAGTTCTGTTCCTAGATTTCGATTGGCTTTAATCCAGTTATCAACAACAAAATGATTATCTTCGTCAATACGGTAATAAGGGACAGTGTATCTACCACCATCGGTTAAAATCTTTAATGTATTGAAATCTGATTGCCATGAGATAGATACCGTTTTATTAATTGTTCCTGTTAATTTAAAATATCTCATTGTTTTAAGAATACGTTGTGTTTCTCTTGCAGAACTTATTAGTCCAACCAAATCCCCATTTATGATAACTTGTGTCATTCTATGAATCTGGGTTGGACTTGTGGTCATAATATCAATAAGACCTAGTTTTTTAATACAATACATTGCTGGAGCTGAACTTGTTTCAATAGTAACCGTTAGCAACATTGCTTTATTTTTTACTATTCCTACTTGTGCTCCTTCAGGAGTCTCGGCAGGACATATTTTAGGAATTTGTGTACCATGTAGTTTACGAGGTAATACATTTTTACTGCCATTACTGTCCAATGGTGAGTTTATTCTACATAAATGTGATAAGTAACCTGGATAACTAAGCCTTTGTAAAACCTGTGCAACTCCTTTCTTAGAATTGCTATTATTACTGTTGCGACTAGTTTGCCAGTTTCCTGTACTGAGTGCATGTGTTAGTTTCTTTTCAACCGAATTTTTTTGTATTATACGGCGAATTTCATGAGCTCTACTTATTCCAATTATTTGTTCTTGTGTACAATTTGTCATTATTCGACCAAATTGATGTTTAATATCACGTATCAATTGCAAGAATTGAGTTCTAAAAATTTGTGATAACAATGGTCCTGAAAGATCCAATCTTTTAGATAACAAACTATCACGATCTGTTAATAGTCTGGGGTCTCTGTATGCATTGAGTAATTCTCTTACCATACGGGACATGAATCGTAATTTTTTAACAGGTGAATTACCAACATGAGCTAGGAAATCTCTATTAAGCATGTCTTTGGCATATTTTTTTCTAAAGTTTGTCTTTATTTCATCAGAAACATCAGTAGAGCTGAAATCTTCTGGATTGATGTTAATATTGATACTGTTTGCAACCGCCATAATTGCATCTTCTTGTGTTAATACCATACTACTTTCACGTATAGAATTAGCAACAATATTAACAAAATCTTCATTACTTTTATCATCAATATCAATAAGACATTCCTGAATTTCCTTATCAGTAATAGCACCAAATGCTTTAAATATTATTCCAATAGGAATAGGGCGACGATTATAAGGTACATATACTCTTAGTGTAAGTTCTTTAGATAGTCTAATTGAACATAGACGAACGGGAAAATATCTTTGGTCGATAGTACTTTTAATTTCAGCCCTGATTAAATCTTTACTGCTTGATGCATTTGCCTCCGAAAATACAAAAATATCATTCTCTTTTGGACGTTCTTGTGCAATTATAGCACGTTCTCCTCCATGTATTATGAAATAACCACCTAAATCAAATGGACATTCCCCCAAGGTTGAAGCTTCACCTGGGCTACGACCATTTAAATGACATACACTTGAACGTACCATAGCTGGTATACCACCAATACATACTTTAGTTTCAATAAATTCTTCAACTTTAGTATCTCTGTTGTTGTCTGTGTCCGTAATTCGAAAATCGACATACAATCGAGCCATATAGTTATAATCATTATTGCGTGCATCAGCTGGAGTTAATGGTCTTTTACCTTGTCGATTTACATAACGTGCCGGTTTACAGATAGAACAATTAATTATTTCAAATTTAAGTTCACGAGAATTATTGCTTACAACTATACGATTTTGTTGTAAAAATGTAGGTAACCAATTATTAATAAAGTCATTATAGGAATTAATCTGTTCCTTAACAAGTTGACTTTTATCTTGAAAGTAACTATCTATAAGAGACCAAGTATTTTTATTCCAGTCATATGAATCAGTAGCAACATTCATTATATTATAATTACATTTTCATTTTTTTTTGGCACGCTACATTTATATGGAGTCTGATGGTAATACAATTATTATTCAATTATTAGATTCATCAGCAGATTACACTGATGCTAATAGCACTCCACATATTTTTGAGGGTACTGCAACTAATATTGATGGATATGGAACAGTTAGAACATTATTATCCGCAACTCAGTCAGGAACTCTTAGTATGCAACAATCAATGGATTGTTCTACATGGGATATTATAGATAATTATGATTATCCTGCTACTGATATGTCAGTAAATAGTAATATGTTCAAAAATACCATTGTTAAGGCAAAATGGTACAAAACAAAATTTATTAACACATATTCTGGTAATAATGATATACGTATCCAAACATATTTTCACCAAAACGATATGATATTAGAAGAGATTACCAATATATGGGAAAGTATAGATATATCCATAGCGAATGTTATTGAAACAGGTAAACTCAAGCTACATTCTGTATATGGTACAAAGTTTATTGATGCTAATAGATATATCAAAGTATATGATATATCTGGGACTATAAATACAAATATTCATACCCCTAAAATCACAATACCATTAACTACTTTTAATACAGAAAGCAGAGAATTTGGAGACCGGGGAATTATAATGCATAACGGACTACAGATAAGAGTAACCGAGAATGTAGGTACAATTGATACAAGCATGGGTACAGACGGAGATGTATTAGCATCATTGGTTTATACAAAATGATTGATAACTATTTTTAATGATAGATACAGGACACTGGTTGATAGGTATAGGTATTCTTATTGTATTATTTATAGCAATAAGTTTACTATGTTGTTGTTCGCAAACATGTAGTTGTATTTATAGTATATTGAAATGTATTATAGAATGTATTAAATGCTTATGTTGTTGTAATGGGTCTAAACAAAATTTAAATTCTGATAAAAAGTTAATAGAAAATATATAATGGAATTTAATACTCAACAACTTGCAAGACAAATAACCAATATAGGCGAACGAAAAAGTTCATGTACATACGATAAAAAATTCATACATGAATTCGTTAATGAGATAGAAAAACAAGGAGTTTCGGTTGATATGCATACGCGGGATGGTTTATGTTATGTATCAATGTCACCTAAAAATGTTGACGAAAATAAAGAAACAGAAACGTCTAGTAGAAGTACGTCTGACAGGATTACACCAAATAGGAGTACTCCTACTAGGATTACGTCAAATATAAGTACGTCAAATATAAGTACGTCAAATATAAGTACGTCAAATATAAGTACTCCTAGTAGAAGTACACCAAATAGGATTTATTCAATGGCAAGATGGAAATATAATACAATGTAATTTAATATGCTGTCATTATATTTGGTGTCAAGTATATGGAATATACTTGAGTTTTACCTTTATCGGCATGTTCGGTGTCTATAATAACAAAGTATTCTACTGCTCCATTAATAAGATAAGGAAAACTATTTATCATATCTGATGTTTTGGATATATGAACGACTTCCATACTTTGTTTGTTAGTATTTACTTGTTTCTTTAATGCATTAATAATTTCAGGTTTCATATTGTTTCCATTCCACATAGATTCAGAGTTATTACGGAAGTTAAATTGTTTATGTGCAATATTTTGCGCAAAAATATTTGATGCATGTAATGCCTTATCTAATGATGCTTGTTGTTGAAAATTAGAACCATATACTTCTCCAATACTAGCCATTATAACATATATATCAAAATAATTATCTAAAATTAACACTTTACGTGTAATAAGGATTAGTATATTCTGAAAGAATAAGACGATATAAATGATCCCCTTCCTCGATTATTTCAATTAATTCACATAAGTCTGTATATGTTGCGTTTTTATTAGCAATACGTAAAGAGGACGCTAACCAATCAGGGTCATATTGTTCTTTCTTATTATATGAATTATTAATTAAGTACCATTCAGCTGTGTCAAAAAATCTAAGAGAAAGATCGACAACAGCGTCCGTTTTAGTTTTATAGGCACCAGAAAAATACACCTCTTGATGACAAATATCATAGATAGTTCCAACCCAAATTTTTTCTTTAGACATTATAAATTATAAATTATACATTATACATTTTCATTTATTAAAAATAAAAATTGAAAACATAGATTGATTTAATGAACAAACTTAGTAGTCTTTTTATTAGTTTAATTTGCGCCAGTACTACAGCATCACAGTCTAATTTTAATGTCGCTTTAAAATTAGACATACACGGTTTAAATAGAATTAGAAATCATGTACATGATGTATCAAATTTTTCAAGTCCTAACTATGGAAAATATATGTCAAAAAGTAGAATTTTATCCGTAGTTAGACCCAAAAATACATATATTGTTATTAATTATTACAAAAAGTCAAATATTCATTGTATTGATAAGGCAATTTATCTTAAATGTACAGGACAGTATGATTCGTTTTTACCTTATGATATTAAAGAATATGTTTCATTCATTGAAGGCGTAACCCATAAGACATATTCAAAGCATATAATTAAAGAAAATACTGTAGCAGACTCTGGGTATGTAGGACGGGAAGTTCTCCTTCGTCTTTATAACATTTCTAAGAATAATCAACTTGACTGCCATACACAAAGTGTCGGTGTAGCAGAGTACATGAATTTAAGTGGATATAGCAACAGTGATTTAGTTGCTGGTCAAAAGCTAAATGGTGTACCGAGTAAACCCGTAATGAAAAACCATAGTATTGGTTTAAATAATTATTCTGATACTGAAACTGCTTTAGATTTGCAAATGGGTGCCCAAATTGCATCTAATAACTCATTGTGGTATATTAGTTCAAGTAATTGGTTGTACAGTTGGGCAGCAGAATTTTTACTTCTAGATAATGTACCTAATATTGTTAGTCATAGTTGGGGATGGGCTATTGACCGTCAGTGTACTATACATAATTGTACTAACGAGACTTCTTCGCAATATGTAGAACAGGTAAATAATATGTATATGCTTATCGCTGCCAGGGGTGTTACTATGGTAGTATCTAGCGGCGATAGTGGAGCTCCCGGTCGGTCCGATGAAGATTGTTCTGGTCAAAATACTAATGGATATTCTAATAGGACTATTATTGCTGCATTTCCTGGAGCTTCTCCATGGGTTGTATCAGTAGGTGGTACATATATTGTTGAAAGTAATACTACCGTTAATCAAACAGATACACCATTATGTAAACAAGGCAACTGTGCCAATGGGTCAGTTGAAGAAACTGTTAATTTTGACAATGTAGGCTGGACCGCAGGAGGTGGATTTGCTGAATTTTTTGGCGAAGAGAGGCCAGTTTGGCAAGATGAGGCAATAAAAGGGTATTTCTCTAAAAAATTGCCATTGCCGCAACCACATCAATTTAATTCAAATAGTCGCGGAGGTCCTGACGTGGCTGCAATTGGACATAATTGTCCAGTTATTCTACAAGGGGATTTACAACCAGTAGATGGCACTAGTTGTTCAAGTCCTTTATTTGCAAGTATTCTGTCCCTAGTCAATCAGTTTCAAGAAAATAGAGGAAGACCAAAAGTAGGGTTGGTAGCACCATTGTTATATGCTATGTGGCAAGACGATCCTTCTACGTTTAATGATATTACTACTGGTAATAATTGGTGTACTGAAAGTACATGTTGTAGCAGACGTCCAGACGGAGGTTCTGATTATGGATATCTGGCTTCTAAAGGATGGGACCCAGTAACTGGTTTAGGAACACCTAATGTAGGTAAAATCCTTCATTGGCTTTCGGTTAATACATAAATAATATCAATTATATATATAATTTACAGCTACAGGGGGGAATTTGATTTAAATACATATAACAGATTATCTGTTTCTATCCATCCACCACCACCATCATATTTAACTAATTTGCAATATGATCTAGCAATAAAAAATGCACTAAAAGTAGTACGACAAGCAAGAAAAGCAGTTAATAACGAACCAAACTATACAATATTCAAAAATGTAGTAATGCCTGCTTACAAACTTGCTAAAAAAAATTACAAGGCAGCAAAAGCCGAATTAGAATTTATTAAAAGTTATAGGTAACTTTTAAATTACTCTTGAACTTCAATACATCCAACAAAAATATATTGAAGTTCAACATATTCTTTAATTGTTTACTAATACTTTGACTAAAATGTATTATATAATAATAATACATGCAACAAAATACAGACTCTGAATTTTATCTCGTTAGTATTAAATGCAATGACACTGAAACAAGCTATGCTTCATCAACAGTTGAATTAAATATAGTTAAATCAAAGGAAGATGCAATAAAATATACAATTAAATATTTAATGGATTTGGATTATGATGGTGTATTAGAACATATATTGGATATAAATTATAATCATGACTTAGAACATATTTTGGACAATTTATACGATATAGAAGATAAATTGGCTAAATTGTCAAATACAATAGAATTAAGAGGAAATAAGTATGAAATAGAAATAAAAAAGATTATTATAAATAATAATACCGGATGTTATTTAGGTAATTTTGGACATTCTTGATATTCAAGATTCATACAATAAAACCAATTAATGATGATATTTTAGTTTCGCTATAACTGGGCTCATTGCAATGATATGTATATCCTAATGTTTGTATCTTTGGTGGACGATGGATAACCCTAAGGTCATAAATGTATTCAGGTGATATGTGTTTTGGTATTGGTTCTTCTTCATTAAATATAGTAAAATTAATAGCACCTTTTATAATGTCAAAACATGTTTGTCCTAGAGTGTGTGTTAATATGCTATATTTATTTAAATTCTTTCTATTTTTTTTAGCGAATAAAGTTATCGCATCGTTTATTGCATCGTCAGGGTGTATAAAATCATCGATTATTTTATCTCCGCGTGTTCATTTAATATAATCTTTATTATAGTTATTTAATATTTGTATATTAAATAATCCTTTTGAATCATATATAATCTGTTGTTTTATATCACCATTGCTTAGAATCATACCAAAAACAGGTAACGTATTAAACTTTAAATATTTCATAATAGTATTATGATTATGGGAAACACAACCTATATTTATAATTGGAGCCATTTCTGGATCGATATCATATGTTTTATCAAGTACTTCAGTTGTACTTACTAGAACGTCAACAGTCATAATGATTTTATTACCACTTGTAACAATATCTCCCTTATGTTTCATATTCTTATCAAATATGATACATTCGTTAACCTTTAGAGGATACTGTTTAATATTATCTTTGTTAAACTCGACAGATAATTCTCCACCACCGGTTGGAGCTGTAAGACATATAAGAAGATGCATCTCTAACCATTTACGACGTTCATTAATTATGTATTTTTCATGGTCCTGATGCCAGTCAAAAAAGCCTCCTTCTTCATATTTAATAAATGTAACATGGTCACGAGCGAGTTTAAGTACTAAATTTTCTCCTTCTATCGAAGGCAATACACATTCTTTCACGAATTGGAGAATTTCTGGATCATCAACAGAAATTGTTTTAGATTTTCTTACCTGTGTATCTAAAACATCTTCCTGTTTTTTTCGATTATATACAAATGAAGGTACTGTAAATGCAACTTTATTAGCATAATCTTGTAAAGACTGGATATCTTCGGGGTTTAATACATTTTCTTTTTTTATAACATTATGAATTAGATCCATCAATAAATGTTTCAGAGACTTCATTTTTCTACAAAATTTAATTAAGATTAATTGTACTACTTTTAATGGAGATGATAAAATTCTGATGAAGATGATAAAATTCTAAATTATACAAAGATAAATAATAATACAGAAAAGATATTAAATTTAAGTGCTATGTGTGGTAAACTTTCTGAATGTTAGATTCATTCTAACTATTTTAGAATTGTCTTTAGGTAGCTTGTGCAGGTACGTATCCTGACATGGATCGGACATAAGCAGTAATGAACCTGATTCCAAAATAATGTTTGTTTTTTCATCAGTTGTTTTAGATTTGAACTTAAATAGTCTTTTAGCACCAATCGAAATACTTGATATATTTAAAGTAGAACCCTGTTCCTCCCTATCACAATTCCAATTAATGTTTTTACTGCCATTATTGTACATATTGAGCAATACAATATTGTATTCAAACTTATGTTCAATGGAAAGTCTTTTTCGTAACTCTTCGACCAGTGAGTGGTGTAAATTTGCAAACATTATCTCCCCAGTAGGTAGGTATATTTTTTTTCATTTCTTCTGATGATACCATGACTAATGTCTTTCTGGCTAAAACATGACCACGTGTTTCATGGTAATCAAAAGGTAGATCTGATAGCTCATTATGAATGAGCTATTGTTCTTTCTCATTTAGGTATTCTTTAATGTAGCAAACAGGAGCATCATTTACGAGACTGTTCATATATAATATTATATGGAGTCATTTTATTTCAACAAAATAACAAAGGCTGAAATAAAGAACATTGATATGAGATCACCATACAATCTAACATCACTAAATTTTACAGTAAAATTTAGTTTACATTATTTTATTAGTATCCTTCATCATTACTCTGTTAATTGTAATTTATTACGTAATGATTTAAAAAAGTACATTTATATATTAAAAATATATGAGAAAGTCATTAAGAATTTTATATAAAGAGAATATTCTTTTTATAGAACCATATAAATGCTTAGAGTTGGAGTTAAAACTTAATAAGTCTGAATACAGAAAAATATGGAATACGCTTGGGGATGTTTTATATGCTTGGACAGGAAGCAATTATAAATCTTTATGTGATTATCCTTATCATAATGTACCCCATGAACAATATCTGTGGTTAAAAGAGAATAACTGACTAATATCACTTCCACGGCCATGCAGCATAATTTTTAAAATTGTCTGCTTGAATATGTGATGTAAAACCCTCTTTAAGATTTTTCACATTTTGCGACAAGACTCCAGCTGTACCAGTATTCCAATTACCTATCGGATCATATCTACATACAATTATAATCTTGTTGTAATATGGATTCCAACCCCATGCACAACCAAGTTTGGTTGTGTTTCGCCACACTAATTGTGTGAAATGCCCCATTGTCCCCAAATTATAATCCTCTTTATTATAGAGTTTTTCTTCATTATAAAACATATTTATTGCTTTAGATGCAGTATCCGTTATAGTTTGGTCTGATGGCTGCTTTGCTAACTTACCCCAGGCAGGTCTACCCAAATCTAAAGAATATATATTTTCACCTATTTTTACGCTATTAAGGTTAGGGTTATGTGCTAGTATGTCATTATCAGCTAAGTGGACAGCCCATGATTTGGCATCTTCTACTAAAGTAGAAGCCCAACTTAATGGGGGAGTGTCCTCATGTAAGGCACGTTTCTCATTATGTGCATTTAACATTGTTTTTTCAAAATCGTTTAAGTTGAAAGTATCAACAACAGCTAATTCTTGTTTTTCTGCTGCTTGTTTTTCTGCTAATGCTTGTTTTTCTGCTAATGCTTGTTTTTCTGCTAATGCTTGTTTTTCTGCTAATGCTTGTTTTTCTGCTAATGCTTGTTTTTCTGTTGCTTGTTTTTCTGCTGCTTGTTTTTCTGCTGCTTGTTTTTCTGCTGCTTGTTTTTCTGCTGCTTGTTTTTCTGTTGCTTGTTTTTCTGCTTCTGTTGGTTGTGTCACAGGAAGAAATTTCCATTTAAGTAACGATCCTTTATCGTTTGTTTTCTTCCATTCCAGGTTCCGTATACCAACTTCATCAATTTCATCCTTTTCGAGTGTATACGAAATACTCTTTATTAAATGAAGTAAAAAATACTTATTGTGTTGCCCCCTAATATATCTTATCTTGAAATTATTAAATTTATTATTTTTTACAGTTATATCTGTATATTTATCCTTGTTAACATCATATAGAGTCCAATTCCCGTTGAATTTTTTACGCTTGCGTTTCGGTACACGTCTTCTCCTGCCACCCACCATATCAGGTATTGTCATTTCAGTATATAGTAAACTTACTATAACTATAACTACTAATATTAATTAGCGTATTAATATTTCTTTATTATTACTAAGACTCTTAATAATATTAATCATATATATATATGATTAATATTAATACTAATTAATATGCCTTTATTGTTACTAAGGCTATTAATATTCATTTCATAATGAATACAATTTGTATTCAAAACATATTATGACTAAGTGTATTATGAATGAATTATTATATTACTGGTTTAAAAAGAAGGGTACTCAATTCAAGATACAACGCTAAATGTTCTAAATGATTAACCAATCGATTATTTAGTTATAAATGATGTATTAACATAATTTTATCAGATTATGTTAATGGTCATATGGAATCATATGATTCTATAATTTCGAACGTTGCAAAAGGAGAGGAAATAGTAGATTATTTAAAGGGATATTCCCTTACCATTTATGCATATAAATATGCTCATAAGATTTTAAATGTGAGAACGTATATAGATAAAGCCATATATGACATGTATGAACAAGAATGTTTTTTATTATATGTATGTGCCACGTAATTTACTTAAACTAATATTGTTTTATTAATTTATAATGGCGGCACTTATTAAAAATATTGCAAATTATGTTACTAATCCTATAGATAAAATAACAGATCAATTATATTTGGGTTCTATCAGGGGAATAGAATCCAAATATTTAAAAAAACATAATATACATACTGTTATTTCGATGACAGATAAGGCATATGAATATAATCTAACAAATGTAGTCACAAAACATTATATTTATGCTATAAATGACCATAATACTTCACAAAATGCATTGGATGTTATGAAACCAGCTATAATAAAACATATAAAGGATACAATACGTAATCATAATAACGTATTGATTCATTGTGATTGTGGATTACATCGTTCTGCAACAGTTGTTGTATATTATTTACAACATATTGGAATGACATGTGATGACTCAATTAAAATAGTACGCAACAAGAGGTATTTTGCTTTAATTCGTCGTCCATTTAGGCTCGAGTTAATTTAAATAAGGACTTTGTATTAATCATATAATTACGTCTAAAAATAATGGGTTTAAATTATTTAGTTTAAAATCGGCTCCTAATAATAGAATTTTTTTCAATTGTGTCTACAACCAATGCATTATTTTTTTTAGACATGACGTTTTTATATAGTTCTTCAAATACATAGATACTAACGCCCATTTTATCATATGAATATGTTTCATGTAATTTATCATCTTGGTATATGAATATATACCGAGGAAATCTATATTCAGAGTTACTTATTATATTAAAACTGGACGTAGTTCCTACTATACGTACTGTTAAATCTCTTGGCGATGGTAAAATAAATAAAGGTATATTTAATTCCATACCACCTGTCGAATTCGTATATATCATTCGAAAATATTGATGAGGAACAATATCACGGGTTTTTAAAGGTTCCTCTTTTTAGATAATCGTCATCAATATAACTGATTACATTAAGGCTAACCCGGGACGCAAATCATGTCAGATAGCTGCTCACTTAGGCGTACCTAAATTCCACATCAATAGGGGATACGGTAGCTTTCCAGGAGTATATCGTCTAAGGGATATCACATCCCATGAGCAGTGTCATCACTATTGTGGCGAGGATACCCCTATAACGGTTGAACCTGAAATTAAGTGCTGTATCTGTCTGCATAGAAGCAATTCCAAGCATACATAAGGTGGTAAATCTAGGATGCTGTTCTGGACAATATTGTAAACCATGTTCGCATAGACTAAGCAAATGTGCTATATGTTGCGAAAGCATAAAACCTGAATTAACTGAGGAAGAAATAGAAGAACTAGTGGTACCTCTTGACGACATGGAGGCATTAATTCGTATGTATGAAACTATGTTGGAAATTGATAGTATAGCATTCATACAAGCAGGTATATCAGATACTGAACGTGTAGTATTTCAGGAATGCAAACTAAAAATAGAACATAAGAGCATACCATTGATTTATAGATTGAAAAAAATACAATCTGTTAGCTCTGCTAATCGGTAAGTATTAGTTATAACTAATACTGTTACTAACGTACAAAAAAAGTGCAACAAATAGCTTTAAGGTATTTGTTGCACTTTTTTTTGGGCTACTTTATTTAACTATTCAAAAAAATCATAACCATCTAAATTAGTAATTTTAACAGTTAATTAAAGTTCCTCGTCTGATGATATAGGAGATTTGGATTTTGTTTTTGCTCTAACTTTTTTGATCTTAAATAATATTGCTACAGAGTATTTCATTATTTTAATTCATTGTCCGTTTAGACTATAATTAATTTAATATATAATGACTTAAACCATATATTTAAATTAAAATATGTCATTAAAAATAGAGCAACATGACGCAACACAAGACTTTGATTCATATGTTAATCAGGGGTGGAAAATAATAACCCAATACCAGACGATCAGGTGAGATGGGGTTCTTTTAATACTTTAATAGAAGACAATTTAGGTCGTCTGAAATTAATATGTGAGGAAGATACTGGATTAGTTGGACAATTGTATAAAAAATCACTAAATATTCCAGATGCAGTATCACCTGAGATCTATAATATATTGAATTCTATAGATAAAATAAGCAATATGAAGGATTATTGGTCTGTTGCTGGTTCATTATTACCAATGGGTGTCAGTGCATTATTCCATATGTTTAAGAATAATGATGATAAAAATCCAGACTACAATATTCCTCATATTGTTCAATCAGGTCTAGGACTACCAGACAAATCTTATTAGACTGATAAACCAGAAATTCATGAACCATACAAGAAGTTTATGAGAAATATGTTTCAAGCGTATAATGCAGGGAAATAGAACCAGAGGCTTTATTTAAATTTGAATGTAAAAAAGCAGAATTTCATCTCAGTCAAGTACATAGTCGTGATGTAGACAATACATACAATAAGAAGAATTGGGATACGGTATGTAATTATTGTCCATTATTTTATGCTTCGTTGAATTTGCCTGTTATGAATGATGTTATAATTCAAAATCCAAATCTAATGGAATCTCTTCAAGATTTTATAAATAGTACTGAATTATGTGTGTTACAACAACATTTAAAATTTGCAGTATTGTGCACTTATGCACCTTATCAAACATCAACAATAGTAAATTTAAATTTCGATTTTTATGAGAAACAGTTAGATGGCCAAAAGAAACTTGATGATTTGTGGAAAAGAGCGTTATCGCGTTGTGAAACATTTTTAGGTGATGAAGTTGGTAAATTATATGTAGCACGTCATTTTCCACTTATTAAACAACAGCAATGTCAGGAAATGATAGATTTATTAATAAAATCTCTACGAGAAACATTACAAAATATTGATTGGATGTCGGATGTTACAAAAACTGTAGCACTACTTAAACTAGATACTTTTGTTCCCAAAGTAGGAGTTCCTTCGAAATATCATAGTATAGAAGGACTGTGGCCAGACGGTCTAAATAATGATATGACCGTGATATTTAAACAATGGTCACAATGGGACTGGAAATATATGGAATGTAATAAGTTATATGAAAAGGTAGATAAAGAATTATGACATATGTCTCCTCAAACAGTAAATGCTTATTACAATCCTACACAGAACGAAATAGTATTTCCAGCCGGAATATTACAAAAGCCTTTCTTTGGACACGAATCTATGGCAGAAAATTTAGGATCTATTGGTGTTGTAATTGGACATGAGATGTCTCATGGCTTTGATGATCAGGGCAGAAAATACAACAAAAAAGGTGAATTAAAAGAATGGTGGTCCACAAAAGATTGTACTGAATTTTCAAAGAGAGCAAAAATCGTACAGAAACATTATGACACATTGAAAGTGTATGATAGTAAAATTAATGGGGAGTTAACATTAGGAGAAAATATAGCAGATATAGGTGGATTAAAACTAGCATTAAGAGCTCTTAGATTATATTATGGAAAAGATAAAGGAGAAGATCAATATAATAAATTTTTCCATGCATATGCTAAAATATGGTGTATGAATATAAGAAAAAAGAATATGCAATGAAACTTCTTAAGATTGATCCTCATTCCCCGGCTACAGCACGTATTAATGGCGCTTTGGCGCATATAGAAGAGTTTTATGAGACATATAATGTGAAAGAAGGTGATGGAATGTATTTAGCAAAAGATCATAAAATGAATATTTGGTAATTTATAGGATACATATATCAAAATTAGGTTCAGATGTCGGTTTTTTAATTGGTTTATTCCGCATTGTGGGCATTGTTGTATTTAATAGACATGTATCGAGAGCAGACTGTTTTGGTTTATATTTTTTAGGTTTAGTGATGATTTTAGGTTTAGGTTTAAGTTTAGGCTTAGGTTTAACGCCCTCTTCATCTTCTAACATACAATCGTCAAAATCGGGTTCTATCACTTCTTCTTTTTTTGGCTCATCTTTTTCTTTATCATCTATAACTTTATTTTCTGTCATTTGCTTTTTAGTTGGTTGTCTTATTAAATAAGACATAGTGTCCAGTTTCCATAACTCTGGATTTCCTAACAATTCAACCTTATGTTGATGAATTATGTATTCTTCTTCTTTAAACCATTTATTTCGCTCACGGCTATGATTGACAAAATTACCAGTATGGTCAACAAAATCAACAACAACTGGGTTTAAGTCAGTATGGTATTTTCGAAGAATTCTACCAACCGGTTGTATTACGTCCATACCTGGAGGGGTTCCCCATACAAGAGTATTACGGTCAGGTATATCCAGTCCTTCTTTAGCAAGAACATCTATACCAAGAACGATGTTACATTTAGCGCTTTTTGCCAATAATATTTTATGATTTTTTCGAGACATACCTTTTTTTCCATAATAAAATCCATATGTAATATATTTTCCAGTCACTGGATCTTTTATTCCTTCTGTATCTAACATATCTTTTAAATCATGTAATTGTTTTTTTCTGCCACTAATCAATAAGATTTTTCTGCCTTGTTGAATAAGTTCACGTAATGTATATATAATTAATTGATTGCGTTCTTCTAGCAAACTAACGGCGGTTATCATTCCAGCTGTATTTTTTGTACCATTTTTCATCCGCAATATTTGATAATTTTCACTGTTACTATACAAATCTATTTTTTTTATAATTATACGGTTACTGCCACTACGTTTCTCTGTATGAAATAAAGGACCAATAAAATTATAAAATACAGGAGATAAACCGTCTCTACGTGTAGGTGTAGCAGATAATCCTAGAGTAAATTTAGTACGAATTTTCATCATACTTTTACAAAATGTCTTGCTTGCGATGTGATGACATTCATCATATACCACAATACCAAACTGATCAAAGATAGCAGAATTATAGTCTTTTAAACATACACTATGTAACATGGCAACAACGAAATCTTTATCTTTTATAGATACTCTATCACATTGGATATGTCCAACTCTTGCAGCTGGAGCAAATAGTTTGATAGCCTCAATCCATTGGTCTAAAAGACATTCTGTCGGAACTATAATAAGGCCAGATAATCCTAATTTACATATAGTTCTAATAGCACAATAAGTTTTACCATATCCACAGGGTAATGATAAAACTCCACCTGAACCAATTTGTGATTTAATATCAAATAATTTATCTAATTTAGTTGTAGCAGTTATTTGATAGGGTAAAGGATCATGTATGCATTTACATTTAACATCAATAGGTATTCCCTTTGATAATGAAACATATTTAGGATTACCAAATTTTTTAATTGCATAATACCTTGGTAAATATAAATTGGATTTATCTTTAGAAATATAATACAATAAATATTTCTTGGGTTTTTGTAAATCTCTAAATGCTGGAAGCACTGTAGTGATTACGGTACAATCCTTTTTAATTTCATTGATAAAATCTTTATCAAATTCACTGATATGTACGGTATATCCTAATTTACCTAAAGATTTATGTTTAATATGAGTCATTATTACTATTAACTGTATTTCATTTTTAAAAATGAAATATAGTTAATAGTAATAATGATCCCAGTTTGTGAGCTAAGAAATGCTGGATTATTTGATAATTTAATGGTTTTTGATGATGATTACATGAATAACTTTTCATTAAAAGTACGGGGTATATTAATACAAGAGTTGCGGTGTATATTATGTAAAATGACACCTGAACAATATTTAAATAGATATTGTGCTCAATCTATATTTCCATATGGAGTATTAGTAATGCTTATTCGAAGATATAAAGATAAATTGACTGATTTAAAACAAAAATATGGACATTAAAAATATGGATATTAAAAATATGGACATTAAAAATATGGACATTAAAATAGAAACTCTTGATAATAATAGTATTTTATATAAAAATACATGTTCCTCTGTTGCCGTTATGATGATCCCTAAACCATGGAATATACCTAAAATAAGAAAAATTGGATTATTTGGAATGTATATTATTGATGCGTGTATGGAATCATTTAATGTAAGCGCAGGAAGTAATATTACAATAAATCCAATATACAGTAAAATTACTAAACATATAAACAATATGATTAATTTTTATTTAGGTATTGATTCAAGGGGAAAAAAACGGAAATCTACAAAAGATGAAAAAAACAAAGAATTTATTGAATTTATAAGTTATATTAAAACTATACTTAACCTAGAATTAGATAATATAGTGTACTGGGATAGATGTGTCCCTGATATTCGTGCATTAGGTACAGCTGAAGGCTGTATATCATGGATTTATAGTGTTCTTATAAATAATAGTAAACCATAATTATGGTTTTAAATTAAGACCTGTTGTCTTAGCTTTTTCGATTATATGTTTTTTAAGATTTATAAACATGCAATGTAATTTTATGCGAGTAGTCTTTCTAAGTTGAGTTTTGTTATCAAATATTTTATCTTTGTGAAATAGGAATTTATTCCAGTATTTGTTTCCATCAGATGTCTCAAAAAAACTGGAATTATCATTTAGATATTTTTCTATTTTATCTAAGGACCAGTTTATAATTTCATCATAAACATCATCTTTAACCCTTAATAACCACTCATTATTTTCATATATTGTTACAAATGGTTCTCTGCGATTATTTACATAAATGGACCAAAATTGGTCCGCATGTTTAGATGTTAATGCCATTGTAATATAACTAATAATCATATCATTGTTATCGTCAAAAAGTACATGCACTAAATTTTTATCCTTATGCAATAATTTTGATACACGCATTACATCTTTATTTGATATATCCTTTAGTGGTAAGGTATATGAATGATAAGTTGATTTTACAACTATTTTTACTTTTATTTTTTCATCAGGAACACATACCTTTTTGTTTATATGTTGTCTTAACCCTAACGAGGATTTAAATGAATCTCCACATAAACTACATATTCTCTTTCGGCACACTAAATGGTTTTTATGATATTCCATACTTTGTTTATTTTTAAGTTTTTTACCACAATCTATACATGTTAATATAGATTTAACCTCCATAGACATTAATGATATATGTATAATATCTTAAACTATAAAAAATGAATTGTGTATATATTATAATAATGGAAATGTCTCAAACATTAGAAATGTTTAAGATAATGGAAACAATGAAACAAGACATGAAACAAGACAAACATAGATTAGATATTGACGATAATATGTTATGTCCTGTATGTAATGGATATAATATAGTGGTTAAAGAACCATATAATATCTGTATGGACTGTAAAATTACTGTTGGTACTGATATTGATTACCGTCCTGACTGGCGTAATGATTCCAATGGAGATGATATGAGTAGATGTAATATACCGCGTAATGCATTATTACCAGAATCGTCTATGAGTACATGTATAGGCGGTAAAAATCAAGGTAAACTAACACAGGATTTAGGTCGTGCGTTAATTTGGAATAGTGTTCCCCATAGTGAAAGATCAATGAGAACAAAAATAGATGATATATCACATGTATGTAAACAACGAGGAATACCATCATCTATAATTGAATATGCACAGGAAATCTATCATAATATTATTAGGGAAATGGAAAAGACTTCTCAGCAAAGGAAGCGCGCAAAGAATGATAAGGGATTAAAAGCAGCCGCACTATTTATAAGTTTTCAAGACCATCACAAACCTAAAACTTATCAAGAAGTTGCGGATATATTCGATATTCAAACACGTTATGTTTCTTTAGGTGTAACAATATTTAATAAATTATTGCGTCAACAAAAAGTACGTGTAACTAAGTACGCAGATTATATCGACGAATATTGCGATTCATTAAATATGTCTATTGAACATAAATCACGTGTTGCTGATATCGTTGACAAAGTAGAAAAAATGGGAATATTAGAAAATAATATTGACTCCAGCATTATAGCTGGATGTATTAGCTATGTCGCAGCTGAATTTGGACTTCCAATTAGAGCTAGTGATATACAATCTCGATGCAATGTATCTATTCCTACTATAAATAAAGTATGTGATAAGTTAACAAAACGTTCAGTAGAATTAATTGATTTAGGCTAGGTGATTTGTAAGCCATGTTGCACTAGACAGTGTTTGATTACTATATAAATGTTTATTTGATATAACTTCGGAAACACTTACCCATTTGACATCACTAATTTCATTGGTTTTATGCGAATATACAGATGAAATAATGTTATCTGTTTCAATTATATAAAAACGCGTTTTATTAATAATTATTGATTTAGTGTCAGAGTTGATAATATCGTCAACACTAATACCTGTTTCCTCATGAAATTCACGAACAGCTGTTGTCATTATAGGTTCATAAGGATGATCTTGTTTACCCTTTGGCATACTATATAACCTCGCACGTGTCATGCATACAACAGGAAAATATATATCATGTTTATTAAAATAATATAATATAATACCTGCCGTAGGTAAAGTCTTTTTATATTTTCTATACGTTGCTATATAATTCTTGATACATGATTTAGACAGAGATGTATCAAGTTTTTTCATAAAATCATTAATATTAAGATTAGGATAGTCTACAGGATATATTGTATTGTAATTATCCAAGTATTTCCAATATAACTCTTCCATATGCTTCATACTTTCAATAAATTTATCGTTATAATTTGGATTGTACTCTTTGGATAAACACGTTGGAAACCTTGTTTGTTTAACATATGTAAATTCTGATGTCATCAGATACCATCTATAGAACAATCATTTTTTTACATTACTGTTTTTTACTATTCAATAATATGAATAATAAAAAATAATTAACTAACTTAAATATTTACCACCAACCACCTTGTTGGTGCTGTTGGTTCTGTTGGTGCTGTTGGTATCCGCCTTTTTGTTTAGCGGCACGGGCTTTTACTAGGTTTTCACGAAGTTTTGTTTTCTGGGCCTCAGTGCGTGGTTTAGGCTTTTTAGCACCATCATCAACGCCAGGGTAATCATATTTACCTGGGTTACGAGCATATGTTGAAGTTAAAGTAACATTATTTGTATAATTGTTGTCACGTGTTAAAGCGGTCTTGCGTCCTTTGGCAGTCGTCCAACGAGATGTGTCTGCATAGTAATCGTTATAAGCTCTTTTAGCTTGTGCTAATGAAATTTGTTTCTGTTCTCCACGCTGGTATCCAGGCTCGGCTCTAGCGGCATTAGGTCCAGTATGGATTTTAAATCTCTTACCTAATGTACCATCCTGTTTGGTTACCCAGACAGACGCACCAATGGCACCGTTTCTTAAAGTTTTTTCTGAACCTTGAACTGTTTGACCGACTTTTGACATATACATTATACAGGATTTTTTTTACAGAACGCATAATTATTAAGGAGATATCTTTAAATATCTCCTTAAATATCTCCTTAAATATCTCCTTAAATATCTCCTTAAATATTGTTTTTAATGAAACATTAATAATCCTCTTAATATTGTTTATATATCTTCTTATTGGCTCCTTAATATATAGTTTATTATGTCACCATAATGCCGTCTTAATAACTTAAATTATTTATTGACATATTAAAATGATTATTATATATAATTTATATGAATAAGTTTCTTATATTAGGTACTAAAGAATGTAGTTACTGTGATCAAACCAAATCATTAATGAATAACATGAACATATCGTATCAATATATTGATCTTAATATTGAATATAAAGGAAATTGGAAAATATGTTTTGATGATCCCGATATAGTACAGTATATTAATGGACAACGCACAATTCCATTAATATTCCAAGATACATCCGATACCGATACTGATACTGATACCGATACTGTAGATAGTATCTTAAACAATAAGTCCTGTTATTCATGGAAGTTTATAGGGGGCCTAAAAGAAATAAAAAAAATACTTGAGAAAGAAGAACCAATCATATTGAACGATGATTATTAATATATGTTATATTAATGAATAAATATATCTGTAACATATGTATACCATGGATACATAGATCATACATTGACCCGGTCACTCAAAAGGAAATATCAGAGACTTCAAAGAGACATAATGAACTTAGTAAAATATGTTATAATTTTATCAACTTTGATTTATTAAAATTAACTGACTTAGATGAAACTATAGAAAATAAATCTTATTTTCAGAGCAAAGTATTAGTTAGTTATAAATCAGCTATGTTCTTGAGTAATATATTAAAAATATCACATCCATTAAAAAAATATTATTTAGCGCGGACAAATAAAGGTAGTAATATGAGAGAAAATCTAGATTTTGGTTTGATATGGGATATTAAAACAAATAAATTAACTAATATAGAATGTCTAAAAATAAATATGCTTCAAAATAAATTAGTAATGATATTTATTAACATTGTTAATGGTGAAACATTATTAGGGTGTCATATATTAATTATTAAAAACACAATATGGGAAAGATTAGCACCTGTAGGTTCCCCTATCAATATAAATGCAGATTTAATGGATTCCGTTATTAAAACCACATATTATGCAGATATTGATAATTATTATACACCTACAAGTTGTCCAGTATTAGAACATGAAGCATCTATTACTTTACGACAATTATACTGTGAAATATGGGATATGTGGTATCTATATGATCGTATACAGAATAAAGGATATAGTCAAAAATGGCGAGAAACAATGTATCCAATAACAATAGCACGAACATTAATGTATCCAGATACATTTAAAAACTTTTTGATAAAGTTTATTACTAATATGAGTGATATAAAACAGAATGTTACTGTATTAACCGGTCATACAACGGATGATATTTTATCACAAATATTAAATTAATTTTGTTGAACAACCAAAGTTTATTTACCTATTGTACTGCCTACCGTTTTGATGAACAGCAAGTTTACTGATGAAATCAGTTTGTAGTTTCGCAAATTGTAATGAATTACCACATTGTTGAACAGCAAGTTTACAGATTTCGTCAGTTTGGATTTTTTACATGTTCTAATGCCCATCCATTTTGTTGAAGTGCAAGTTTACATAGTTTTTCAGTTTGCACCTTTACATATTTTAATGCCATACCAGTTTGTTGAATAACACATTTACATATTTCAATATCTGACCATATTTTATGTTCCTTAACTAGTACAGGAGTATCAAGTATAATTACTTGATCAGATCGATATTTGTGGTTAAATTTTAATGTTTGTGCATCATTTGGAATTTCAACCGTACATAAATGAGTATAACCCAATGTTAACCATTCCATAACATCTTTTATATCACAATAATAAATTCCCCTGGTACACAGTCCCCTTCTATACTAAAAGGAATTGTATCTGTATTTAAACCTATTTTTAATTGTAAACCTTTGTTACACATATCATGATTAATCCATTTGACCAACATTAGATAAAAATACAAAGAGATCATTTTTTCCCATTAATAAATAGCACATGATATAAAATATAATCATTTGTAAATAACATAGTATGTGTCAAATATTTCTGCGTTCATATTTAACAGTGTTAAATGAACGTAAAGGTATATAAATGACAGCATATCAAATTGGAAAAAATGCTATAAATAATACCGAACTAGTATTACGTGCGAGACCAAAGGATGTATGGTTTCATGTTAACGGAGTTTCATCTGCACATTTAATTTACTATAATCCAAATGAAATGGATTTGTACAGTTTGCGTAAAAAAAGTATATTATATAAAATGGCACTTGCGTTAAAAAAGAGTTCAAAGTATTGTAAAATAAAACACATTGAAATAATTTATGATTATGTAGAAAATATTACTGTTTTAAAAAAACCTGGATTGGTTGGATGTTTATCACCAAAAATAATAAATGTTTAAATGTTTAAATGTTTAAATGTTTAAATGTTTAAATGTTTAAATGTTTAAATGTTTAAAT